>ERZ842401.2687-NODE-2687-length-23425-cov-24.699529_pt1 | contig 23425 bp, 11 predicted proteins | sample MGYA00521270_ERZ842401 | MGnify/ENA primary metagenome ERZ842401 (study PRJEB31892, sample SAMEA3878208) | bioreactor metagenome | biome: Moose rumen | place: Sweden | collected 2011-10 | study: EMG produced TPA metagenomics assembly of the PRJEB12797 data set...
CCTTAGAAAAGATAAATGACAAAATTTGTAAATTTGTCAACTTGATATGTCATATAATATCAGAATATCGAATAAAGTCAAGTAGAAAATATGTTTTTGACTTTCTTTATAAGAAAAGTTTATCAGTTTATGACTATTTTATGTCTGTATAGTAGAGAAATCCTTTGGTACAATAATTATTTAAGAGGATTTTTTGAATGAAAAAGATAATTCAATCGTGTATGGCAGTTTTGCTTGGCTCTCTGTTTATGGCAGGAAGTGTGGGGGCTCAAGCGAGAAAAACTGAAGTTTGGGACTTCGGCGGCGTAAAAGAGGCTGGCGATGTAGAAAATCACATAAGCATTGCGGATATTGATGCGATGGAGCTTTTAGGCGAGGGAGGACGGTTTTCCGACGCAGGAGAAATTTCTTTTGGGGATTTAACGATAAACGTTGTCAAAAACGACCGTATGTATTTTGAGAGCGCAAAAGGCAAATCTGCGGGTGCGCAGGGGTATCAAGCTGTTGATTTTGGCGATGGATATAATTCGAATGGTATTTTCTATTGCAATGGTACGGGCGGAGAAAAAAGAAGATACTTGCTGTTGTCGAATGTGAAAGCAGGCGATGTTGTAACGTTTTACGCAGGCACAAGTAACACGAGCAGCAAGAATATTCACTTTTTGTGTGTTGACGGAGAGCAAGATGAAAGTGCTCCTATACAGCAAGCAAGCGCATCGAATGCGGGTCGGTATTCCTACATTGCGCTCAAAGATGGTTCTTATAAAATTTTTACTGATTCTAATGCAGGAAAGCCCGTATATTATCGAGTTGTGCGCACACCTGCTGTAACAGTGAGTGGAAATATCAGCTCTTTGCCTGAGGGAAATGCGGAACTTAAGTTTGTTTGTCGCGAAACCGAGCAGACGCTTCCTGCTGTGATTTCGGGCGGCAGATATACGGCAAAACTTGCAAGCGGACACACATATACAGCACTTCTTTCGGGCGTAAAAGGCTTTGGCGTTGCGGGCGATAGTGCGAAAGTGGATTTATCTGCTGCGAAAGGTGGTGGAAGTGTTTCGTTCAATCTTGCGATTACTGAATTACAGATGTTTCGTGTATCAGGCGTAATTACAGGCATCGACGCAAATTATAACGTATCAAAGCTAAAAGTAGTTATGACTCCGCCTGAAAACTCAACTAATATGCCGATTGAATTGGAAACATCTTCTAATGATGGCGTTCTTTCTTATTCTGGAGAAGTTGAGCCGAGTGTACATTATGCGCTCACTCTTTCTGGAGCGAATGATTATTATTTGGAAGGAGTGCCGACGGTCGAAGATACAAGGGCGGTTACGCTTGATTTAGTTGCTAGAAAAAAAGACGTATATGACATAAAGGGAAGTTTTATTGGCGAAACTTCTGCTATTCCGAGTTGCATTACGTTTACGAACGAAGAAGATGGCTATGTTTATGTAGGCTCTATCACGGACAATAACTATACAGCATCGCTTAGAAGTGGCGTATACGACGTGAGCGCGGAAACAGAAACTGCAAAGACGACTAATCACATCATCGTAACAGACAGCGCAGTTTATAAGGATATAAATCTTGTCAAAAAAGATAAGAATATAGAGAAGATTGCATTGAAAAAAGATTTGTATGTTGCAGGCGCGAAAGCGAAAAAAGGACAGTACAAAACTGTACAAGAAGCTGTAAACGTTGCTTGTGCAATGAATCCGCAGAGTGAAAAAGAGCGCATTACAATCCATATTGCGCCAGGAATATATCGCGAACAGATTATTATCGGCACTCCGTATATCACGCTTAAAAATGATAATCCTAAGCAAGAGGTAAAACTCACTTGGTACTATGGCATTGGTTATCTGTATTATAGCGCAGACGAAAAAGGCTATTATGATGCAGATTTAGCACATGACAAGTTCAAAAAAGCTGGTGTTGCACGCTGGGGAACAGCAACGAGAGTTTTGCCAGATGCGAAATACTTTAGAGCTGAATATATTACTTTTGAAACATCGTTTAGCAAATATGTTACTGATGAGGAAATTGCTGACGGTGTAGAATGCGACGGTTCACAGCCGTTTGTGCGAAAAATCGATAGCGATGTTTCTTCAAAAAAAGCAGGAGAGAGAGCCGCGGCTATATGCTCAGAAGCGGACTTTGCTGAATTCTATAAATGCCGCTTCCTTGGTAGCCAAGACACGCTTTATACGCTTGGAAATACTCATCAATATTTCAAAAATTGCTACATCGAGGGACAAACTGATTTCATCTTTGGCGGCGGCGACTGCGTGTATGAGAATTGCGAAATAAACTGGTGCGGCTATAGCGAAGGAGGCACGGGCGGCTATATTACCGCATGTCGTGAACCTATCGAAAAAGGTATTTTGTTCTATAACTGCCTTGTAAGTGCGAATCAGAGCTTTGACATCTTTGCGGGGCATTTCGGACGTCCGTGGGGACAGGACGCAAAAGTCGCCTTTATCAATACTACGCTTGCACTTGACGGCCTCATAAAAGCAGAGGGTTGGACGAGTATGAGCGGCAACACTCCCGAAAAAGCAACTTTCCGCGAATACGGAACAACACTTGCAGGCAAAGCTGTCGATACTTCTAACCGTGTTTCTGGTACTCTTCTTGAAAGTGCAGAGGGCTACACTCCTGAAACGTATTTCGCCGACTGGCAACCGTTCTATTTTGGTGATAGCAAAAATGCTACAAAAGCAAAGGCGAAATTTAAGAAGAAGCCATCTCTTTCTACTAACGACGACATCAATACCCCGTATCCAGGGCACACAGTAACAGTGAGCTACTCTCTTGGTAAAGGCGATGAAGCGGACGTAAGCATTATTGAATGGTATCGCGAAAAGAACGGAGTGAAAGAACTCGTTTTCTCTTCTTTAGGCTTTGGTTCGCATAGCTATCTTTTGACAGCGGTCGACCAAGGTGCAAAAATCAGTGTAACCGTAACACCTCGCCTCAGAACTGGCAAGACGGGCGAGAGTATGAGTGCAGAGCTTAAAGCCGAAGTGAAAGAAGGACATGCAGTTGTCGCGAAAAGTGGCATAGGGGGCGTGAGAGCGGCGGATAAACTCAATATCTTCCTTGCAGGAGATTCGACTGTGCGCGATTACAGCGAAAAAGGTATGTGGTCGGCAGGGGTGAACAGAGCTGAAGGCTCGTGGGGAGAGTATATAGGTTCTTTCTTCAATAACGGCATTGCAGTTCAGAACTATGCAAATGGCGGACGCTCAACGCGAAACTTCATCAACGAGGGCAATCTTGCGAAAATCGGTGAACAAATTGGTAAAGGCGATTATTTGTTTATCCAATTCGGACACAACGATGCAAATATCTCTGATTCAGATAGAGCGGTAGAACTCGGAAAGCCTAATAGTGCAGGTATTTACCCGATAAAAGAGGGAAAAAAGGGCGAAACGGCGGCGGCGTTCATCTCGAAATATGGCGAAGAGAGCTACACAGAAAAGAGCGGTGGCACATACAAATGGTTTTTGAAACAATATATTGATACTGCGCGCGAAAAAGGCGCAATTCCCGTGCTTGTAACTCCCGTAAGTCGCCAGTATTTCACGGCTGAAGGCACGATTAGACCTCATCATGATGCGGACGGTGCGAAAGAGATGACGAACTCGTATGTAGAGGCGGTGAAACAGCTTGCGAAAGAGGAGGGTGTTCTCTTAATCGACGGTTTTGAAATCACGAAGTCGCTTTATGAGGAGGCGTGGAAGCAAAGCGACGACAACTCTCTTGCTCGCCTCTTGATGACCGACGGCGATAGCACTCATTCAAGCAAACTCGGAGGCTTTATCTCTGCCGCACTCTTTGCCCGAGAGATAAAGAAAGCTATTCCTGAATTATCGAAAGCCCTTGTAAAGCCTGCAAAAGTGCAAGGTTTGACGAGTGAAGGAAAATCGGTCTTCATGGTAGACAGCCAAAGTCGCATAACGTGTGCTAATGAGTATTGGACATCTTACGCACAAAAGTTGATAGACAGTTTGTAACAACTCCAATTAACGGCTATTAAAAGAAATGAAAACCACTTCTTAGAACTAATAAGACAAATCTCACTAGCTAGCAAGATGTATCTTTCTAGCTAGTTTTTTTATCTCATTAACTAAAAAGAATCGATAACACGTCAATGCGACAGCCTGTCGCATTAGAATGAGAAAGGCTGTCGCATTGACGTGCGACACACTGTCGCATTGGAATGAGAAAGGCTGTCGCATTTTGGCTAGAATAAGGAAGCGCAAGGACAAAAAAATCTAATGGATTTTTCTTTACAGTTATAGAGTGTTTACAAAACTGACTTGACAGTATATTATTTACTATATCCTTATTCTATGATAGAATGAAGATAGTGTCTTTATGATACTATAAATAGCTGACTACTATATATAAGAGGAAATTTGCAAGAAGGTAAGTTCGAGCAGCCTCTTTTACTAATAGTGACTTTGTTTTAGGGAATATATGTCTGAAGAGAAAAATACATTTGTGCCACTGGTAACTCCGCTTCGTATCGGTATCGATGTCGGGTCTACTACTGTAAAAGTCGTCATTTTAGACGAAAAAAATAATATGCTCTATGGCGAATATCGTCGTCATCGTGCTGATATTCGCTCTACTATTATCGCGGTTGTTAATGAAGCTCTTGATTCGCTTGCAAAAAAAGGTATTGATGCGGAAAAGCAGACAGTGAGCATTAAAGTTACAGGCTCTGGCGGTCTTTCTGTTAGTCATTGGCTTTCTGTGCCGTTTATTCAAGAAGTGGTGGCGGCGACAACAGCTGTAAAAACGCTTATTCCAAAGACAGATGTTGTTATTGAGCTTGGCGGAGAAGACGCAAAAATTACCTATTTCAAAGGTGGCATTGAACAGCGAATGAACGGTACTTGTGCTGGCGGTACTGGTGCATTTATCGACCAAATGGCAGCCTTATTGGAAACGGACGCGGCAGGAGTAAACGAGCTTGCAAAGGGTGCTACGACGATTTATCCAATAGCGGCGCGCTGCGGTGTTTTTGCAAAGACAGATATTCAGCCTTTAATCAATGAAGGGGCAAGAAAAGAAGATATTGCGGCTTCTATTTATCAAGCTGTTGTTACGCAAACGATTTCTGGTCTTGCCTGCGGAAAACCAATCCGCGGAAACGTTGCATTTTTAGGCGGACCGCTTCACTTTATGGACCAGCTCAGAAGGCGATTTATTGAAACCCTAAAACTCACTGATGATGAAGTCATTGTTCCTGAAGATAGTCAGCTCTTTGTGGCGGCAGGTGCGGCGTTAAGTGCAGAAAAAAGCTATAAGTGCATATCGGGCAAAAAGCCTCCTGTGTTCCTTACAATAAAGCAATTTCGCGACAGTCTCAAGAACTTAGAGGGCGCAGAGTTAAGCGAAACACAGCGATTAGAGCCGCTCTTTAAAAGCGAGGCAGAATTAAAAGCATTTAAAGAGCGACACGAAAAAGAAAAGGCGCAGACTGCTCCTCTTGAAGAGGCAAAAGGTCCTGTGTTCCTTGGTCTTGACGCAGGCTCTACAACGACAAAAGCTGTTTTGACAGACACAAAAGGGCGTATTTTGTGGCGTTTCTATGATGTAAACGCAGGAAACCCTGTTGAACTTGCCGTAAGAGTGCTGAAAGATTTGTATAAAATCTTGCCAAAAGATGTATATATTGCACGCTCTGTGTCTACAGGATATGGAGAGGCGTTGTTTCAAGCGGCTCTTGGGGTAGATTCGGGCGAGGTTGAAACAATTACGCACTATAGAGCGGCAGAATTCTTTGTGCCTGGTGTTGAGTTCTTGTTAGACATCGGCGGACAGGATATGAAGTGTCTTCGTATGAAGGACGGAGCTATCACTTCTATTCAATTAAATGAGGCTTGTTCTGCAGGATGCGGCAGTTTCCTTGACAACTTTGCGCGCACAATGGGTATGAATGTGCAGGAGTTCAGTCAAATTGCTTTGATGGCAGAAAAGCCAGTTGACCTCGGAAGCCGTTGTACTGTCTTTATGAATAGCCGAGTGAAGCAAGCTCAGAAAGAGGGCGCGGCGGTTGCAGATATATCAGCAGGATTGTCTTATTCTGTTATCAAAAATGCGCTTTTCAAAGTTATCAAACTGCGCAGAGCAAGCGAAATCGGAAAGAAAGTCGTTGTGCAGGGCGGTACATTCTATAATGACTCTGTATTAAGAGCATTTGAGAAAATCGCAGGCGTGAGTGTATATCGTCCTGATGTTGCTGGCTTGATGGGAGCGTACGGGGCGGCTTTGATTGCGCAAGACCAATGGGAAGATTTGAATCGTCCGCAGCCTGGCGAAGAAAAAGAATGGGTGCCGCACGAAATACATTCAGGCATTGCTACGCTTGAACAACTGGAAAACTTCCACGTTGACCTTGAATTGCGACGTTGCGGCAAGTGTGCGAATAATTGTCTTCTTACGATAAACACGTTTACGACTGGCAAAGAGGAAGATGAAAATAGAGCAGTTCGTCGCTTTGTTACTGGTAACCGCTGCGAAAGAGGTGCGGAAATCGAAGGCACGGTAGTAGACGCAAGCAACAAGAAAAATACGAGGGCAGGTTCTGGCGAAGTTGTGCCGAACTTGTTTGATTGGAAATATAAGAGGCTTTTCACGCATTATGTGCCGCTGAGACCTGAAGAAGCGACGATGGGCGATGTGGGTATTCCTCGCGTACTTAATATGTACGAAAATTATCCTTTGTGGTTCACTTTTTTCACAAAGCTTGGTTTCCGTGTGCGTCTTTCTCCGCGTTCTAATCATAGTGTTTACGAAAAAGGACTTGAAACAATTCCGTCAGAAAGTGTTTGTTATCCAGGCAAAATCAGTCATGGACACGTTGAATCGCTTTTGAAGCAAGGCGTAAAGTTTATTTTCTATCCGTGTGCGCCGTATGAACAGAAAGAAGACGCAGGTGCAGGCAATCATTATAACTGCCCGATTGTTACAAGTTATCCTGAAGTTTTGAGAAACAATATTGACGAGCTTCGACAAGATAAAAGCATTACGTTTATGAATCCGTTCTTGCCGATTTATGATAAAGCGAGATTAGCAGAGCGATTGTTTGAAGAACTTGGCGAAAAGTTTAAGCTGTCAAAAGAGAAAATTGCCGCCGCAGTAGATGCCGCGTGGGACGAACAGGAAAAGTTTCGCGATGAAGTGAAGCAGATGGGAGAAAATGCGCTTGAGCAAATTATTCGCTCTGGCTCTACGGGTATTGTTCTTGCTGGTCGCCCGTATCACTTAGACCCTGAAATCAATCATGGTATTCCAGAGATGATACACGGGCTAGGCATTGCGGTCTTTACTGAAGATTCTGTGGCTCATTTGGGCAAAGTAGAACGCCCGCTTCGCATTATAGACCAATGGACATATCATAACCGCTTATATCGTGCAGGTAGCTTTGTGAGCGAAATGCCGAACTTGGAGCTTGTGCAATTAACGAGCTTCGGTTGTGGTCTTGACGCAGTAACAGCTGACCAAGTTGATGAGATAATGAGAGCAAAAAACAGAATGTATACGCTCATCAAAATTGACGAGGGAAGCAATCTTGGTGCTGTTCGTATCCGTATCCGTAGTCTTATTGCCGCTGTTAAAGAGAGAGAGCGACATCGCAAAACTGCTTTGCAACCTGTATCTGCTGCATATAAGAGGCAAGTATTTACGAAAGAAATGCGCTATTCTCATACGATTATAGGTCCTCAAATGAGCCCGATTCACTTTAGGCTTTTGCAGCAGGCGTTCCGCTATAGTGGGTATAATTTTGTAATTCTTGACGCAGTAGACCCGAAAGCTGTAGAAACAGGTTTGAAGTTTGTGAATAACGATGCTTGTTATCCGTCTATTCTTGTTACGGGGCAGATGATTTCGGCTTTGGAAAGTGGCAAATATGACCTTGACCATGTGAGCTTACTCATCACGCAGACGGGCGGTGGCTGTAGAGCAACGAACTATATCGGCTTTATTCGCCGTGCATTAAATGATGCAGGTTGGGGTCATATTCCTGTTATCTCTTTGAGTGCTCAGGGATTCGAGAAAAACCCAGGATTTAAGATTACATTCCCGCTTGTTCATCGTGCATTGATGTCTATTATCATTGGCGATGTGTTAATGCGCTGTTTGTATCGTGTGCGCCCGTATGAAGCAGTTGCAGGCAGTGCAAACGAGATGTATGAGAAGTGGAACGAAAAAGCACAAAAGATGCTTAAATCGATGTCTATTTTTAAGTATCACAGACTGTTAAAGGCGATTGTCAAAGATTTTGATAATCTGCCGCTTTTGCCGATTAAAAAGCCGAGAGTTGGCGTTGTTGGCGAAATCCTCGTAAAATTCCACCCGACTGCAAACAACCAGATTGTAGACACAATCGAAAAAGAGGACGCAGAATGTGTTATGCCTGATTTAACAGATTTCTTGTTCTATTCGTTCAGTACAGGTATCTTCAGACACGAACAGCTTGCATTCCCTGAAAAGACAGAGCGAAATGCACGCTTTTTGGTGTGGGCATTGGATTTGTATCGCAAATATATGAAAAAAGTGCTTAAAAAGAGTCGCAGATTTGACCCTCCGTCATCAATTTATGAGCTTATGGCTGGTGTTGATGATATTGTGCAGCTTGGAAACATCACGGGTGAAGGTTGGTTCTTAACTGCGGAGATGGTAGAGCTTATAAAAGAGGGTGTGCCGAGCATTGCTTGTGTACAGCCGTTTGCTTGTCTGCCGAATCACGTTACAGGAAAGGGTATGATAAAAGAACTTCGTCGCCGATATCCAGGAACAAATATAAGCGCAATCGATTATGACCCAGGTTCTTCTGAAGTCAATCAGCTTAACCGCTTGAAATTGCTTTTGAGCAATGCGCCTGTAGGCTCGCACCCTGATGAGCTTGAAAACGGTAAGATTTGGACGGCAAACGGGGAAGTTGAGGCAGAGATTCAGCTTGCAGAGGGAGCTAATGCTTTTGTAGATACTGACCCTGCGGATAATTCTGTCGTTCCTGCAGTAACAGCAGATGTTTTCGGCAAATAATGACTATAGGGTGCAAGAGCCTTTGTCAAAACGAGGTTTATTGAACAGGCTTAATATAGGAGAGGAATAGAAAATGAATAAACTCAAAGGACTGATTGTTTTACTTCTGTGTATTTGTTCTTTTGCATGGGCTGATTACGACCCGTGGGGAATTCCTGATTCTTCTGAGGTGAGAAAGGCTCTGCGCGAAAGGTGGTTCACCGCTCCTTTAAGTACTGTTCGCACTTATGGTAGCGAGATTTTTCAAAGCAAGATAGGCACAAACTATCAAGTGAGAAAAGAAGAGCAAAACGGCGAAATAGCTATAATTGTTTCTCCTGAACAGAATGTGCTTATTGATGTATATACAGGAAGCGAGAAAAATACAACCGTAGAAAGTTCTATTTATCCAGAGACTGCGCCAGGAAGCTGGATTTTATATCGCAATCTTAAAAACGGAAAGCCGAAGCGCATACGATATTATTTTATGTCTAACAGCGAAATATTTGTAGAGTTTAATGTTGTTGGTAAGAAGACAAATGCTGATTTTGTGATGTTTGATATGTATGCTGCAAAAGGAGTTCCGTTGGGGATTACGTTTGAAACGCTTTATAGTATGTCGTTTGCAGACCTCAGAAAATTGACGAAGAGTTCTCTTCCGTGGTATTTAGCTTCTTCACAGCCAGGAATGTATCATTCTAATTTGCAGATGATAGCTGTTATTAGAGAAAATCTTGATTCTATTGAAAGCGTAGAAGATGGTGCATATAACGAAAAGGGAGAAAGCGTTTATGTATTGTCGAACACAAAGAGAGAACTCAAAGAAGGAGAGAATCCGAATAAGTTGCAACTTTCTTCAGCAGGCTTTTTGAAATGGATTGTTGACGGGCTTGTTTCCGCAAATGTTGGCGGATACACGTATTTAAAGCCGTTGTATAAAAAGACAGTTTCTCTTCCAACTGCAGGACATGCAGACGTATTTTCTCAAGAATATAATATGACTTTTACGCTTGATTGGACAAGAAATCTTGCTGTGTCGCTTTTGTCTATACAGAGAGATGTTGACTATGATTACAGCAATTCTGGCGTAGATGTTGCAATTTCTCCGTTTAATTCAGGCAGATTGAATAATGGCGAGGTAACAGCAAATGCTGTGTCGTATATCAAAAACAGCGGATACAGAATAGGAGTGCTAAAAGCTCTTTTGTATGTGCTTGCGATAACAGAAAGCGACCATAGCTATCTTGTGTCTGTAAGGGAGGCTGTAGCTTCTGAAAAAAATGATGATTCGTATCCTGAAGTGGGCATTTTTAACAACTGTGCGGCTCTTTTTCCATATTTTAGCGATGACGGGCGTTTTCATTGTGCAGTGTTTGAAAACGGAAAAGAGATAGCTCTTGATAAGTTTATTGAAAAGTATGAAGGTTCTTTTGTGAATCTTGCACGCTTGCAATCTTCCGATAGATTTTTTCCTCTTTCTGCTCCTTCAAAAGCGCAGTAATGGACAGCCTAGAAGTATTTAGAGTATAATGAGCGATATATGAAAGATAAAATTAAGGCTGTAGTTTTTGATATAGATGGCACTCTCTATCCTGATTTCCCGTTTTTCTTTCGGGTTGCACCTCACATTTTGCGTAACTTAAAGTTTTTTTGGCATTACAGCAAGGTAAGAAAGATTATGCACAGAACAGCTCCGTTGGCAGACTTTTTTGAATATCAAGGCAGATTGCTTGCTTCTTCTATGCATATTTCTGTTCGCAGAGCAAAGGCTTTAATAGATGTTTTGGTGTATAAGGGATTGCGTTCTTATTTCAAAAAGGTAAAGCCGTATAAAAATGTTCTTGAAACATTTAAGGCTCTAAAAGAATCGGGCTTAAAGATAGGTATTTTGTCTGATTTGCCACCAGAGCAGAAAGGAAATATTTGGGGTGTAATAGATTATTGCGATGTCATTTTAGGCTCGGAGAAAATAGGAGCTTTAAAGCCGTCTAAATATCCTTTTGGTGTTGTTTCTATGACGCTAGATGTACCTTTAAATGAGATTCTTTATGTGGGCAATAGCATTAGAAGCGATATATTCGGCGCAAAGAACGCTGGTATGTATGCTGCGTATAAATTGCCGTGGTGGAGAGCGTTTTTGAAAAAGCCTCTAAAAGAAGCTGACATTTCTTTTTCAAGCTATGCAGAGCTAAAAGAGCTTATTTTATCGTAAAGAATACTAAAAAGGGTTGAGGGGTCAAAATTGACTGATATTGTTGTTATATTGCTATCTGTTGTTATATCAGCAGTTGTCTGTCTTGTATTTAAAATGTCCGATAAAGATAAAAATTCTATGGACAAAGTGAAAAGGTATGCAAATCAAAAACTGTCTGACTTTGATACTTACTTTTCAGAACAGAACCAGCTTATTCACGCTTCAACTGCAGATTTGGACACAAAACAGGCTCAAGCGATAGCTACGATTAAGCGATTAGAAAAACAATATAACGACTTTCTTGAAGCGGGACGCGATTTAGAGCAATATCACGCTTCAATACAAGAGCTAAAGCGTCTTACTGAAGAATACAAGAAGCAGGCTGAGAACTATCAAATCCAAGTGTCAAACCTTATGGATTATTCACGGGCTGTTGATGAAAATTTAAAGAAAATAGAAGTGGAATCAAGTATTATCGATAAATTTAATGCTCGTCTTGATTCACAGAAAAAAACGCTTGATGCTACAGATAAAAGAATTGGCTCGATTCACGAGGAGTTTGCAAAAAAAGACAGCGAATATTTAAAAGCGATTGCGGAAGAACTTTTGAATCAGTGCCAACAAAGTGTGAAATCGCTTGAAGGAGGGGTCAAAGAGGCGCAAGATAATGCAAATAGCTTATTTGAAAAGATAAATGCAGATATTAGAAAGGCGTATGATAATGCGACTCAAAAGGCTAAAGATTTAGAAGACCAAACATTTCAGTCTTTAATCGATAAGACAGAAAAAAGAACAGCTCAATATGTTTCGCACTTAGAAGAGCAAGCAAAAGCATTAGACAGCAATATGCAAGAGAAGTTTGAGATGGTTAATAGCGAGTTTAATGAGAAATCAAAGAACTTTAGCGAAGGTGTTACGCAAACAGTTTCTCAGCTGCAATCGCTTTTTTCTGAAGAAACGACAAAGTTAAAAGATATGCTTGAAGAGCGAACAAACGCTATCGAAAGCGCAGCAGAAGAACGAGATGATTCTTTACGCTCCCAGCTTAATTTTCAACTTGCTAGATTTGAAAATGATTTATTGTCGAGAAAAGATGCTTTTTCTCTTTTGACCGAAAACTTAAAGAAAGATATTCAAGAAAAATCAAGCTATGTAGAAAACTTGTTCTCAGACAAGGTTTCTCAAATTCAATCTTCTGTTTCTGATTCAACAGGGAATTTAGAAAGTTCATTTTCTCAAAGAATTGCCTCTATAAAAGAAAATATTGACAATGAACTTAACTCGTTAAATGATAAGCTGACAAACGAATCAAGCGGAATAGAAAATCGTGTTGGCGATAAGATTTCTCATATAGAAAACGCTCTTAATGCAAAAAGTGAAGAACTTACAAACGATATTAATAATACTTTTGCTTCTTTGTCGGCAAATATTGATGAAAAAGCAAATAATATAGCAAATAATTCGACTGAAACGGTACAAAATCTATCTATTTCTGTACAAAAACAATTAGAAGATATAGATAATACAGTGAAAGAGAGAGTAGAAAAACTGTCTTTGAGTGCAAATGACAAGATTTCTACTCTTGAAACGAATATAAATGACAAAAGTCAGAAGGTTTATGATGAGTCATTCCAAAAACTAACAGATATTGAATCATTTGTGAATAATAAAATTTCTTCTGTAGAATCTAATGCAGATGAAAGGCTAAAAGCGGTAGAGGATAAAACATCACAAGAGATTTCTTCTGTTACGAACTCCGTTGCAGAGCGATTAGAAGAAATTGTGGCGTTTTCAGATGAGAAGGCTACAAAGACCGCTGATGTGGTCAATGACAGGTTAACTGCGCTAGAAAACTCTGTTGGTGGCAAGGTTAGCAACATAGAGCAGAGTGTGGTTTCGCTTGAAACACAGCTTGCAGAAAGAACTGCTCAACTGCAAAATGCACTTGACGGGCAGACAGGAAATATGTCAAGCATTTTGACTGAAACCGTGGAAAGACTCAATGCAGATTTTGACAGCATAAAAGAAAACCTTGAAAAAAAGGTGCAAGATACGGCTATTTCTTTTGATGAAAAGCTCGAAAAACAGAGTGAAACGGTTTTCAATGCAATAGAGCAAAAGCTCAATACTGCTGGGGCTGAGTTAAATGAAAAGATAGATTCTCTTGAAAACAATGTGAATGAGCGAACTGCAGATATAGAAGCGAAAACGCAGACGACATTGTCTTCTTTGAAGCAAAAAGTAGAAGAGAATGTTTCTGAAATTTCTGAAAAGACGTTTAGCACGATTGATTCTTTGAATAAGGCTCTTGAAGATACTTCTAATGCGCTTTCTGCTGACCTTACTGTGAAGTTTGGGCTTTTGCAGCAATCTCTCAATGACCAATCAAGTACGATTTCTAGTGATATTGAAACGAAGATTGGTGGCTTAAAAGCTCAGTTAGAAGAGCGGACTTTTGATATATCAAACAATGTTACCGCAAAGTTAGATATTTTGCAAAAGACGTTAGACGAGCAGACAAATGGATTCCCTGACGCATTGGCAAGCCAAATAGACAAATTGCAACATTCTCTTGATGAGCAAACGAGTGATGTTGCAACTTCTATTGATGATAAGGTAGGGACGCTGAGAAGCTATGTAGAAGAAGCGATTTCAAAGTTCCAAAATGATTTTACCGACAAGTCAAATGCAGCCTTTACTGCTATGGATGAAAAAATCAATGCGTTTGAGCAAGATGTGGAAAAGGAAACGGGAAATATTTCCGAAGCGACGATTGCAAAAGTTATCGCTGTAAAAAAGGCATTGGAAGAACAGACTGCGGGATTTTCTCAAGAAATAGAAACGAAGGTTGCAGATTTAAAGAATCAGTTTGAAAGTGAAACGGCGACACTTTCTGATAATACAGTCGCGAAAATAGCAGCTTTGCAAAAAGTGCTAGAAGAACAGACTTCTGGTATGGAAAATGCAATAAGCGCAAAAACGGATTCATTCAATGAAAAGATGTCGTATTTAGAGCAAAGTGTGTTGTCTAAGTCTGATGATATGGATTCTAGATTTACATTGATTTCTTCTTCTATCGACGAGAAAATTGCAGCGGTACAGAAGCAAGTTGATGATACTATTTCGGCGTTCTCTGCAAATATTGAAGCGAAGACGAACGACATTGAAAGCACTGCGCTTGCGAAAATCGAGAATGTAAAAGTTGGAATCGAGAGCGAAACGGGAGCTGTGGACGAGAAGCTGAATAGCATTTCTGCAGAAACGAATAATAGATTTGCGGATTTAGCGACATCTCTGGAAAATAAGAGTGCGGAGCTACAGGGAAAAATCGACTCATTGCAATCGCTGTTTGATGAGCAGACGGTTAATTTCACAGGTAATCTTGACGAGAAAATTGCGGCGGTACAGAAACAAGTTGACGACACTATTTCAGCGTTCTCTGCGAACATCGAAGCGAAGACAAACGATATCGAAAGCAATGCGCTTGCAAAAATCGAGAATGTAAAGGTCGGAATCGAGAGCGAAACGGGAGCTGTGGACGAAAAAGTACACATACTTCAAGATACGATAAACGGTTTACAAGCGCAGTTCGACGATAAAACAAATGGCTTTGCTGTGCAACTTGATGAGCGTATTATAAATGCAAAATCAAATATCGAAAATACTCTTGTTACATTTGAGCAAAATATCAATGCAAAGAAAGATGAAGTTGAGCAAGAGATATTGAATCAAACTTCAGTCATTGACGAAAGACTTACAGGATTAAAGCAAGCTATTGAAGAGAAATCCTTTGCATTTAATGAGCAGCTTAATTCGGCTACGATGAATATTGCTCGCACAATCGATGACAAAATTGGAAGCGTAAAAAATGATTTTGACGGAAAAATGGTGAATATCAATGAAGAGTATTCAAATAAGATTTCTTTGCTAGAAGACGCTCTTATGTCAAAGACAAATGAGTTACAAGCTCAGCTTGATGAACAGACAGGTACGCTTGTTTCTGACACTGTGAAAAAGGTTGAAGATGCAGCGCAGGCGGCGGCAGAGAGAAACGAAAAGTTTTTATCAGAAACAGACGCAAAGACTGTGGAGCTTATAAACGAAGCAAAAGAGAGAATAGAAGAACTGCAATCTATGATAGAAAGCAGAACTCGTGATGTTGAAGAAAGCGCACATAATGAGATTTCTCGCTTTTCTGATAGTATGGCGCAACAACTTGGAGGACTTAGAGGTGCGCTCGAATCTTCTACTGAAAATTTTAAGGAAGAGTTGAAGAGTGGCATAGAAAACCTAGAAACTGAATTAAACGCTACTTTATCTGTATCAAAAGAAAATCTTGACAGATTAGCGGCAGAAACAAATGTTAATTCAGGCGATATTGCGCGGCTAACGCAGGAACTTGACAGTCAAGCACAAAAGATAAAAGAAAGATATGATGCTTTATTTGACGAGGCGATTTCTAATGCTAATATAAAAGAAGAAAATGCGTATGCAGAGTATAAAAAGCTCTCTATCGCAAATCTTGAAACTTTTAAAACTGAAATAGAATCTCGAGTTGAGGATTTGCAATCGACAGTAGAGAATATTGTTTCTGAATTGCAGAATAAGACGAACGAAGCTACTGCGGCGGCAGAAGCTGCTGTGGCGCGAATGAATGAGGAAACTGCAAACGCAAAGAGTATCTCTGACGAAACGTATTCTCGCATTGCGTATGATGCGGAAAATGCAAAAAGACAGCTAGAAGATTACGGCGTAATGCTCAATGACAAAATAAATGAATTTGATAAAACACTGAGCGAGTCAATGCAGAAAATCTCTCAATCGTATGAGAATAAGCAAACAGAGTTCCTTGATGGAATAGATAGGCAGATTTCTGAATACAAAGAAAACATTGTTCTCAGATTTGAAAGCCTTGATTCTGTGCAAAGCGATATTGATAATTTTAATGAAACGCTTGCTGAATCGATGGATAAGGTGAAACAAAACACGATAGAAACTTTCAATGCGTTCACTTCTGCACAAAGTCAAAAGCAGTATGAGTTTGAATCGAATATAGCCGAAAAGACGAGTGCTATTTCTAATCGCATTGCCTCGCTTGAGCAAACGCTTGAAGGATTAAAAGCAGAAGCATTAGATAACGTAAACGGACAACTGAAAGAGCTTGAAAAACAATTTAGCGATAGCTTGCTTTCAAGAGAAGCGGATATTGATACTTCTTTGGTGCAATGGAAGAATAATTTTGATGAGAAGCTAGAGCTGTTTACTCAAGAGTATGAGAATGCGCGACAAGAGCTTGAAGCGAAATATGAAAAGTCGCTTGAAGAACGCATTGCCGATTTGCAGCAAAAGAATGACGAAGCCTTTGAAAGCATAAAAGAAAGTACGGCAGAAGCAAAACGACTGCTTGATTCTCAGATAGAAAACATCGATGGCAATTTCAAAGTATTTATGGAACGCTATGAAGAAAAAATCGATGATACGGTAGATAAGGTTGCGAACGAAGCAGAAGCAAAAATCTCATCAAAGTTCTTGACGTTTGAAGAGAAGATAGAGGCACGGCAGAAAGATGATGAAGAATCGGTGAATTGCGTTATCGCAAAACTTGATGAATGGAAACAGGGAATTGAGGCGCAATTTGAAGAGGCAAAAAATACCTTTAATGAGCATTTAGACGCGTTTAATTCAAAATCGCTTTCGCAACTTGAAAATATGCGAGATGATTTTTCTCGTGATATGGGAGATTCCATTGCAAAAATAGAAGAAAAACACGCCGAGCTTTCAACAAGTCTTTCTGACCTCGACGAAAGAGTAAATGATGCGGTGAGAAGCTATGAAAGCCAGAGTGTTTCTATCTTGGACAGAATGCAGCAGCTGTATCAGAATATGCTTACCGATGTAGGAGATAGAATTTCTACAGAGAATACGAGCATAGAAGAAAAAATAGAAGAGATGAGAAGAGAAATGCAATCTGTTTCAAACGAAAGCACTTCTTTCCGCGATTCTATCATGACAAAATTGCAATCGGATACGAGCGCATTGGAAGAAAGATTGACTGCGATTAACAGCGCATTTGCAAATTTCGAGAATGAAACGCACGTTTTTGATAAAGCTGACGAGCTTAAAAATCAGCTTTCTAATCAGATTGCAGAGCTAGAAACGCAAATCGAAAATGCAATTTCATATAAAGATTTGCTTGACCGCTTGCAAGAGCAATTAAGCGATTTGAACAAGATGGACGATGCTACAAGCGAAAAACTTGCTTCCTTCCAAGCTGGCAAAGATAGAATTGAAGCAATGGAAAAAGACTTTAAGACTCTTGTAGATTTGTCTAATACAATGGATAAAAAGATAGAAGAAATACAAACGACGAGCGACGAGTTCCAAAATATACAAGTACAAGTTCGCAACTTCCAAGACACTCTTGAAGAGGTATCAAATCAATATTCTCGCCTTGAAAAGAAAAACGATGTCTTAGAGCGAGTGATGAAAGATATAGATTCGTCTTTTGATAATCTAAAAGCTATTGAAGAACGTCTGACGCAAGTGCAAAGCATATCCGACACATTGCCGAATGAGATTGTAGGCATACAAGAGCAGATTAGCGAAATCAAGGCGAGCGACCAAAAGATAAATACGGTTGTCGAAAAGCTCACTTCGCTTCAAACGATGCTCGATGAAACAGACAAGCGAATTGAAGTGGTAAAGAGCGGGGCTGAGGGAATTGGCGAAACAGAAGCCAAATTAAGCAAACTTTCTAGCGATGTTTCTAACAAATTGAGACTGCTTGAAGAGCTTGTCAGAGCAGACATTGACAAGAACCCAACTCCGCACAAAGACGGAATTACGCCTCAACTCCGTATGAAAGTAAGAGAATTGAAGCGTATGGGGTGGAAAGATGACGAAATTGCGGTTAGCTTGAAACGTTCTGTAGGAGAAGTACAACTCATCTTGCAGATGTTGCCAGAGCGAGACATATAAAGCGCGTAAGATTAGAGCTTTTCTAATAGGCAAGTGGAGAATGCTTCGATAGCTTCTCCATTTCCTATTTTACCCATTTTCTCTCCTGTTTTTGCTTTTACAAATATTTGAGAAGCGTCCACTTCAAGAATAGAGGCGATTGATTGTATCACTTCATTTCTATATGGCAAGAATTTCGGCTGTTCTAATAAGATAACTGCGTCTAAATTTATGAGTTGCCAGCCTGCATTTTTTATATCTTTCCAAACTGTTTTTAACAACTCTCTTGAATCGCTGTCTTTCCATTTCGGCTCTGAAGGGGGAAAGTAAGAGCCTATATCGCCCAATCCCGAAGCTCCGAGAAGAGAATCCGTTATAGCATGCAACAGCACATCGCCGTCAGAATGTCCCGCTTCTCCCTTGTCAAACGGAATGACCACTCCGCCCAAAACTAATTTTCTGCCTTCTACTAAAGGATGCAAATCATAGCCTAGCCCTGTGTGTATCATCTTTTTCTCTCTTTTAATTTCTATATCGCTCGGATAGGTGATTTTGATGTTTGCACTGCTTCCCTTAACGCACTTTACTTTTCTGTCTAAAACGTATGCGTCCCATATTTCCGTATCATCGGTGTACGTTTTGCCGTCAAGATGAGCTTTTTTGTGCGCTTGCAAAAGCGACTGAAAATCAAAAGCCTGCGGAGTCTGCACAGCTGCTAGATTTTTTCGCTGTAAGTGCCTAATGATAGAGCCTGAATCGTCTATTTCTTTTTGTGTATCTACAGGCTCTAAAAAAGGACACGCCGCGCCGTATTTTTTCACAGCATTATAAACACCTTGTATCACGTCTTCGCTGATAAAAGCCCTTGCTCCGTCGTGAATAAACACAGAGCCGCTAAAGCCCTCTTTTTCCAGTGCTAAAAGAGCTTTGAATACAGAGCTTTCTCTGTCTTTATCTCCCTCTACAAAGAGCAGTGCTGTATTTTTTAGTGCGTCTTTGATAGTCGGGTCAGAAAACAGAGCAGCCTTTGCTTCTCTCTCTTTTTGAAAAGGATAAGTGATTATAAGATAGGCAACATCAAGAGCCAAAAGAAACGGCTTTGTTGCTTCGCTGAGCACCGTACCGTTCTTTAGAGCAAGATATTCTTTTTTTATGCCGCAGCCCATTCTGCTCGAAGAGCCTGCAGCGGTAATAATGATAGCTATCGGCACGTTCTAGTCGTCCATATCTTCATCTGAATCATCGAAGTCATCATCTCTTGCGTCTGCTTCGTCCGAATCATCATCATCGCTATCGTCATCGTCTTTTACTCTCTCTTCACTCTCTCCGTCAAGCTCATCATCAAAGTCGTCATCATCGTCTTTGACAAAGTGCTTGATTTCTCTTATCGCGTTTTCTCCGAATGGCTCTAGCTTGTCGTGCAGAAGCTGCTCAACTTCTTTTTCGTCTTTGCCCATCGCAAAAGAAATCTCATCTTCTAAGAGCTTTCTTGCGCTATCGTAGAGTTTTCGCTCCAAAATAGGCAATTCTTTTATCTTTGAACGATTGTAAAGGTTACGAACGATAGTGGCAATATCTGCAATGCTTCCTTTTTTCAAAAGTTCAAGGTTTGTTTGATAGCGGAGCTTCCAATCTGAAGTGATTGGCTCGCACGGCTGACCTAAAATCTCTAAAGCAGCCTCTGCTTCTTCGGCAGAAACGATAGGGCGAATTCCCTTGATTTTGGCTCTGTCTACAGGAATGAGAGCTTCTGTGTCAGAAACTTCAATGTAAATATGATAATAAAGAATCTTTTCGCCTCTAAAATCTTCTTCAGAAATAGAGGTAATCTTTCCAACTCCCTGACTTGGGAAAACGACTTGCTGTCCTACAGAGAACTCTTGTTTTGTATCACTCATATTTCTATTATATCATAATTTTCCAGTAATGGCAAATGTATGCTAAATATGATACACTAAATTCGCTATGCAAATGCCAAAAACAAAAGTGCTGTTTCTCATCTTTTTCATCACACTCGTCTTTCTTTCTGTGTTATCTCTTATGCTCGGAACGGTGAAAATCCCGTGCAAAGAAATATATAGCTGCTTCTTCTTAGGCGAAAGAGATGGCTCGAATGCAAAGATTTTGCGTTTTGTCCGCTTGCCTCGCGTCATTGCGTGCATTATGGGGGGGGCAGGGTTGGCGTGTGCAGGCGCGATTATTCAAAGCGTGCTCAAAAATCCCTTAGGCTCTCCGAATATCATCGGGGTGAACTCTGGCGCAGGCTTTTTTCTTATCATTGCTTCGGTGTTGCTTCCTAAAAATGTGCTTCTTTTCCCCGTCGCTGCCTTTCTTGGCTCTCTAGTAACGGTGTTTCTTGTCTATGCCTTAGGGCTTAAATCTGGCTCTTCGCGATACTCGATTATTCTTTCGGGTGTCGTTGTAAATACATTGTGTTCTGCGCTCAGCGACGCAATGCAGGTGTTTTTCCCCGATACGCTTTTTGCGCGCAGTGCGTTCCGTATCGGCTCTTTTGCCTCTGTTTCACCGCGCATCTTGTATCCTGCGTCAATCTTTATCATCATCGCCCTCGTTATCAGCTTTCTTTTAAAAGATATGCTTGATGTCTTGGCTCTAGGCGATGAAGTTGCGCACTCCTTAGGCGTGAATGTAAAGGCGGCGCGCGGCGTGTTTCTTGCATTAGCGGCATTGCTTTCGGGGGCAAGCGTGAGTTTTTCGGGGCTGCTCGGTTTTGTCGGTCTTGTAGTTCCGCATATTGTGCGCTCTTTGGCAGGGAGCGAAATGGCGAGCGTTCTGCCCTTGTCGGCTCTGCTTGGCTCTTCGCTTGTTCTATTGTGCGATTTAATCGGCAGGACGGCATTTTCGCCTTATGAAGTGCCTGTCGGGATATTTCTTGCATTGCTTGGCGCGCCGTTCTTTTTGTTCTTGCTGTTGAAAAAGAAGCGAGGCGAATAATGAATAGTGTGAAAAACGCCTTTAGAATAGAAAATGTGAGCGTCGCTTATGGAAAAGCGCAGGCTCTAAAAGACATTTCGCTCACTATCGCCGAAAGCTCTGTTACAAGCATAATCGGCTTAAACGGAAGCGGAAAATCCACTTTGCTAAAAGCTCTTGCTTCGTGCGTGAAACTTCAAGAAGGAAAAATCACAGTATTTGATAAAGTTGATGATAAAAAAGGGCTGAACAGGAAAAAAACTTCGCTTCTTATCTCCTATCTTCCGCAATATCGCCCTATTCCAGATTGCAGCGTGGAGCAACTGCTTTTATACGGCAGATTTCCGCACAAGAGCTTTTTGCGCTCGTATAGCAATGAAGATAGAGCATTTGTAGAGCGTGTATTATCAGAAAACAATCTTTTACGCTTTGCAAAAATGCCGCTTTCTGCATTGTCTGGCGGTCAAAGACAAAAGGCGTATATTGCAATGGCTCTGTGTCAAGACACAAAGATATTGCTTCTTGATGAGCCGCTGACATTTTTGGACATCAAGGAGCAATTTGAAATCCTCTCTCTGTTGCGCTCTGTGGCAAAGACGAAAGGAAAAACGGTCGTGATGGTGAGCCATAATCTCGATTTTTCTCTTACGTTTTCGTCTTCGATAATCTTGCTCGATAAAGGACGGCTCTCGTATCACGGCTCGGCAGAGGGGGCAAAAGAATACATCGAAAGCGTTTTTCGCGTGCGCGCTCACAAAGTGCTTTTGAGCGATTCCTCTCTTCACTACGTCTTTACACCTCTTCCCCCACGACCGTAATTTTTTTGCGCCACGACCGTACACAACACACACTTACGACCGTTCTTGCCTCTTGTGTACGACCGTAAGTGCAATATACTTACGAGCGTAAATATGTTACACCCACGACCGTGGAAAAAGAATGACCACGACCGTGGGAGAAAAAATTCCACGACCGTGGGAGTAAGTGTTCCTATTTGCTTGGTGCTGTTTTCCCATACTCACGGGGAGAAGAGAAAAAAATATGTTCGGGATAGTTATAAAAAAGTAGGGAAAAATATAAAAATGCAAAAAAAAATGCAAAAAGTGCTTTATTTTCTCAATAAATAAGAGTAAGATATAAAGCAATGCCACTTGATTGGAAACGGTTCGGTCAAGTGCTGAATGCAGAATACAAGACTTGCATAAGCAAAGTAGCAGATTTGTGGAGGCTTTAGTATGGGTAACAAAGTTACTATTATCGGTTCAGGTAGCGTAGGCGCAACAATCGCTTACACTCTTACAGTGCAGGGACAGGCATCAGAGATTGTGATGATTGACGTTAATGCACAGAAAGCATTGGGCGAGGCTTTGGATATTCGACAGGGTACTCCATTCTGTGCTCCTGTGAGCGTTTATGCTGGCACTTATGAAGATGCTAAGGATTCAAATATCGTTATCATCACTTCTGGTGTTGCTCGCAAACCTGGTCAGAGCCGTCTTGACCTTGCTCAGACAAACGTGAATATCACAAAGTCTATCATTCCGCAGATTACAAAGTATGCACCGAATGCGGTTTATATCATCGTTGCAAACCCTGTAGACATCTTGACGTATCAGTTCTACAAGACTTCAGGTCTTCCAGAGCATCAGATTATCGGTTCTGGTACAATTCTTGATACAGCTCGTCTTCGCGCTCGCATCAGCGAATATTATCACCTCTCTCAGAACAACATTCATGCGTATGTTTTCGGTGAGCATGGCGATTCTTCTTTCGTGCCGTGGTCATTGGGCTCTGTAAGTAACATTCCGATTGACAAGTATCACGAGTGTATCACGGATAACGACAAAATCGTCCCGCCGCTCGTTCACGAAGATGTTGAGGATTATATCCGCAAGTCTGGCGGAAAGATTATCGAGAGAAAGGGCGCGACTTTCTACGCAGTTGCAGTCAGCGTGTGCCACATCGTCAGCTGCATTAGCGCAGGCACAGACACAACTCTCACTGTTTCAAGCATGCTCCACGGAGAATACGGAATCAGCGATGTGTGCTTGAGTACATTGTGTGTTATCGGACGCAACGGCATCCGCGGTCGCTTGCAGGCTCCTCTCACAGACGAGGAAGTTGAAAAACTCAGAAAGAGTGCTGATGTTCTCAAGAACCTCATCGGTCAGCTCGATTTCAACTAATCGCTAAAGGGGCTTTATTTTATGGCAGATTTTAGAATTGAACACGACAGTATGGGAGAAGTAAAAGTCCCTGCTGATAAATATTGGGGTGCGCAGACTGAGCGTA
>ERZ842401.2688-NODE-2688-length-23424-cov-5.811888_pt1 | contig 23424 bp, 20 predicted proteins | sample MGYA00521270_ERZ842401 | MGnify/ENA primary metagenome ERZ842401 (study PRJEB31892, sample SAMEA3878208) | bioreactor metagenome | biome: Moose rumen | place: Sweden | collected 2011-10 | study: EMG produced TPA metagenomics assembly of the PRJEB12797 data set...
AGGACAGGGCGATATGTTCAAGCCAAGCAGAAGCCGGATCTCCCTTTGACCCGATACCTTTACTGTGCCGCTGACGGGAACGCCTTTACATCCTATACCAAACACAAAAAGACCGCCATGGGAATGAAAGACTACCATTATTACAAGTGCAATCACGCTGGCTGCGGTACGAATGAAAATGCAGAGCGGATGCACGAGCGCTTTGAGCTCATTCTCTCCCGCTTCAACCTCGAAGAGAGAATGCTGGAACGTTTTCGGGATGTCGCCCGCTCCCTGTTGGAGGAATACACCAAAGAAGCCGCCCAGCAACGCACTACGCTTAAGAAGCAGCTGACAGAGCTTGAGAACAACCAAAGGAAGATGGCCCTCCGCCGGGCTCTTGGAGAAATCCAGCAGGATGTCTATGAAATCGGGGTGCAGGAGTTGCAGTCCAGAAAGGACGTTCTGACCCTCGAATATGAAAAGTGGAACGAAAAATTATCGAACTCGGAGGGCTTTATTTCCAAGGTTATCGCAACTGCCTCAAACATAAGGGATTTGTGGAAGGACGGAAGCCTTGAAACCAAGCGGAAAATCCAAAAACTCGTCTTCCCTGACGGGATTTATTGGGACAAAGAAAGAAGCGATTATCGAACTGAAAACAGGAACCCATTCTTTGGTCTAATCGAAAGATTTTCAGAGACTTACATAAAAACAAAGGAGGCAAGCCCTCTCGAACTTGTCTCCTGGTGCGGTAGGTGAGAGTCGAACTCACACACCCCAACGGGCACTACCCCCTCAAAGTAGCGTGTCTACCATTTCACCACTACCGCGAATTGGTTTGGGACTGCAAATATACGAACTTTTCTTGATTCGCAAAATTTTTTAGGCGATTTTTCTAACAATACTCCAATTATTTCTTGTATTCGGGATTTTTTTCTATCTTTGCATCCGCTTTCTCGAGCAGGAAGCATTGGAACATCAATAACTTAAAACAGATTCACAATGGCTGTTAAAATTCGTTTACAGCGCCACGGTAAGAAGAATTTCGCATTCTTCCACATTGTAGTGGCGGATTCACGCGCTCCGCGTGACGGTCGCTTTATCGAGCAGATCGGCTCTTACAACCCCAACACCAATCCTGCTACCATCATCATCGATGCTGATAAGGCTCTTGCATGGCTCAATGTCGGTGCTCAGCCGACGCTGACCGCGAAGCGTATCCTCTCCTACGAGGGTGTCCTTCTCCGCAAGCACCTTCAGGGCGGTGTCGCAAAGGGTGCTCTCACTGAGGAGCAGGCAGAGGCCAAGTTTGCTGCCTGGAAGGCTCAGAGGGATGAGAAAGTCAATGCCAAGATAGCCGGCCTCAAGATGGACTCCATCGAGAAGGCAAAGGCTGCAAAGGCCGCTGAGGCAAAGGTCAATGAGGCCCGTGCCGAAGCTATTGCCAAAAGAAAGGCAGAGGCTGAGGAAGCTGCACGCAAGGCAGCTGAAGAGGCTGCCGCCGAGGCAGCAGCTGCAGAGGCTCAGGCACCCGCAGAGGAGGCTTAATGCTTACTGTAGCACAGGTACTGAAGTCGAACGGCATCGACGGGGAAATCTTACTGAGTTTCCGCGACATAGCGCCCGAAGATATAGACCTGCAGGAACCGGTTTTCATCGATTTCGATGGACTGCCGGTTCCTTTTTTTGTTGAATCATTTACCCAAAGGGGTACAAGCCGCGCCCTTGTCCGTCTGACTGGCGTAAATAATCTTAGGGATGCCGATGAACTTGTAGGCAAGGAAGTCAGCATCAATTATCTTTCAGACGAGGGCGGCGAAGAAGATTTCATAGGCTGGACTATCGTCGACGAGAATGGCCAAGAAGTAGGAGAAGTAATTGATTATGAGGATATTCCTGGCAATCTTTGTATTGTCGTCGAAACAAAAGAAGGACAGTCCCTTATCCCTCTCCACGAGGATTTGGTCCTGTCCATAGATGAAGCGTCAAAGACGCTCTCGATGATCGTCCCTAGCGGCCTGCTGCGTCTCTGATCTCAGCGTCGAATCCGGTTCCATAATCCGCTTTCACATCCTCATAGAAGGATGCCGTTGCCGTGTACATGTATGGCGTCAGCCATAGGAATCCGATTCCAAGGGTGAACATGCAGAGTATTCCCCACCCAATAAAACTGAGCCACAGGTAGAAAAGGTCGAATTTATGGCCTTTCATCATCGCGCGGCTGCGGTCAATCGCCTGATTTGCGGATAGTTCCGGGTTCTCCTCGAGAATGTATGGGGTCATCGCATAAGAGAATGTCTTGATTATCCCTGGAATCAAGAAAAGGAGAGACCAGAGAAAGATGAAAACATACATAAGAAACATGCCACATACCTTGTGGCCAAAGTTGTTGAATGCGATTGAGAACATATTTGAGGTCAACCTGTCGTCGCCTTCTATAAGAAGCTTATTACAGGCGTTGTAATAGCCAACGCAAAGGGGGTAAAAAAGTAAAAAGAAAGCAAGAATCATGATCCCGGATCCTCTCATGACAGGAGCCATGGCAGCCAGATAAGCCTCGGGATTGGAGGAGGCCATACCGGATATTTGAGGATTGTCGATAATCACTTTTGTGTAGGGTACGGAATAGGGTCCGGATAGCACCATCGCTGCGGCAAACAGGATAATCGTAGCTAGGACTGCCGACGCCCAATTGCCTTTGAGGGCCCTTAGAGCAGCGTTTTTATAGTCTTGGTTCGTTTTCATATTTTTTTCTTTAGTAGTGATATTCTTTCGCGTAAGTTGAGTATTCTCATACGGTGGATTTCCGGGAGGTGGACATGCCTCTTCGTCTTTTCGGGCTTGAGCTCATCAAAGCTGAGGAAGATTCCGGTGTCGATAACATTGCCAAATTCGTCGTTGACTCCGCCGCCGAAGCATCTCATCGAAGGGGACATGTTCATGTAGGTATTCACAAGAGGAGGAATATTCACGCCGAATTTGTGGATTTCTGCCTTGAGAATCTTATAGTCTTCATAAAAATCGTCCTCGAGGAAAATCTTACTGAATTTCTTCCTGTTTTCAGAAGACACTTTGACAGGGTGACGGATAATTACCATTTTCTCGCCCCTCTTTGTTCCGAAATGCTTGTTGAGGAAGTACAGGATCATTTCAAGAGCTTCTTGTGGATAGGAAGGGTAGGTGGTCATTTTCCCGAAAAAGTGTTTCATCCTCCCATTGTATAGGACGATTAGAGATCCGATGCCATCGAAAAGATTGTCGAGGGCGTAGAGGCTTTTGCTGTCTTCCCGGGTGCTTTGATACTCTACGGCCACGAATGAACGTCCAAGTTCAATCGTCTGGAGGAACTTTCCGTTGAGGAATTTCCTTGTGAACTGAAACATGTGGGAAGATGGGAGAATAGGCTGTCCGAAGCGGTCATACACGGCTTCATCCAGGCAGGCATAGCGGTAGCCGCCGATAATGCACTCATTATCTGGATCCCAAAGGACGAGCTGCTTGAATCCGTAGGCCGGATCTGTGTCGAACTTATCAATGTCGCAAGAAGTGCCGGTGCCGCCCCCGCCGTCTCGGAAGGCAATCTCGCGAAGCCGGCCAATCTCTTTAATGGTGTTAGGTGCGCACTGATAGTCTACGACATAGATCTTGTTGCCTGCGCGGTTGGTGTCACGGAGGAAACGGTCTTCGGAGAGTTCCGATTTGATAAGTTCCTTGTCAATGGGAGCAATAATTTCTTCCATCATTATTCGGTTTTAAGTTCGTATGTCTTTTCTCTCATCCACCCGGCCCATTCGGCATCAGTTTTTTCCGAGGTGAATGTGGTGTAAGGGACAGGTTTTCCTATGACCATGGTGAATTCTTTGTTCCTTGCCCGGTAGAGCTCGTCGGGAAGGAAGAACATGGCAAAATTGGTCTTGATTTTCAGTTTCTTACAAATAAGGTCAACGGTGTAGAACCTCTTGGAGTTGTGCCCGGAGAACCACATAGGGATTATATCCCTTTTGGAGTCCCGGCTCATTGTAATGAATGTCTTTTTCCATGCCAGGTCCTGGATCTTGCCGTCAATTTTTCTGGAGCATACCCCTGCCGGGAAATAGAAGACCTGCCTATCCGATGAAAAAGCTTCAGACAGGCGATCCCGAAGATTCCGCGCTTGTCCCCCCATCTTGTTGACGGGAATCAGATACTCCTGAACCTGTTTGATGTTCATTAAAAAGTCATTCGCGGGAGAGATAATCTTCCCGTCATATTTTTCTCCCAGAAAGGCCACGACCGCAAGCGCATCAGCGCCTCCAAGAGGGTGGTTGCATGAGAATGTGAAGCGGCCCTCGGAAGGGATGTTCTCTTCCCCGACAACATTGATTTTAGTTCCCATGTATTCAAGCGCCTTCTTGGCAAACTCAGTCCCAAGGTATCCCTGCTTGAGAAAATCATTAATCCAGTCTTGGTGGATGAATCGCTTTATCCACCGGATGATGAATTTCGGGATTTTCTTTCCTTTGGCACGCGAAGCGACTACTTTGTCGATGTCTATGATAACGACTTCGTTGGCAGCCATATGGTAAAATAGGTTTTAGTTCCCCCAAAAATAGGTATTTTTCGAAAAAAATGTGCACCTAAAGGACAAAAAAATGAATCATCTATCCTGATACTGGACGGATGAGAGGAAAAGAGCATGGCCGGGAACGGACTCTCCTGCATCAGACCGGCTCCCTTTCCCGTCGAGAATCTCTTTTATTCTCGAAGGAGCGTATCGGCCCCTTCCAATATCAATAAGGGTGCCTACAATAGCCCTTACCATGTTTCTAAGGAACCTGTCGGCGGAGATCCGGAAGTACCAGTAGGCGTTTTCATCAGAAACAGGGCCCATAATGTCGACATGAGATGGAATATACTGTCGCCATTCGGCTTCAAACACAGTGCAGTAGGGAGTCTTGGCAGCCCCGCCGGCTTTTTCAAAGCAGGAAAAATCGTGACGGCCGAGGAGGAAGGCTGCAGCCTCGTTCATGGCCCCGAAATCGAGTCCGGGGTAGGAACATCTGTAGGAATAGGATTCTACGAAGGGGTCTTTTTTTCTATGTACAAAATATGTATATTCGCGTCTTGCAGCGTCGAATCTGGCATGGAAATCATCGTCAGTCCTGATAACTTCTGAAACGACCACCGAAGGGGGCAGGATGGCATTTAATTTGCAGGTCAGAAGCGCGGTTTCGAGGGGCTTTTCCGATGCCGAATCGAAGTGTGCCACGTACCCGATGGCATTTACTTTCGTATCGGTTCGCCCTGCGCCCGTGACGGATATTTCCTCTTTCAGGAGCGTAGAAAGGGCCTTCTCGAGGCATTCCTGCACGGAGAGCGCCTCGGGCTGCACCTGCCAGCCAAAGAATGGACTTCCGTCGTAGGATAGTGTGATGGAGTATCGCATATGCAAAGATTGATAATGCAAAAATAACGAATAATATGGAAAGTGTAAACATCAAGGAGCTCAATGAGCGCATCGAAAGGGAAAGCTCGTTCGTTGACCTTCTTTCTATCGAGATGGGGAAGGTCATAGTGGGCCAAAAACACCTCGTGGACAATCTCTTGATAGGCCTTCTCGCAAATGGACATATCCTTCTCGAAGGGGTCCCCGGCCTTGCAAAGACCCTTGCAATCAATACTCTCTCGCAGGCGGTGGATGCCAAGTTCAGCCGTATCCAGTTTACCCCCGACCTCTTGCCTGCCGACGTTATCGGCACCCTGGTATATTCCCAGAAAAATGAGAGTTTCGAGGTCCATAAGGGTCCCATCTTCGCCAATTTCATCCTCACAGATGAAATCAACCGAAGCCCGGCAAAGGTCCAGTCGGCCCTTCTCGAAGCTATGCAGGAGCGTCAGGTAACTATCGGCGACAGTACTTTTAAGCTCCCGGAGCCCTTCCTCGTGATGGCGACCCAGAACCCTATCGAGCAGGAGGGCACTTACCCTCTTCCGGAGGCGCAGGTGGACCGTTTCATGCTGAAAGTCGTCGTAAGCTATCCCAAAAAGGAAGAAGAACGCCTGATTATCCGGATGAACAATCAGGGAGAGTTCCCCAAGGCCTCTCCGGTAGTCAAGCCGGCTGATATTGTCCGCGCCCGTGAAGTTGTCCGCGACGTCTATATGGATGAGAAGATAGAGAGGTACATTGTTGATATCGTCTATGCGACCCGTACCCCAGAAGATTACAATCTTGCTTCTCTTAAGGACCTTATCTCCTATGGAGCATCACCGCGTGCCAGCATCTCGCTCTCGATGGCAGCCAAGGCTTATGCTTTCATAAAGAGAAGAGGCTACGTCATCCCGGAGGATGTCCGCGCCGTATGCAACGAGGTGCTCCGCCACCGCATCGGCCTGACCTATGAGGCTGAAGCCGAGAATGTTACGAGCGAAGAAATAATCGAAAAGGTAATCAATTCAGTAATAGTTCCGTAATGCCGGAGTTGACGCCGAATGACCTTCTTAAAAAGGTCAGGAAAATAGAGATCAGGACCAAGGCGCTGTCCCACCAGATATTCGCTGGGGAGTACCATTCAGCCTTCAAGGGCAGGGGAATGGCCTTCAGCGAGGTGAGGGAGTACCAGTGGGGAGATGACGTCCGTTCAATGGACTGGAACGTTACCGCTCGCATGAATGCCCCCTTCGTCAAGGTATTCGAGGAGGAGAGGGAACTAACAGTTGTTCTTCTGGTCGATGTGAGCCGTTCCGGACTGTTCGGCACCAGGGTAAAAACGAAAAGGGAGCAGATAGCAGAGATAGCGGCAGTTCTTTCTTTCTCTGCAATAATCAACAACGACAAGGTTGGGGCCCTGCTTTTCAGCGACCATGTGGAAAAGTTTATTCCGCCTAAAAAGGGGCGGAGCCATCTTCTCCATATAATCAGGGAAATAATTGAGTATCAGCCTACTTCCAACGGTACAGATATAGGAGAGGCCCTAAGGTTTCTGACAAATGCGATCAAGAAAAAGTGCACGGCCTTCATCCTCTCGGATATGATGGACTCCAACGAGTATGGGCAGCCTCTCTACGAAGAGGCCCTCAAGGTTGCAGTCAACCGTCATGATATCTCTGTCATCAGAGTATATGATCCGAGAGAGCTGACCCTGCCATCCGTTGGTCTTGTCCATGCAAAGGATTCAGAATCAGGTGCTTCTGCATGGGTTAATACCTCTTCCAAGGCAGTGAGGAGGGCATTCTCGAAGTGGATGTCCGATTCAATCTCTTCAGAAGAAAAGCTTCTTCTCAAGTATAATGTATATAGTGTGAGCGTAGCGACTGACGAAGATTATGTGAAGTCGCTTATGGCCCTTTTTCAAAAGAGATAGAAGATGAGGAAATTATTGATATTCATAATGCTCACAGTTCTCCCCCTTGCTGTTAAGGGCCAGATTCTCGAAGTTGAGGGTTCTTATCTTCGTCAGCTACAGGAGAGGGATTCGGTCCTTATTGCCGACCAGCTAGCGTACGGATTCCGTCTCGACGGAGTTCCCGATACAACTGTCCTTGCCTATCCTAAGATAGAGGAGCAGTTGATGGAGAATATGATTACGGTATCTTCATGGCACATAGATACCCTCCGTACCCATAAGGTCAAGTCCTCGGGGAGAAAGCTTTATGATATTGATTCATATATAGTTATCGCCCCATTTGAGGAGGGAAGATACGATCTCCCTAGGCTCTCTGTACTTCGCGCTACGCCGAGCGGACAGATTGACACTCTGGTATTCAACCCCCAGACCATCGATGTCACTACAATCCAGATAGATACGACAACCTTCGTCCCCCACGATATAAAAGGCCAGATCAAGTATCCCATTACCTTTGGCGAGATACTTCCGTATCTTTTAGGGTTCTGGGTTCTTGCCCTTGCCACTATCGCAATTGTATCATTAATCATTATTCGTAGAAGGAAAGAGGAGGAGATTCGCTTCTCAGAGCCGGCCCATATCACAGCGCTCCGAAAGCTCGACAAATACCGCGGCGATAAGTATTGGGAGCCGGACAAGCAGAAAGTCTTTTACTCTGGCGTTACTGACGCCCTGAGGGAGTATATAGCAAAGCGTTACGGAATCGGGGCCATGGAGATGACAACTGCCGAAATATTCTCTGACCTGAAGGGTTCGGACGTCCCGGATGAGCTTTTCAGTGAAATGAAAGAGCTCTTTGAGAGGGCCGATTTCGTGAAGTTTGCAAAATTTGTGGCCTCGAGGGAGGAAAATGCCACTGTGCTGCCTCAGGCTGTGAAATTTGTGACCTCAACATATCAGGCTGAGGTTGAGGAGGAGGTCGATGACCAAACCGCTGATGTCCCATCGGAGGAAAAACCTCTGCGTAGGGAAGAAAACAATGAAGATTATATGCCGAAATAGGAGGGAGAGAAATGTTTTTTGAATATCCTCATTTGCTGTGGCTTCTCGCCGTTCCGGTGCTTCTTCTCGCACTCTATGTGTGGAAGGAGCTCAAGGATAGGAGGCCCCATCTTCGCGTTTCGACGCTGACTCCGTGGAAAAGCGGGGGAGGAACGATTCTTGGCCTAATCCGCCATATACCTTATCTTCTGAGGATAGCCGCTCTTTGCCTCATCATAGTAGCGATAGCCCGCCCGAGGTCAAAATCCGAGATGGAAAAAATTGATACTGAGGGTATTGACATAGTCTTTGCCATGGACGTCTCAACGAGTATGCTTGCAATGGATTTCAAGCCCAACAGGCTCAATGCTGCAAAGGATATAGCCGTCGAGTTCATCGCAGAGCGCCCTTCAGACAGGATGGGTATTGTGGTCTTCGCAGGAGAGAGCTATACCCAGTGCCCGCTTACTACCGACAGAGCTACCCTTATTAACCTCATGCAGGACATCCAGACAGACCTCATCGAGGACGGGACGGCGATTGGCAACGGTCTTGCTACTGCGGTTGCGAGGATGAAGGATTCTGATGCCAAGAGCCGGGTGGTCATTCTCCTCACAGATGGAGTCAACAATATGGGCGCAGTCACACCCCAGGACGCAGCAGATATTGCAAAAACTTATGGGATAAGAGTTTATACTATAGGCGTCGGGGCCAATGGTGAGGCCCCCTATCCGGTCCTTACTCCATGGGGCAATGAAGTTCGCAATATGAAGGTCGAGATAGATGAGGCGCTCTTGAAAAATATTGCTGATATGACAGGCGGTAAGTATTTCCGCGCAACCGACAATACCAAGCTTGCCGAGATATATTCAGAGATTAACAAGATGGAGAAGACTCGCACTACTGTTGACAGTTTCCCTGTCTACAAGGATCTTTTCCCGAAATATGCCATTGCGGCCCTTGTGTGCCTTCTTTTGGAGATTCTCATCGCCGCATTATTAAGAAAAATGCCGTAGAAGGATATGTTGTTTTTTGCGAATTATAAGTTTCTGTATCTTCTCTTTCTGGTCCCGATAATCATTGCGGGCTATGGGTTCATGAGATATTTCAGGAAAAAGAGGATACGTTCATTCGGGGACGAGGAACTCGTAAAGGATCTCATGCCTTCATATTCGGGCCCCAAGGGATGGGTGAGGGTGATTCTTTTCGCCCTGGCCTTAGCTTTCTTTGTCATCGGTCTTGCGCGTCCCCAGATAGGCGCCAAACTCACCGAGCATAAATCGAAAGGGGCGGAGATAATGATTTGCCTTGATGTCTCCAACTCGATGCTTGCCGAGGATTATTCCCCCGACCGTCTCGAAAGGGCCAAATTGGCCATTTCACGCCTTGCTGACAAGCTTCAGGACGACCGGATCGGCCTCATTATATTTGCAGGGACCCCTTTTGTCCAGCTCCCTATTACTACAGACTATATCTCCGCGAAGATGTTTCTTTCTAGCATCAATACTTCTTCTGTCCCGGTGCAAGGGACTGCGGTTGGAGAAGCTATAATGCTGGCAATCAAGTCTTTTAGCGCTCAGAGTGAAAAGAGCCGCGTGATAGTGGTGATTTCTGACGGAGAGAATCATGAGGATGATCCCGTAGCTGCTGCAAAGCAGGCAGCTGAGATGGGAATCAAGGTCTACACGATAGGAGTAGGCTCTGCCGAAGGTCAGCCCATCCCCATGGAAGGAGGACTTCTGAAGGATAAGGAGGGGAATATAGTGGTGACCCGCCTCGACGAAGATACTCTCCGAAAGATTGCCGCTGCCGGCGGCGGAGCATATATTCATGCCGGCAACGAAGAATTCGGACTCAATCCAATTATAGACGACATCCGGAGGATGGAGGACGAAGAGTTCCAGAGTGTTATGTTCGAGGAGTTCGACGAGCAGTATATGTATTTCTTCGCAATAGCCCTTGCCCTTTTTGTCATCGAGATGCTTATCGGGGAGAGGAAATCGAAGAGAAAGATTTTTGGAAACGACTGATTATGAGAAGGTTCATATATATAACTATGTTGCTTGTCCTGACCGGGACCGCGGCCTATTCCCAGACTGACAGGAAAGAGGTCAGAAAGGGAAACCGTTCATTCCGGAAAGGGGAGTATGCCGAGGCCGATATAAGCTACAGGAAGGCGCTTCTTAAGGATAGCACATCTGTTGCGGCCAACTACAATCTGGCGAATAATCTCTATCGTCAGGGTCAGTATGATGAGGCCGGAAAATATCTTGATAAAATAAAAGAAACTGCTCCTGCAACGAAGTATGGGGCCGATTATTACTATAATCTAGGCGATGTCGCACTCCAAAAGAAGGACTATAAGAGTGCAGTCGACGCCTTCTGCAAGTCTCTCCTTCTCCGCCCCGATGACATGGATGCCAAAGAGAATTACATTTATGCCAAGCTCATGATGAAAAACCAAGGCGATGGGGGCGGTGGTCAGGACCAGAATCAAGATCAGGATCAGAACCAAGATCAAAATCAAGATCAACAGGACCAGCAGCAGGACCAGGATCAGGACCAGAATAAGGATCAGCAAGACCAGCAGCAGAATCAACAGCCTCAGCCTTCTCAGGGGCAGGAAATCTCTCCCCAGCAGGCCCAGCAGATGCTTGAGGCTATCCAGAATATGGAAAAGGAGACTCAGGACAAGGTTAATAAGGAGAAAGCCGCTGTTTTGAAGTCAAGACAAAAAGAGAAGAATTGGTAGAAGTATGAAACGGATTATAGCGGCACTGATAGCTTCTCTGTATGCTATCGCAGCTTTTGCTCAGACCTCGATTTCCGTCGATGTCCATAAAGTCGTTGGCGTCGATGAGAGGTTTAATGTCGTATTCGAAGTGGAAGGAGAACATTCTCCTTCGGAGTTTTCATGGAATCCCGGAGATGATTTTCAGCTTGTATGGGGACCGCAGCGAGGCACTTCCAGCAGCGTGTCCATCGTAAACGGCAAGGTCTCAAAATCTTCAACGACGAAGTATACCTACATTCTTCTCCCCAAGAAGACCGGTACGTTCACCCTCCCCTCGGCTACCGCAAAAGTCAAAGGAGAGACCATCTCCTCGCATGTTGTCACTATCCAGGTCGTTTCGGATGGGGCCGGGCAGTCGTCATCCGGAAGCTCCTCATCCTCAGGTGGTAACAGATCTTCTTCCGGTGGAAGCTCTTCAGATCAGGGGTCTTCTTCTGCATCTTCCGCCTCCGATGCGGATGTGTTCATGAGGCTTAATCTATCCAAGACCAATGTTGTAGTAGGGGAGCCGATAACGGCAACCCTTTCCCTTTATCAAAGGGCAAATATCGTTGGTTTCGAGAACGCACGCTTCCCTTCTTTCGACGGATTCTGGAGCCAGGAGACAGAGACTCCGACAAATATCGAATTCCATCGCGAGAGCCTCGGAGATAATATCTACAACGTAGCCCTCTTGAGAAGATATGTCATCATTCCCCAAAAATCAGGGACGATGACGATAGATCCCGCTGAGATTGTTTGCCTCATCAATGTTCCTCGGCCAGGACGCTCATCCGGGAGCATCTTCGACTCTTTCTTCGGCGAGGAATATGTGACCGTCAAAAAGAGGGTCTCGACAAGGCCGGTTACCGTAAAAGTGTCCCCGCTCCCAGCCGGGGCTCCTTCGTCATTCAGCGGTGGAGTTGGCAGCTACTCCATTTCTGCTCACCTCAGCAAGGATTCTCTGAAAGTGCATGATGCCGCTTCGCTCATTGTGACAGTGAGCGGTAAAGGCAATGTTTCTCTCATTGAGGCCCCTAAGCTCAGTTTCCCTCCCGACTTCGAGACCTATGATGTCAAGACTACCCAGAATACCGACAAGAGCGGCACTTCCGGCAGTAAGACGTTCGAATATCCGTTCATTCCAAGAAGTTATGGCGACTATACCCTTCCGCCTCTTAAATACTCATACTATGATGTCAATTCCAAGAAATATGCTACCGTATCTACCGATTCTCTTCGGATCAAGGTTGCAAAAGGAAATCAAGCGGCGACTACTACGCTTGAATCAGGTCAAAACGCGCTGACAGTTGACCGTAAGGGTGTCAAGAACCTTAGCGAAGATATCCGCTTTATTCGCACTAAGGCTCCCTCTTTCTCTTCTGACAGGGGATTCTTTGTCGGGCGGCCCTCATATTGGATTATCCTCGCCATTGTGGCAATAGCAGCTTTCGTGGTTTGGCTCGCGATGAGAAAGGCCGCCGCAATGAGGGCGGATGTTCGCGGGACCAAGAACAAGAAGGCGACTAAGATGGCACTTAGGAGGCTGAAGCTCGCTGGAGAAATGATGTCCAATGGGCTTCAGACCGCCTTCTACGAAGAGCTCCACAGAGCGCTTCTTGGTTTCGTCTCGGACAAGCTCTCCATGGATATGGCCGACCAGAACAAAGAAAATATCGTCTCTGCGCTGACTTCGAGAGGTATTTCCGAGGCTCTTGCAACTGAGTTTACAGATCTTCTGGATGCTTGCGAATATGCTCGCTATGCTCCGTCTGAGGGGGCCGAAGAGATGAACTCTCAATACAAAAAGGCTGTTGATGTAATCACTGCGATAGATTCTACCATGAAAAAGACTCCTTCTTCTACCGGCGCGGCTGCCCTGATTCTCGCATTTGCCCTTATGATTCCTTCGCTTGCCGGAGCTGAGCCGATGAGCTATCCCGATTCTCTCTGGAATGCCGGAGTAGAGGCCTATTCCGAGGGCAGGTGGAGGGATGCTGCAGCTGCCTGGGAGGGCATTTATGATACCGGAATCAATAATCCTGAGATTTATTATAATCTCGCCAATGCATATTTCAAAGATGGCGAAACCGGTAAGGCTATCCTCTTCTACGAGAGGGCTCTGAAGGTCGACCCTTCTGACAAGGATGTCCGTTACAACCTCGAATTTGCCCGTTCTATGACACAGGACAGAATTGAAGATGTGCCGGAGTTCATTCTGAAGACATGGATGAGAAAGGTTAAATATCTTTTAAGTTCGGATTTTTGGGCTGTGCTCTCTCTTGTTTTCTTCGCCGCCACCCTTGCGCTACTCCTTCTATTCCTCATGGGATCCTCAAGCAGAGCGCGTAGGACGGGCTTTTTCACAGGACTAGCAACGCTTCTTCTCGCTATCTTCTGCTTCGCTTTTGCTACCTCCCAAAAGGCCGATGCGTCAAGGAAGGACGAAGCGATTGTAATGCGTCCGGTCTCCTCTGTCAAGAGCTCTCCTTCAGGCGAAGCTGCCAAGGATTTATTTATCCTTCATGAAGGCACAAAGGTCAAGCTTCTCGATGAGGTCGGAGGATGGATGAATGTCGAGCTTTCTGACGGCAGGCAGGGATGGATTGCAACAAAAGACATTGAAATAATCTGATTATTATGAGATTACGGCATATTATTCTTACCCTCACAGCTCTTTACGCTCTTTCTGCAAGAGCCGAAGAACCTGTGAGGTTCGCTTTTATTACCGATAACCATTATTCGGCTGATTCTCACTCGATTAGGGATCTTCGACGGTGCCTTCAGGACATCGATTCGAGGGACGATCTCGACTTTCTCATCATGGGAGGCGATATCACCGACTTCGGTACTGACGAAGAGATTGCTGCGGTCAAGCAGATGCTGGATTCTCTCAGTCTACGCTACTTTGTGGTCCCGGGAAATCATGATGCAAAGTGGTCGGAAAGCGGCTGCAATACCTTCAGAAAGGTCTTTGGCTACGAGCAGTTCGAATTTGAGAAAAATGGATGGAGGTTCCTCGGGTGCAGCTGCGGCCCGGATATGAGGATGGCTCCCGCCCTGCTTCCGAGGGAGAGCATGGAGTGGCTTCATAGTCTTGAAGGCGGGAAGAAAAGTGTATTCATAAACCATTATCCCCAAGATACTTCCGTTCTGAATTATTTCGATGTTACGCGTGAGCTGAAAAGGGTTGGCGTTCAGTTCGAAATAGGCGGTCACTGGCATCAGAACAGAGTCCTTAACTATGAGGGTATTCCTGCTGTTCTTGGAAGAAGTGCTATGACTGACAGGTCAAAGCCCGCAGGATACAATATTTTCACTTTCTTCGAAGACAGCGTCACAGTCGCAGAGCGAAGGCTCTTTCCGCATTCGGCGGTACTTATGGAGCCGTGGTACACGGGAAAGCTTGCCCCAGTTCGCGACACTGTCACCTATGACGCCGACGGCCTTCCTGCCGATTATCCGTGGATGAGATATGATGTCAATCAGAAGTACCCGGAAGTCAAGGAGTTATGGAAAATTAAAGAGAGAGCAAATGTCGTCGCCGGTTTTGCATCTGACGGGGAATCGGCATATTATACGACTGCTTCCGGTCTTGTCAAGGCTATCTCATTGAAAGATGGCCATGAGATTTGGGCTAGGCAATTCCCCGGCAAGATTTTCTCTACCCCAGCCCTTGAGGGGAAGTATCTTGTCTTTGGCTGTACCGACGGCAAAGTCTATTGTCTAAAGGCGAAAAATGGAAAGACTATTTGGACAGCTAAGGCTGGGAAATCCATAGTTGCTTCCCCAGTGATATTCGATAAAAAAGTCTTTATAGGAGCCTCGGATGGCGTTTTCAGGGCACTTAGTCTCAAAAGAGGGAAGCTCGTATGGAGCTTTGACAAAGTCGAAGGCTTCGTCGAGTGTCGTCCTTATGTGGACAAGGATCAAGTAGTCTTTGGTACCTGGGCCAACAGGCTTTATTCGCTCTCGACAAAGACGGGAGTCCTCCAGTGGGTCTGGCAATGCAAGAAACCATCGAGAATGTACTCTCCTGCCGCCGTGTGGCCGGTCAAGTCTGAAGGTAAGATATTTATCGCCGTACCTGACCGCAGCATGTATGCCCTTGATGCCTCAACCGGGAAGGAGATAAAGGAGCAGCCTATGTCTGCCCGTGAGGCAATCGGTCTTTCGAGGGATGGAAAGACTGTCTATACCAAGTCTATGTGGCATAAGCTTTTTGCTTTCAACACTTCCGATGCTTCCCTTAAATGGTCGGCGGAGACAGGCGCAGGCTATGAAATCGGCCCGACACCGATAGTTGAGACAAGCCGCGGGGTCCTCTATCCTACGGATAAGGGCAATCTTTTCTCATTCTCTGCTCTCGATGGCTCCCTCCTGTGGGCCCATAAAATCTCGATTGCCCTAGTCAATCCGCTCTATGTGGTCTCAGACAATGGAGTTCGCTGCACTGTCCTCGCATCCACTATGGACGGCGTCATTACTTTGTTGCAATTTTAGAATACGCTAAATATATGACACTGAAAAGAATAACCCTTGCTGCAGGACTCCTCGCCGTGGCGTTCTCAGCATCTGCTGCAGTAGAAGATTGGCAGAATCCTGCTGTTTTCGAGATCAATCGCCTCCCGATGGCAGCGACCTTTGTCACTGACCAGCAGGAGACCGTCTCTTTGAACGGGACATGGAAGTTCCACTGGAGCGACGACCCTTCGGGAAGGGTGACAGGTTTTGAAAAAACGGCCTTTGACGATGCTGCATGGGACAATATTCCCGTTCCCGGCCTATGGGAGCTGGAAGGGTACTCCGATCCTCTCTATGTCAATATAGGCTATGCATGGAGAGGCCATTATACCAACAACCCTCCTATTGTTCCTACTGAGCACAACCATGTCGGTGAGTATCGTCGTACTTTCATGGTTCCTGCTGAGTGGAAGGGCAAGCAGATTTGCCTTTGTATTGGTTCGGCGACATCAAACGTCCGCATCTGGGTCAATGGAAAAGAAGTTGGATATAGTCAGGACAGCAAGCTCGAAGCCCGTTTTGACATCACAAAGTATGTCAGGGTCGGAGCCGAGAACCTGATTGCCCTCGAAATATTCCGCTGGTGCGATGGGACTTATCTCGAGGACCAGGATTTCTGGAGATTCTGTGGCCTTGCGCGCGATACCTACGTGTATACAAGGGAGCAAAGGAGAATCGAGGATATCCATGTAAAAGGCTCCATGAAAGGCGAGCTTAGTGTTGAGGCAGAAGTGACTCCGGGCATCACCAATGTCCATTATGAGGTCCTTGACGGGGCAGGATCTACCGTCCTTGAATTCGACACCCCGGTCGCCAGGAAATATGAGGTCTCTGAAGCAGGAAATGTGCTTTTGAAGACCACCAAGACCGTTTCTTCTCCTTCTCTCTGGTCGGCAGAGACCCCATCTCTTTATACCCTTAAGGTCTCTGCAAGTGATAGGAAAGGGGTTCGAGAGAGCACCTCGGTTCGTTTCGGATTTAGGACAGTCGAGATCAAGAATTCCCAGCTTCTTGTCAATGGAAAGCCTATTCTTATCAAGGGGACAGATCGCCATGAGCTTAGCCCCAGTAACGGGTACATTGTCACCGAAGCTGACATGATTAAGGATATCAAGGTATTCAAGGAACTGAATATCAATGCTGTCCGCACTTCCCACTATCCGAATGATCCACGCTGGTACGACCTCTGCGATGAGTACGGAATATATGTTGTCGACGAAGGGAATATCGAGTCTCATGGAATGGGATATGATCCCGACAAGACTATTGCAAATAGGACTGAGTATCTCGAGGCTCATCTCTCCCGCGACCAGAGGATGGTCCGCCGCGATTTCAACCACCCGTCGGTGATCATATGGAGCCTTGGAAATGAGGCCGGCAACGGCACCAATTTCTACGCCTGCTATGATTGGATCAAGGCTTATGATTCTTCCCGTCCAGTCCAGTACGAAAGAGCTGTTCTGGAAAGGAATACCGATATCTATTGCCCTATGTATGCTTCTCTCGATAAGAGTGAGAAATACCTCCAGAACAATCCTCCGAAGCCTCTTATCCAGTGCGAATATGCTCATGCGATGGGTAACTCTATGGGCAACTTCAAGGAGTATTGGGATCTTATCAGGAAGTATCCTGAGTATCAGGGTGGTTTCATCTGGGACTTCGCTGATCAGGCGCTTTTGTGGAAGGTGGATCCCAAGAAGTATGGAACCGATCATATCTGGGCTTTCGGTGGTGACTTCAATGATTATGATGCTTCCGATGGTTCATTTAACTGCAACGGTATTGTAGCATCTGACCGCAGTCTTCATCCTCATGCTTATGAGGTTCGTTACCAGTACCGTAATATCCTGACTACTCTCGAGGGGGTTGATAATGGTTCCGTACGGGTAAAGGTCCACAATGAGAATTTCTTCAAGGATCTTTCCCAGTACAGGATGGTCTGGACTCTCGAAGAGGAAGGCGAAGCTATCGCTTCCGGGATTATCGAAGATATTGATGCTGCTCCTCAGAGCGATGCTATTATCCGTATCCCTGTTTCTGTCGAGGGTTGCAAGTATAAAGATAAATATCTTACTGTCAGGTATTTCCTGAAAAAAGCCGAACCTCTCCTTCCTGCTGGGAGCGAGGTCGCGTATGATCAAATGAAGGTATACGAAGCTTCGGTATGCGCGGAGCCCGTTGAGAACGTGCCGACTGTCCTTCCTACAATGGATAATAGCGGCAAATCTATCCTTTTCAGTGGTTCCTTCAAGACCCCGGGAATTGCTTCAGAGAGGTCGAGTGAATGGCAGGCGCGCTTCGAAAAAGGTGTGCTCGTTTCTTATCGCATAGGCGGCAGGGAATTACTCAAGGACCCCCTAATTCCGAATACCGGACGAGCGGTGGTTGAAAACGATATGGGAGCCAAGTTGAACCGTAAGCTCTCCGTATGGCAATATCCTTCATGGAAAGTCGCTTCTTCGGAGTTGCTTGAACTCGAGGGTAATTATGTGCTTAAGACAGAGTATGAGCCTGTAGGAGCCGCAAAGTTCGTTGTTGAATATACTATTTCCGTCGATGGCTCCATCGGGGTATACGAATCTATCAAGGCTGCTGGCTCTCTTAAGGATATGCCGATGATGTTCCGCTTCGGAATGCGCTTTGCTATGCCAGGAGATTTCTCCAATATTGATTTCTATGGCTATGGCCCATGGGAGAATTATGAAGATCGCCGCTCCGGAGCCCTTGTCGGCCATTATCGTCAGAGGGTTGAGGACCAGTATCATTATGGCTATGTGCGCTCGCAGGAAAGCGGGACCCATTCGGGACTGCGCTATTTCAAGGTTCTGGATGATGCTGGACTCGGTCTCTCGATTGAGTCTGAGGACTTCTCTGCAGCTGCTATTCCATTCTCACAGGCCGAACTTGACTTCACTAAAGACTGGGTGTTAGACCGTCCGAATGTCACCAACAAGCAGGAAGGCGCTCCGCTCCATTCGTTGTCCCTGAAGCCACTTGCTCATGAAAATGACCGTTCCTGCGGCACAACCCATGTCACCTTCGAGGCCCGCCAGACAGGTGTCGGCGGCATCAATTCTTGGGGTGAATGGCCTATACCAAAATATCGGGTCATGCCCTCCGAGGATCTAGTCTTCCTCTTTACTATTAAACCGGTAAAATAAGTTGTAGACAAGTAAAATAAACAATCTTTTTAGGCGGCACCCGGTAAGAGTGCCGCCTGGCTTTTCCCCGCCATCTGTCCGTGATTTCTATGTCCTGAACTCGCCTCGGATCAGGGACCGGCTTCTTTCGGTGCACCCGAAAGGACATTTATAGCAATAACTTTTCTATAGTTTAAGTCCTTCTACTTGTTCTTTGGAAAGGCCTGTGTATTTCATAACAAGATCAATGCTGAGCCCATCCGCCAGCATGTTTCTTGCCGCTTCTTTACGTCCTTTCTCCATTCCTTTCTCCATTCCTTCTTCTCTCCCTTCCTCCCGACCTTCTTGACGCCCTTCTTTCCTTGCATAGGAGATGTAGTTCTGTATGTCGCGCTCAGTTGTCATGTCATTTTCGTATTTGATCCGTTCTTCGGGCGTAAAGGTAGCAATTTCAGCCGTCTTGAACAAACGTTTGAAGATTTCTTCTTTCAGTTCGTCGGGCCTGTCGGTCAGGTGCTCCATGTTGTGGAGAGCATAGCAGAAGTTGTCAAGAAGGGAAGCCTGAGGAGTCAGAGCCTTCTTGCTGTTCGTAAGTTCCAGGAAGACAAACTGAAGGCTTCCAGTCATTATTTCTCCAGTTTCTCTCTCGCGGAGCGAGTACCGGTAGCTCTCCCGGACGAGGCAAAGATAAGTTCTCGTCCTTATAGAAAACAACCCTAAACAGTCCTCTGCGATGTTGTTTTAAGGTTATTTACGCAGATTAATAAAACCTTCTCCAAAATCTCAAAAACATATTCATATGACAAGCTCAAATATTTACAATACATTTGAGAGCCATGGGCGATTGTCCCTTTATATTATTATCTGTCCTGCTTATTAGTTCCAATATAATCTTCAATAAGTACCTGCCCATCACGCACGATATTTGCGGAGATAGTGCGGCGTAAAGAACTAAGTGTGGCGGCGTTTGCCTTTTTCCCCTATAATTGCTAACTTCGCAGCGATTTTTGCGCCCCTTTAGGAGGTTGGCCGATGAAAAAAGTGATTAGTGGCAAACAGAAAAACGGAAAAATATGAAACGTGCATTTTACCTTTTAATGACAGTTGCAGCAATCTGCCTTGCGGCGACTGGTTGCAACAAAGAGAAGAAGACCAAGAAATCTGATCTTACAATTTCATGGCCCGCAAATACTTCATTCGCAAGGACCGAAATTACATCTTCAATGGATGCGACCATCAATATCAAGGCTGTCGCAGGCATTGAGTCAGTTGCCTTGAAATTCACCAAGTATCCCGCATCCATTCTCGGCGATCTCCAGAAGAAGATCAGTATCTCATCTAATAAGACCGGCAGCAATGCAAACACCCCAGTATTCAATTTCGTAAGCGATTCATCTGTCGAGAGTTACCTAAAGTCTCTCGGGATTGCCGCTGGTTCATCCCTCAAGGGCAAGGAAGATGTAAACCTCGATCTTGGAAGGCTCATCAACGACATGCTGGAGGGGCTCGTGATAGCCAATGGAGAAATTATCTCCACTACTCTCACTGCGACCGATGCTGAAGGCAACCAGGCTTCCAAGAACCTTGAATTCCGTTTCACCAGCGCCCCGGAACTGACGTGGAAGAGTAACACAGATTTCAATACAGTTGAAGTGAATCCACTCAAGACTGACTGCGCCATCACCGTCTCAGCGCCTGGCAAGATTTCAGTGGCAAAGTTGACTGTAACTACAAGCACAGCAAATGTAAAGACCCAGATACGTCAGTACATTACCGACCAAACTGCAGCTAACCCAGTTATCGACCTGATTGAAGACAGCAAAGCTGTCAGCGCATTCAAGAGCCAGTTCTCAATGACGACCGGAACAGACCTCAAGGGCAAAACAGCTGTAACTCTGGATCTCAATAAGTTCATCGGTGGATTCACATACTGGGCAGCAGCTGCAACAGCGAGCGAGCACACCATCACAATCTACCTCGAAGACGAGAACGGAAAGAGTGTCACCCAACCCATCAAGGTTCAGTACACCCCTTCGAACTAAGCCAAGAGGACAACTTAGTGATTGGGAGATATTATTTCAAGTCCCCCACTACAAACAGATTGATTATCGGGCGAAGAGGTGAGTTGGTGGTCAGGGAGATAAGGACGGTGACCTCTCCTTTCGGAATGGCAGCAGTCTCGAAAGAAACTGTAAATGAGCCGGTCTCGCCTGAAGCGAGCTCAGGAATCGGGCTGATTTTGACAGGGAAATCGCTGTCGACCTTATAGCACTTGAAGGCAGATTTTCCTTTATTGGTAAATTCGAACTTCGCCTCGACCGGAACTCCCTGCTGGATAACGCCGAATGAGTAGGTGCTCTCATCAAAGATAGGCTTGGAAGCAGCGTCCTTCTGCTCCTGGGTCCATGAAGCAAAATTCTCCTTGGTAATAGCCCAAAAAGTCAGTTTCTTCCCTGTCTTGCCGCCAACAACCGGGGTAGCATAATACTCGTTCCTCCCCCACTTCCCGCGGTCTGAGCGGACAGTGAAGGTCATTGTCGCAGTCTTCCCCGGAGGGATTGGATTCTCGCTGAGAGAAAGCGAGAGATTCTTGGAAACATCTCTAAATGAGACCGTTAACGGAGCGCTGCCAAGATTGGCAACAGTAGTCTGGTCGCTCCGGGATTCCCCCTGTTCCATGTTTCCGACCTTGAATGTATCCCCTTTCATTCCAAGCGCCCCTACCCTATAGGCACCGAAAGCTTCTTCGAGTGAGACCGGCTTTTCATGGACCACTCCCCTAAGCCTCAGAAGAAGAGGCTTCTTCGGGTTCGAAAGATAGACCGTAAGAGTCTTGTCGAAAGGAATAGGCCCATCCTCATTCTTATATGTTGCGGAAATGGTCCCTTTCTCCCCAGGTTTGATCTCATTCCTCGTCCATTCCGCATCTGTGCATCCGCAGGAAGTGATAACCTCCAAAATTATTATCGGATCTTTGGAGATATTCTTCAGAGAGAAAGTGCATTTCTGCGGCCCGGCGGTAACGAGGAAATCACCAAAATCATGGACAGTCTTGTCGAGCTCGATAACATCCCCGACCCGGACAGGCCCGGCCTTTGGGGCAGCCTCAATGGGCATTTGGGGGTTGTCGCTCATCTGAGAGAGCTTATCAAGGGCGTCCTTTGCCTCATCACGATCTGCTGTCTGAGAGGGAGCTCTCTCAGCAGCTACGGCCCCTGAAGGAGGTAAAGCGGCATCCCCAGACCAAGTCTGTTCATCCGCAGACGTCACAGCCGCGGACCGTCCTCCACATGAGACAACAATCGAGACTACTATCAAAAATGTTGTAATAATCCTTATCATATCGACAAAGTTAGCCCCGTTTGTTTGAAAATCAAATAAAATGGCTAAATTTGTGGCCAACAATTAAAAGGAATAACTATGGCATACAAGATTGCAGAAGACATCTGCGTTGCTTGCGGTACATGTATCGGCGAATGCCCTCAGGGCGCGATCTCAGAAGGAGACTTCTATGTAATCGATCCTGATGTATGTGTTGATTGCGGCACCTGCGCTGATGTCTGCCCTACAGGAGCGATAGCCCCCGCAGAGTAAAAGCGAAATCCTGGCCCTGTCGGTCAGGATTTTTTGAATGGGAAATGCCGTTTATTTGACAAGATGATAGAGGATTTCAGAATAAAGGTCTTTCTGACCGTTGTGTCAGAGGGCGGCTTCAAAAAGGCTGCCGATGTCCTTGGCATATCCCAATCAGCTGTCAGCCAGCGGATCGCCGATCTTGAAAAAGACCTCGGGGTAAAACTCTTCTCCCGAAACCGCCTTATCGGGAGCATTCCCGCCGCTCTGGTGCAAGAAGATTCTTTAGAGGCGCCGGCTGGCGACAGCAAGAACAAGGTGCCGCCATATATTAGCCTCACGGAGGCTGGAGGAATGTTCTTGCCCTTTGCAGAAAAGATTGATGCATTATTTTCCGAGGTCTCTTCTCTTTTTACCCCATATAGGTCTTCAAAGCCTATCAGGGTCGCTACTACTTCCTTTGTATCCTCGACAATCCTCCCGACAGTCCTCAAGCCCTTAACGGCAGCAACCGGCGCTGCCTTCATTACGGATATATTTCCGGAAGGAACTGATTTTGAAGCTATTATCGCTCACACCCGCACACCTGACAATTCTTCCTCCGCCAGTGCTACACGCAACACCAATGATGACATCTTCCACCCATACCGCGACTCCGATGTAATAGCGATATGGACCGCCTACGATCCCACTTCTCCCTCACACAAACTGGCCTTCCTGACGGCAGCCTCCCCTCAACTCTCCGAATCCCCCCTCTACGCCCAGCTCCGCAACTTCCTCGGGTTATAATGGATGTTGGTGCAGGTGCGAAAAGAGGTGGTCGACCTGCGCCACTAATAATTTAGAAGTAACTGTATATTAACAAGTTAAGCAAATTCCGTGGCGCATGTCTCCAGCATAGAAACACACCTGCGCCAGCAAGTCGGTAATTGCCCCCATCAGTCGGTGATTTGGGCGACGGCAGGGAGGGGCCCACGAAGTGGGAGTGGTCGAACGAACGTGCGACGGCAGGGAAAGTGATGCAGGTTATTTTTTAACATTTGCTTAACATTTAATTAGGAACGAT
>ERZ842401.2689-NODE-2689-length-23421-cov-5.221561_pt1 | contig 23421 bp, 15 predicted proteins | sample MGYA00521270_ERZ842401 | MGnify/ENA primary metagenome ERZ842401 (study PRJEB31892, sample SAMEA3878208) | bioreactor metagenome | biome: Moose rumen | place: Sweden | collected 2011-10 | study: EMG produced TPA metagenomics assembly of the PRJEB12797 data set...
CAGGTGTCTGCCGCGCCAGGGGGTATAGACCACGTTGATGGGAAAGCCGACGTAATTGATATGTTCGGCGGATACGCGGGTGAGGCTTCCGGTGGAGGACGTGCTCGTCGAGCTCAACCCTGTGACCATGACGCCGCTTTCGAGGCCCCAATGCTCGCTGAAGGAGACGTTTAGCATCAGCCCGGCCTGATAGTCCATTCGCTGGGAGATATTGGTTTCGGTGCTCTTGTTGCGGCTGAGAGCCGACATGAGACGGGGACCGTGACCAGCGACTTCGCTGACGGGGTAGCTTGGGAGGCCGTATTCGGAGGTGGTGGTACTCGATGTGCCTGCGGGGTTGCTGCCGCCCATGACGCTCCATGCGAGCAGGGGCCTGTCGCGCCGCGTTGCTTTGGTGACTGGCACGCGAGCGGGGCCGCGCTTTACGTCCGGGGTCTGACGCCCCTGCCCGCCGCGCACCCCGGGACGAACCGGCGCACCTTCGCCAGGCTTCTGCCTCTCGGCACCTTCGGAGGCCGCATCTTTGGAGGCGTCAACGGCCCTTTCAGCATTGACGGCAGCATCCTCTGAGGCGGCATCGGCCGCGGCACCATCGGCTCCAACGGCGGTTCCCTCGGAGGCGGCATCGGCCGCGGCACCATAGGCTCCAACGGCGGTTCCCTCGGAGGCGGCGTTGACAGAGGCGCCCTCAGAGGCAGCGTTGACAGAAGTGCCGGCAGAGCCCTCCGCGGCAACGTCTTCAGCATTATCGGCCGAGCCCTCACCTGCGCCCTCCTGCGGACGGCCGAACGTGCCGGCGCCTTCCCGGGAACGGCCCGCTGCATCCGCGCCCTCATGAGAAGGGCCATCTCCCTCCTGAGAAAGGCCGAACGTGCCATCTCCTTCCTGCATCAGTCCGGAGGTGTCCTGAAGCTCATCGGTGTCCTCCGGCAGACTGCCGGAGGCATCGGCGTCGTCCTGGGGGAGGGTGGCGGAGGCGACGAGCGGGTCGCCGGAACCGGTGGGGACGTCCGACTTGGTGACGGGGTCGAAGGAAGGCCCCGAGGGGGTATGGATGAGAAGTACCGCAGCAAGTGCGGCGGCCACGCCGACCGTGGCCCAGACAGGCCACAGGGCGGGACGGCCCGTGAGCCAGCCCCAGAAACCGCCGGCGCTCTTCTCCCTTGCGGGCCCGGCAGCGGACTCTATTGCCTCCCAAAGCCCCTCGGGAGGGGTTTCGGTATGCTCCTGCAGTTTGGAGCGGAGCTTGTCATTCCATTTTGTATCAGCCATTTGTCTTCTTGTATTCTTGTATTTGGCGCGCCAGGCGGGCCTTGGCCCTGAGCAGCTGTGACGCGGATGAATCTTCTTTTATACCCAGCAGCGAGGCTATTTCCTTGTGGGACATCTGCTCGAAGACGTACAGGTTGAACACCGTCCTGTAGCCGTCGGGCAGATTGCGTATCATGCGCTGCAGCACTGCGGCGGGGACATCGTCGACTTCGGGTTCGATGTCGGGCTCGGGCTCGGGGAGCTGATCCACCGCTACCGTCTTTTTGCCGTCCCTGAGCTCGTGGAGGGCGCCGTTGACTACGATGCGGGTGACCCAGGCCTTGAGGGAGCCCTCGCCGCGGTACTGGAACCTCCCGAACTTCTGGAAGATGCTGACGAAGGAGTCCTGGAGGACGTCCTTGACGGCGTCGTCCCTGCCGAGGTAGCGCTGGGCGACGGCGGTCAGATAGCCTGCGTAGCGTTCGTACAACTCCCGTTGACCACGGGCGTCTCCGCTGCCGACCATCTGCACCAGCTCCCGTTCGGAGAGGCTATTTGCGCGCGTCGTATTCAAATTTCTTCGAAGCCTTTTCTCCTGTGGTTTTGGTCCAGTTGAGGGTAATCTGTGTGCCGTCGGCGTCGCCGAACAGGGAACTTATGTCGAAGCAGACCATGCCGTCGGTGTAGATGTCGCGGGCGTCGCCTGCGGCGTCGTGGACGAGGGTGAGGGAGGTGGAGCCCGGCTCGTATTCCAGGCCGATGTAGTGCAGGCCGGCGGGCTCTCCCCACCAGGCGTTGTAGTGGACCGAGAGGTAGCCGTCGCCGATTTGGGTAATCCAGTCGTCGAGCAGGTCGATGCCGTCGTCGGAGGAGGACTTGGAGTCGGTGTCCGCGACGTTGTACAGCAGACCCTCGTCGAGGGGCTCGAGCCAGCCGACCTCGACCCTGTGGCCGTACAGGGGGATCTCTTCCGCGTATATGGTCATGGAGCACATGGCCCTCTGCTGCCGCTCGAAGGGGCACCCGGCACCGGGGTAGAAGCGCTCGCCGCCGCGGCTCTGGAGGTAGACGGTGCCGTCGGCATCCTGCTTGACGGTGACTATGTCCTCCACCTTCCTGGGCTTATCATACTGACCGTCCATGGGATCGGAATAACCCTTGGAGCAGGAGGCAAGGACCACCAGCGCGCATAAATATATGATTGATTTCCTTTTCATTCTGTCCGATAAATCCCGGGCTGCCCGAAATCTTGCAAAAGATGTGAAATTTTTTGATAAATGCAATGCAAGATTTTCAAAAAGCCTGTATTTGACGGGTAAAGACTTATTATGAAAAAGACTGTCAAAACCCTCCAGATTCTCGCCATGGCCCTGCTTGCAGCGGCCTGTACCAAGGGCGAGTACTTCGACGTCAAGAACTACGCCACAGGCGTTTACACCCCCATGGCCAGCGATGGCGGCGAATTCGAAGAAACCGACCCCCAGTTCGAGGGCATCATAGAAAACCCCTTTGTCAAAGTATCCGAGCAGCCCGTCTCGACCTTCTCCGTCGACGCCGACGGCGCCTCATATTCCTACGCCCGCCGCTGCCTGCTCAACGGCGACGTCTACTACTTCAACTACTTCAACGCCGACGCCATCCGCACCGAGGAGTTCCTCAACTACTTCACCTTCGACTACTCCGATCCCACCGGTTCCGAGACCCTCGGCATCAATGCCGAATCCGGCCCCTGCCCCTGGAACAACGGGCACATGCTGCTCCGCCTCGGCCTCAAGGGCAAATCCATCCCCGACGATGAAATGCCCCCTGCAAACTTCATCCTCCTTGTCGACGTCTCCGGCTCCATGAACGGCTCCGACCGCATCGAGCTCCTCAAGAGCGGCCTCTGCGAAATGATCGACCACATGCGTCCCACCGACCGCGTCGCCATCATCACATATTCCGGCGACGTCTCCATGCCCCTCGAATCCACCCTCTGCAAAGACGCCTCCGCCATCAAGAAAGTCATCCGCAGCCTCACCGCAAGCGGCTCCACAGCAGGCGGCGAAGCCATGAAGATGGCCTACAAGGAAGCCTCCGAGCACTATATGACCGGCGGCAACAACCGCATCATCATGTGCACCGACGGCGACTTTAACGTAGGAGTCTCCTCCACCGACGCCCTCGTCGAAATGGTCGAAAGCTACCAGGACAAAGGCATCTACCTGAGCATCATGGGATTCGGCATCGGCAACTTCCAGGACGCCCGCATGGAAAACCTCGCCGCCCACGGCAACGGCACCTACACCTATATCGACTGCGAGGACGAAATGATGAAGGTCTTCGTCTACGAGCGCTCCCACTTCTGCGCCGTCGCCAACGACACCAAGTGCCAGATCACCTTCACCGATGCCGTCGACAGCTACCGCCTCATCGGCTACGAGCACCGCGTCATGAACAACGAAGACTTCGAGGACGACTCCAAGGATGCCGGAGAAATCGGCGCCGGCCAGACCGTCACCGCCCTCTACGAAATCATCCCTGCCGAGGGCTACGTCCCTTCCGCCCGGTCGGCAACCTTCGATGTCCGCTACAAGCAGGCCCTCGGCGAAGAAAGCCGCCAGCTCTCCCTGGACATCACCGTCCCCCCCGCGGACGCCCAGAATACCACCGAGTTCAACTTCGCCTCCGGCATTGCCGCCCTAGCCCTCTCGCTGAGGCAGTCCCCCTACAAGGGCGAGGCGAATTTCGATATGGCCAAGGCCCTCGTCCAGAAGGGCATCGGCCAGGCCCCGGATCCGCTTAAACTACGGAACCAACTTCTCAACCTCATAGACAAGGCGTCAGACTGGGCCGAGGAACATTCCTCCGACAAGCAGTAAAACTCATGCAAACGTAGAGTCCTGCACTGTTCCAACCAAATCCGTCGTCACATGTAGCACTGCTCCCAGTCCGTTCCCAAGTCCGGTATCCCCTCCCCGCCGCAGGCCGTATTCCTCCACCTGCACCTCGTATTTCCATCCAACCAATCGGAATACGGCAGCCGCTCCCGGGAGGGGATAGCTGTGCTGCGGCGGTGCACTGGGGGGCCGATTCGCGGCTATTTTATCCCCCAGTCGGATTTGCGCAGGGTCCCCTCAACTTTTTCTTCGATGCGGTCGTCGAGACCGGGGAAGAAATCGATGCCCGTGAGGGTCTCGAGATCGTTTACCGTCATGACGCAATCCTTCAGGTAATACCGCTCATCGTCGTTGTCCATGACAAAAGCGGCGGCGCTGTAGGAGCCGTCAGGGCGGCGCACCAAAAGGGCCTTATAGAATGAATCCGGCACGGTGACGTCGCGCTCCCCTATCTTTCCGTAACGGTTCTCACCCACTATGGGGCCGGTCACGACCCATACGCTGCCGTAGCGCTGCGCCCAGCTGCGGACCTTCTTCTCGAGGTACTGCCAGTCGCCGGCGTTGAGCGTCTCGTTCTGGGGACAGACGTTGGTGAAGTAATAGGTCTCTTCCATCGACGTGGTGTCGAATGCGGCGTCGGCGGCGGGCATCATGTGACCCTTGGTCCAGCCGGAGCCGGAATAATCCTCACGCATGGCCTGGGTGCAACCCTTGAGGTCGGGATCCATGCGGAACTGGGTGTCGCTGCGCTCGCGGCGCACGGACGCCTCGTCGGCGGTAATCTCGTATGCCACCCAGTCGGGAATAAGGGTCTGCGGATTGTATGAGGTTACGTAGGCCCCATGACGGACCACCAGTCCGCCGGGAGCAGAAGGTATTTCGAGCGCCCCCGCTGACGTCTGCACAAGCTCAATGACGGCGGGCTCCTGTGCGGTGGTGCCGCCATCGCCCTTGTCGGAGGTTCCCAGGTAAATGGCTCCGGCCACAATCGCCAGGCCTGCAACGGATTTCCAGAGTTTATTCTTCATAGCGCAAATTTAGTAAATGTTACAAAAACTACCTGCTTCATTTTTGCTGTCATCTTTGGCGGCAATCTGCATGAAGTGCGAAACTGCCTCCGGGTTGGCAAAACGCCTACCGGGCCCGGCAGTTAGACGCCCAATCAGGGTGCAGCAGTGGGCTGATTTGCATACCGCGCGGGGATTTTTTTTGTCAATCGGGGTGCAGCGGAGGGCTGATTTGCACCCCGCTTACCCTATTCCGAGCGCCCATGGGGCCCAAGATTGCGTTTTTCAGGCCCGGTTGGCTTATCGCGCCGAGGAGTGTTATCCTAATTTTACCCAAATTCAGTCCGGCTGAAGCCCCCGGTGCTCCTACCCCTGCATGCGTCTGTAGGGGTAGGAGCATTTTGGCCCGATTTCGTTCTTACCCCTGCACGCGTGTGTAGGGGTAGGAGCACTCGCGCCCACCCGAAAGGCCGAAGACGCTGGAGCGGGGTACGTTTGGGGCCTCCGGTGCACCGTTTGCCTGGAAATTGGCCAACCGGGGAGCAGGGGAGGCCCGATTTGCACTCCGCTCCCGCCTCCCCGTACTCGAAAACCCGCCCAAACGTGTACGGGAGCGGGAGAAACTGGCTTGCCGTACTCAAATTCCCGCCAAAACGTGTACGGCGGCGGGAAAAACAAGCTTCCCGTACTCGAAAACCCGCCCAAACGTGTACGGGAGCGGGAGAAAAATGCACAGCGGCCAAGCGGATGAACCACCGTGAAAGGAAAAGAGGCAAAACGTTCTCTGGTAGTCCAACGGATGAACCACCGCGGAAGGAAACGGGGCAAAAAAATTCTACGATGGTCCAGCGGATGGATCACCGTGATGGTGAAGGGCGGTTATTTGCGCTGGTACTTGTAGGAGCGTTCGGTGATAAGGATTCCGAGGACCAGCTTGTCCTGGAGGACCATTTCTTTGCGGGTGAGGGACTCAAGGTCGTAGAGGTTGGTGCCGCCGATGATGAAATGGGGGTCGCTGTAGGTAAAATTGGTTGTGGTTTCGCTCTTGCCGTCTCCGAAGGTGATCGAGTCTTCGGTGATGACCATGTAGTCTGAACCGGAGGCTTTTGTGGTGGTGACTGTGCCGTTGACACCGACGGTGGTCTGCTCGACCAGAACCCAATTGCCGACAAGTTTGTTGATGGTGACATTCTTGATCTCGGAGTTGCATGAGGTCAGACAGGCTGCAAGCAGCAGGGCTGCAATGGCGTAAAGGATTTTTTTCATTATTATGTGTTTGTTTTGGTTGTTCTCTTGTTTACGTGTGTTTGGAGACAGGTATAGGCTTTACGTCCGGCGGAGGGACTGTGAGGCGTGGGCGGCTGCGGTGCCAAGGACAAGGAGCAGCAGGAGGATGGAGCAGGCGCGGGAAAGGGCTTCGCCGCGCGAATACGAGGCGGGCTCGAAGCTCATCGTGAGGGTGTGCTGCCCGGCGGGAAGGTCGATGCACCGCAGCAGGCCTGCAGCTACAGGGCCCCGGGCATCAGTACCGCCTCCGTAGAGTTCTATGGGCAGCTGCGTACCGTCCTCGAGCCTGGCCACCCAGCCGGCAGGATAGTATACCTCGCTGAACACCGCCCTGCCGCCCTTGGGGCTGACATATGCGTATTCCAGCACATCGGGCGAATAGGACGTCAGGCTGATGCTCCCGTCGGCAGCTTTGGCGCAAATCCCGGCAGCATCCCCGGAACCGGCAGCAGCATCCTTGGAACCAACGCCTCCAGCAGCACCCTTGGAGCCGGCAGCAGTGCCCTTAGAACCAACGCCTCCACCAGCACCCTCGGAACCAACACCAGCGCCCTTGGAACCGGCGGTCACGCCACCAGCCCCCTTGGAGCCAGCACCGGCGCCATTGGAACCAACGGCAGCACCATCGGCCCACTCGGAACCACCACCAGCCCCCTCGGAGCCAGCACCGACGCCCTTGGAACCAACGGCAGCTACATCCTCATCAAGCGAAGCATCCCCACAGTCGCCACCCTCACCGGCAGTGCCGTCCTCGAACCAGGCGTTGCCGCGGGCGAAGGGGTAGCGGAGGGGAAGGGCGTCACCGGAGACTATGATGTAGCGGCAGTTGAGCGAAGCGAGGCTCTCGAGGTACGGCAGCGCCGCCTCGGCCTCCTGTACGGTGGAGGCCTTCGAGATCGCCGAGGCGAGCGTCGAAAGGTCCCGCGACAGCCGGGAGTCTATATAAGCCTGGTAGCTCTGGAGCTTGGCAGGCGAATAGCCGCCTATGTTCTTGTGCCAGTACGAGGGGTGCGAGTCGTTGAACACGTTGGCCGTAAGGTCGAGCACCCGGTACGACGGATCCGTATCCGCAAGGATATATTCGTCGACCGGCCGCTGGTCGAACTGCCCTTTGAACGACTTGGGCGTTGTGAAATCGTCGCTGTTCAGGTAGCGCTTGCCGGCGGTGAAAAGGTCGGCCAGCACGAGCACGCACACGAGCGCGACGGCCGGGATGCGGCGTTTGCCCTCCCCGGACACGCCCCAGAGCAGCAGGAGCGCCGCTCCCGCCACGAAGAGCAGCGAGCGCAGGGTATCGGTCCACATCAGGTGCATCCTGTCCGCAGCCAGGGCGTCGGCGAGCACTTCGGCCATGCCCGCATCGGAGGGCGAAGAGAACGACCCGAAGGCGCTCATCACCACCGCCGCCAGCAGCAGGATGCCCATCGTGACCCCGCCCGCCGTGAGCACCTGACGCCGCAGCAGCTTGCCGTCGGAAGAATCCCGCCGCAGACCGCCCTCGGAGGAGCCGCGCAGCACGCGGTCGAGCATAAGGAAGCCCAACACCGGCAGCGTATACTGCAGCACCACCAGCGACATAGACACCGTCCTGAACTTGTTGTACAGAGGAACGAAATCATAGAAAAGCCTGGTGAACCACAGGAAGTGGTTGCCCAGAGCGAGCAGCACCGCCAGCAGCGTGGAAGCCACAATCCACCATTTCTCCTTGCCCTTCCAGTACATGAGGCCCAGGATGAACAGGAACACGGTCACCGCCCCCATGTACATAGGGCCTGCGGTAAACGGCTGCGGTCCCCAGTACGTAGGCATGGACTTGCGCACCTGCGCGAGGTTGCCCTGCCCCGCACGCCGCAGCAGCTGCACGGTCTCGGAGTTCATCGAAAGCGTGCCCGAAGAGGCGCCGCCGTTGTAATTGGGGATGGCGAGGTTGGGGAGCTCCTCCCAGCCGTACGACCAGGCGGTGGCGTAATCTATGTCGAGTCCCTTTCGGGAACCGCCCGGCGCAGCCGAATCGCCCCCTCGCATGGAATACGGCGTGTACTCCATGGTCGGAAGGAGCTTGACGGCGTTGGTGCCGATGCCCGCGAGCCCCAGCACCAGAAGCAGCACCGAAGCTATCCAGAAGAACTTCTGCGGCTTGCGGTGCACCAGCATCCAGACGAACAGCACCACCACGTAAATCAGGATCATCAGCGCCAGATAGTACGAAATCTGAGGGTGGTTCGCCTTGACCTGGAACGACACCGCGAGCCCGAACAGGGCCGATCCCAGCAGCACGAAAGTCCAGCGGCGGCGCCCCGGCATCTCCTCCTCCACCGCCTTGCGATATGTGAATATCAGCGCCGCCAGCACCCAGGGAGCGAAAGCGATCGCCTGCATCTTGGTATTGTGCCCCACCTGGATGATCTGCATGTTGTACGAACAGAAGGTCACGGCAACCGCGCCTCCTGCGGCCACCAGAGGGCTCACCCCCAGCGAAAGCAGCAGCAGGAACGCCCCCAGCAGCGACACGAAGAAATACGTAGCGGGCCTCTTGCCGGTAAGCAGGACGTCGTAGAGGGGCTGCGTCCAGTCGCCTTTGGTCGAGCTCACTATGGGCGCCGTGGGCATGCCCGAAAACATGGAACCCGTCCATTTTGCGTGCTGCCCGGGGTGGGCGGCATCCCAGGACGTGGTTTCGTGCGACATGCCTATCCAGCCGGAGATGTCGCTCTGGTTGACCATCTTGCCCGACAGTACCTCGGGAACGAAGGCGTAGCTCAGCAGGAGGAACCCCGCCACTATGCCGATGAATATGAGTATCTGCTTTTTCATTCCTTAACGGATAAAGTTCTCGACCCAATCGCGGTCGACGCGGACCATGCCTTCATGGGCCGCAGAAAGTTCGGGGCTGCGCGAAACGATGCCGCAGCTGTCTTCGTACACGTTGAAGCCCACGGCGACCATCTCCATACGGCCCTCGGAAGGATAGGTGAATATCAGCTCGTTGTCGGCCCCTTCGGTGCGGAGGAAACGCAGCTGGACGTCCCTGCCAAGCTCCCCCCGTATGACCAGCTTGACGAGTTCCATGGCCACGTCGTCGAGACCGGCGTGGAAAATCTTGACCTTCTCGACGAGCGAGCCGACGTCGGACACCAGGCGCCCCCGCATGCCTTCGAGGCCCTCGACGCCGATTTCCCTGTCGCTGAGGCACACCAGGCACGAGGCGTCACGGTACACGACCGGCAGGTTCACGAGCTCGCGGCACCCGCACGAAGGGCACTCCCGCACGAACAGCGACCCGTCCGTCACCTGCCCGGTGAGGGCGGGGCTTGAGGCGGCGTCGATAAAACTGTAGACCCGGGCCTCATACTCACGGGAGCAGCGGCCGCAGCGGAAACGCACTGCCGAAGAAACCGAACTCATAGCAGCACCTCCTCGGCAAGGCGTTTGGTCAGGGCAAGGCGCGAATAGGCCGAAATGTCGCCCTCGCAGGGGCCGTCGGTCCCGGCGAGGTGGCGCTCCCAGCAGCCTTCGATGAAGTTGAGCAGCGGCTCGGTGCGGTCCCAGTCGTACATGACTCCCGCTCCGCAGCTGCTGAGCATGGTGGCGGCGGCACCCCCCTCCTGCCCTATCCCCAGGACGGGACGGCGGGCGGCGAGGTACTCGAAAATCTTGCCCGGCAGAGCCTTTGCGTACTCGGGCTCCTGCCGCAGGGGAAGCAGCAGCACCGAAGCGCTGCGCTGAAGTTCAACCGTCTGGGGATGAGGAAGATAGCCAAGGTCCTCGACATTGTCCCAAAGCCCGCGGACCCGAAGCGCATCGATGATTTCGGCGTCGGTCTTGCCGGCGAGGCGGATGCGGAGCTGACGGCGGAAGTTGCCGTCCGAGGCACATTTGCGGGCGAGCACGTCCCACAGGTTCAAGGGGTTGCCGTCGGAGGCGAAAAGCCCCGTATGCACGAGGGTGAACCTGTCGGCAGGAAGTTCGGGCGGGTCGAGGGCGAAGTCCTCCTTGTCGTAGCCGTTGGTGAGCAGGACGACCGGCGTCTGCGTGCGCGCCTGGAAATCGTCCCTCACCGGAGCCGACACCGCAATCACCACGTCGGACTTGTCGAGCACGCGCTGCTCGAGCCTGCGGTGACGGGCGGCCGTCCAGGGCAGCAGGCCCAGGTGCTTGAAGTAATGCATCTCGGTCCAGGGGTCGCGGAAGTCGGCAATCCAGCGCACGCCGGTGCTCCTCTTGAGGCGCAGGCCGATGAGGTGCATCGAATGGGGCGGCCCCGTAGTGACGACGGCGTCGACGGGGTTGTCCCTGAGGTACTTCCTGAGGAAGCGCACCGACGGCCCCACCCAACCGATACGGGGGTCGGGGACGAAGAGATTGCCGCGGAGCACCACGGCCAGACGCTGCTTGAAGGTCTTTTTCTGCTGGTTGAGAGGATTGACCCCGGCGCCTTTGTCCTGGGCCTTGAAGAAGCGGCGGTACAGGGCATACGGCTCATTTATGTGCCGCTTGATGACCGTCACCGCCGGCGAGACGTCCTCCAGCAGGCTCTCGTCGACCGCGAGCTGCTCGGGGTTCCCGGGCGTATAGACTATGCTCTGCCACCCGAAGCGCTGCAGGTACTTGGTGAACTTCACCCACCTCTGCACTCCGCTGCCCCCGGTCGGCGGCCAGTAGTATGTTATTATCAGGACTCTTTTCATCAGGTATCGTTACTGTGCGCCCACTTCTTCGCGGAGCTTGCGCAGGAGGTCGAAGGCGCGGAGCGGGGTCATGTTGTCGAGGTCGGCGGCGAGGAGCTGCTCGCGGACGGAGCTCAGCGTCGGGTCGTCGAGCTGGAAGAAAGACAGCTGGACGGAGCCGTCGGCGGCGGTGTCTTTGGAGATGGCCTCGGCGTTGCGCTCGCGCTGCTCCAGCTCGCGCAGCGTCCGCTCCGCCGACTGGATCACTTCGCGCGGCATGCCGGCCATACGGGCCACATGGATGCCGAAGCTGTGCGCCACCCCGCCCTTTTCGAGTTTGCGCAGGAAGACCACGTCGTGCCCTTCCTCCTTGACCGCGATATGCCAGTTCTGGACCCGCGGGAAACGGCCCTCCATGTCGTTGAGCTCGTGGTAGTGGGTGGCGAAAAGGGTCTTGGCCCCATGCCCGCGGTCGTGTACGTATTCCACCAGGGCGCGGGCGATGGACATGCCGTCGTAGGTCGACGTGCCCCGGCCTATCTCGTCGAGCAGCACCAGCGAACGCTCCGACAGGTTGTGCATTATCATCGCCGTCTCAAGCATCTCCACCATGAAGGTGGACTCGCCGCGGGAGATGTTGTCGGTCGCGCCGACACGGGTGAATATCTTGTCGAACACGCCGATGCGGGCCTCGGCCGCAGGCACGAAGGAACCCGTCTGCGCCATGAGCACGATGAGGGCCGTCTGGCGCAGCAGGGCCGACTTGCCGGCCATGTTGGGGCCCGTGAGCACCATGATCTGCCGGCTGCGGCTGTCCATCGAGATGTCGTTGGGGACGTACTGCTCGCCCGGACGCATCAGGGTCTCGATGACGGGGTGGCGGCCGGCCTTGATGTCGAAGGAGAGGGTCTTGTCCATCACGGGACGGCAGTAGCCGCGGTCGATCGCCTGGCGCGCAAAACCCTGCAGCACGTCAATCTGAGCGATGATGCGGCAGTTGGCCTGGATGTCCTTGATGTGCTTCTGTATCTGTGCTACGAGGGCGGCATAGAGGTCGGACTCGAGCTGGTAGATGGAGCCCTCGGCCTGGAGTATCCTGGCCTCGTACTCCTTGAGCTCTTCGGTGACGTAGCGCTCCGCCGACACGAGGGTCTGCTTGCGGATCCAGTCGGGGGGAACCTGGTCGCGGAAGGTGTTGCGCACCTCGATGTAGTAGCCGAAAACGTTGTTGAAGCCTATCTTGAGGGAGCTTATGCCCGTGCGCTCTATCTCGCGATCCTGCATCGCCTGCAGGTAGCCCTTGCCGCCGGAGGAGATGTCGCGCAGGGAGTCGAGCTCGGCCGACACGCCGCGGGCTATCACCTCGCCCTTGCCTATCTGTGCGGCGGGGGAAGGCGCCATCGTGCCCTCGATGCGGGCGAGGATGGATCCGGTGTCCTTGAGGCCGCCCGACAGGGCGTCGAGCGCCGCGATGCCGGTGCCGCTCATCATGCTGCGCACAGGGTCCGTCTGCCGCAGGGAACGGGCCAGCTGCATGACCTCGCGCGGCGAGATGCGGCCGGTGGCGGCACGGGCGATGATGCGGTCGAGGTCGCCTATCTCGGAGATGCGGGAGCGCATTTCGTCGAGGGCCTCCTCGTTGTCGCAGAAGAACTGCACCACGTCGTAGCGGGAGTTGAGGGCACGGATGTCGAGTATGGGGAGCGAGAGCCACTCACGCAGCAGGCGCGAGCCCATGGGGGAGGAACAGCGGTCGAGCACGTCGACCAGGCTGGTGCCCTCGGTGCCGGAGTTGGACTGGAAGATTTCGAGGTTGCGGAAGGTGAAGCGGTCCATCCAGACGAAGCTGCCCTCGTCGATGCGGCTGATGGAGCAGATGTTGCGCAGGCCGGTGTGGTGCGTCTGCTCGAGGTACGACACCAGGGCGCCCGCGCTGCATACCGCAAGCGGATACCGGTCGACGGCGAAGCCCTTGAGGGAGGAGACGCCGAGCTGCGAGCAGAGCTTCTCCCGGGCCGAATCGGGCACGAAGGCCCACTCGTCGAGCGGAGTGATGCAGAACTCGGGGTACTTTTCGCGGGCGGTGCGCCATACGTCCCTCTGCACCACGAGCTCGCTGGGACGGAACGAATAGAGCAGGGTGTTGATGTATTCGACGCTGCCCTGGGCGACGCGGAAAGTGCCGGTGGAGGCGTCCAGGAAAGCGGCGCCGCACTCGGGACCGTCGTAGGTGAGGCCGGCTAGCCAGTTGTGTTCCTTGCCTTCGAGCATGGTCTCGCCGAAGGCGATGCCGGGGGTGAGAATCTCGGTCACTCCCCTCTTGACGAGCTTGTTCTGGGCGAGCTTGGGGTCTTCGAGCTGGTCGCAGATGGCGACCTTGAGGCCCGAGCGGACGAGCTTGGGGAGGTAGGTGTCGAGGGCGTGGTGCGGGAAGCCTGCCATCTCGGTGTCGCCCTTCTCGCCGTTGTTGCGGCGGGTGAGGACTATGCCGAGGACCTTGCTGAGGGTGACGGCGTCGGCGGAGTAACATTCGTAGAAGTCTCCCACCCTGTAGAGCAGCAACGCGTCGGGGTGCTGAGCCTTGATGGAGAAGTACTGCCGCAGCAGCGGGGTGTCTTCGCTTGCCTTTGCCATATTATACGCGAAGATAAGAACTTCGGCTCGGATTCGCAAATTTTTACTACCTTTACGAGTTCTACCACATAATGCCATGTACAAGATAAGCTCTCACCCCATTCTGGACATTCCTCAGGAGGATCTCCACGAATTCATCTACGAGGGGCGCAAAGTCAGCGGCCAGAAAGGCCAGACCATCGCCGCAGCCCTTCACCAGGCAGGTTTCCCCGTCCACCACATGAGTCTGAAGGACCGCAAACGCACCATGGAGTGCGGCATAGGCAAATGCGGCGCCTGCGAAATGCTCGTCGACGGCCACGTCCGCCGCATCTGCATCACCAAGATCGACGGCGTCCACGAAGTCCGCCGCGTAGGGCGCGAGAGCTTCTCACTCGTCGACAACACCACCGTCCGCGAAGACGCCCGCAAGAAGGTCTACCGCACCGCCGTCGCCATCATAGGCGCCGGGCCCGCCGGACTCGCCGTGCGCGAAGAGCTCAACAAGGCCGGCATCGACAACCTCGTCCTCGACAACAACGACTCCATCGGCGGCCAGTTCCAGATGCAGACCCACCAGTTCTTCTTCTTCGAGAAGGAACAGAAGCTCGGCGGCATGCGCGGCTTCGACATCGCCCGCACCCTTGCCGGCGACTCCCCCGACGGCATCATGCTCAACTGCGTCGTCTGGGACATACTCGAAGGCAAGCGCCTCGCGGTCAAGAACGTCGCCACCCAGGAGGTCTTCTACGTCGACGCCCAGCAGCTTGTGGTAGCGGCGGGAGCCCTCCCCTTCATGCCCGCCTTCAAGAACGACGACCTCCCCGGCGTCTACACCGCCGCCGTCTTCCAGCGCATGATGAACAAGGAGCTCACCCTCCTCGGCAAGAACGTCCTCACCGTAGGCGCCGGCAACATAGGCTACCTCACCTCCTACCAGGCCATGCAGGCCGGAGCCAGGGTCAAGGCCATCATCGAGGCAATGCCCCACGAGGGCGGCTTCCCCGTGCAGGCCAACCGCCTCCGCCGCCTCGGCGTCCCCATCATGACGGGCTACACCCTCGTCGAGGCCATCCCCAACGCCGACTGCACCGGCGTCGTGGGCGCCATCATCGCCAAGTGCGAGAACTTCAAGCCCATCCCCGGCACCGAAGTGCGCATCGACGGCATCGACTGCATCAACATCTGCACCGGCCTGCTGCCCGACAGCCAGCTCCTCCGCAAGGGCACCGAGGTCTTCGGCACCGCCTGCCACGGAGTGGGCGACGCCGTCCGCATCGGCGAGGGCACGTCGGCAGTGCTCAGGGGCCGTCAGTGCGCCTACGAGATTCAGCAGGCCCTGGGCCGCCGCATCGACTACAACGCCTACCTCACCGTCTCCAAGGAATATATCGACTCCCAGCAGCGTCCCGTGCGCCTGCTCGACGCCCCCCGCGTCCCGGGCGAAGAGCGCATGGCCAAGGGCGGCTTCGTCGTGGCCGACTGCCTCTATGGCTTCGCCTGCAACCCCTGCTCCTTCGCCTGCAAGCAGGGAGCCATCACCAAGAGCTCCACGAGCGTCGTTCCCATGATAGACTTCGACAAGTGCATCGGCTGCATGGAGTGCGTCTCGCGCTGCCCGGGCCTCGCCATCTTCGGCTACCGTCCCGACAGGCAGCAGGTGTTCCTGCCCGTCGAGTTCGACGTCCAGGCCGGCACCGAGGCCTTCCTCGTCGACGACAACGGCCGCAAGGTGGGCGAGGGCCGCGTCGAACGCATCATCCGCAAGCCCAACAAGACCAACGTCGCCGTCGTCCTCTGCGAGTCCCTGTACGAGGGCCACAAGCTGCTCGACGCCCGCGGCTTCATCGCCAGGGAGAATTATCCCGAGCCCCTGGAGCTCACCCCTGCAAGCACCAACGACGACGGCACCTTCCTCTGCCACTGCGAAGACGTCCGCCTTGAGGACCTCCTCACCCTGCTCAAGGGCCGCACCAGCATCACCGCCCAGGAACTCAAGCACATCTCCCGCATGGGCATGGGGCCCTGCCGCGGCTCGCGCTGCCTCCCCCGTGCCAAACAGGCCCTCCGCGCCCACGGAATCGAGATTACCGGCGACTTCACGCCCCGCGGCCCCATGGCCAACCTCGTCGAAATAGGCGGCGTCCTCAACAGCACCCGCCAGATTGAGCTCATCACAAATCCCAAGTGCACCGACGTCGAAATCCACCGCGTCGGCGCCTTCGTGGCCGGCGGCGGCATGGCTGGCACCGCCCTGTTCCGCTACCTCTCGGAAGAGGGCTTCAAGCCCGTAATGGTCAACAACGAGCACGGCAGCTCGTGGCGCTGCATCGCCGGCGGCCGCCCTGCCTTCTCGCTGCCCGCCCTCGCCGACATCGCCTCCCACAACCTGGAAATCTTCCGTGAGCTCCAGGACCTGCGCAACATCGACCTCAAGATGACCCGCTACGTGAACTTCGTCCACGACGACGAGACCTACCGTTCGCTCGACGCCTCACGCCAGTGGTCCAACGCCTACATGGTCGAGCGCAAGGACTTCGCAAAGGAGATTTCCCCCTGGTTCAACCCGTCCCTCGACACATACAGCCACGCCCTCATCTCGCTCGACTGCTGGCAGGCCACTCCCGGCAAGACCATCGACACCGTGCGCCAGCTGGGCATCGCCGCCGGAGGGCAGGTCTTCGAGGATACCGAAGTCATCGCCGTCGAGAAGAACGGCGGCATGTACCGCATCACCGTCCGGGACCGCGAGGGCCGTTACGTCAGATACGAGACCGAAGTCTTCGTCAACGCCATGGGCGCAGGAGCCGAGAAGTTCGCCCGTCAGCTCGGCATCCACACGGGCCTCTATCCCGTACGCCACCAGGCTTTCATCACCAAGAGGCTGCCCCTCATAGGCAAGGACGGCGATTCGCTCGACATGCTCATCGACCGCCGTCACTACAAGGGCTTCTCTGCCGTATACGGCCAGCAGCTCGCAGAGACGGGGCAGATAATCGGCTGCGCCTCCCCCGAGCTCGACGCCACCGACGCCGGCAAGAACCTCAAGGTCAACACCCAGGAGTTCCTCGAAATCGCCTCCGAAGTGTTTACCGAATGGATACCCCAGCTGCGCGGAATGAGCTTCCAGGCCACCTGGAGCGGCTATTACACCGAGCCCCGCTACATCATCGACCCCGAAAACGGCCTCTTCGTCGGCATGCGCGGGCACGGCTTCATGCTGTCCCAGTACATCGCACGCCTGTACGTCGACGCCCTGCTCGGACGCACCGTTCCCGCCTACTTCAAGGACCTCGCGCTCGGCGGCCCGTCCCTGAGCGAGCAGGCCTTCAAGTAGCGCCCGTCAGCCCAGAATATTCATTACGAAGATTGCAAGGATTACCACCGGAATAATCCAGCGGATTACGAAATAAAGTACGTTGAAGGCCCTCAGGCGCAGGGAGCCGCCGTTGGTGAGCTCGTCGCGCACGTCGGCCTTCTTCATCTGCCACCCCACGAACAGCACGAAGGCGAGCGCCCCGAGCGTCATGAGGATGTTGGAACTCACGTAGTCGCAGAGGTCGAACACAGTGAGACCGAAGAGCTTGACATCGCCCAGCAGCCCGAACGACAGGGCGCACAGCGTGCCCAGGGCCAGGCCCGGCACCAGGAACACCAGCACCGCCTGCCAGCGCTTGCAGCCAAAGTGCTCCACGGCATGCTCGACGCAGACGTCGAAGAGCGAGATTGACGAAGTGAGCGCCGCCACCAGTATCGCAAGGAAGAAGGCCAGCGTGACGGCGTACCCCAGCACGGGCGATTCCATGCCCATGCGGGCGAATATGTACGGCAGGGTCTCGTAGACGAGCGAGGGGCCCGCCCCGGGGGCGATTCCGGCGGCGAAGACGGCGGGCATGATGGCGAATCCGCTGATGAGGGCGAATCCGGTGTCGAACACCGAAGTCCACAGGCCCGAACCGACGATGCTGTCTTCCTTTTTCATGAACGACGAGTAGATGAGCACCGTGCCCACTCCCAGCGACATCGAGTAGAAGGCCTGCCCCAGCGCCGCAGCCCAGCCGGAGGCGTCCAGCTTGCTGAAATCGGGCTTGACGAGGTACCGCACGCCCTCGCCCGAACCGGGGAGGGTGAGGGAGAACACCACGATGGCCACCATGAGCACGAAGAGCAGCGGAGTGGAGACCTTGGTGAACTTCTCGATGCCTTTCTTGACCCCTCCGAGGACGATGAGGGCCGTGGCGAAGAAGAAGAGCACGAGCATGAGGACCGACTCCAGGGGCGATGCCGCCATGCGGGAGAAGATGCCCACGGCGGAGTCGGGATCGCCGGCGGCCATGTGCCCGGTGAGGGCGCGCAGGAGGAAGTCGAGCGACCATCCGCCCACCACGCAGTAGTAGGAAACGATGACAAAGCTTCCGAATATGCACACGGCGCCCATCCACTTCCAGGGGGTGCCGGGCGCTAGCCTGGCGAAGGCGCCGTAGGCTCCGCTGCGGCCCCGGCGGCCTATGAGGGACTCACATATGAAACAAGGGACGGCGATGCACAGGCTGCATATTATGTATGCTATGATGAACGCCCCGCCGCCGTGCTCCCCCACCATGTAGGGGAAGCGCCAGATGTTGCCGAGCCCTATCGCAGACCCGGCCATGGCCATTATGAACGTGAAGGCGCTTCCGAAGCTTTCTCTTTTTGCCGTCTTTTGCGTTGACATTTGCCGCTGAGTTTCTTATACACTACGAACTCGTATTGCAGGCCCGTGGAGGGGTCGGTGTGCGTGGGGGAGGTGCTTTCCCTTTTCCATACTTCGGGGTCGATTTCGGGGAAGAAGGTGTCGGCCTCGGGGATGCGGGTGTGGACGTGGGTGATGTAGAGGACGTCCATGTCGGGGAGGGCGGCGCGGTACACCGAGGCTCCGCCTATCACGAAGCACTTGTCCTTGCCGGCGGCCTCGGCTTCGCTGTAGGCCTCGGGGAAGGAGTAGACGCAGGAGACTTCGGGGATGGGGTCGCCGCCGAGGTTGAGGACTATGTTGCGCCTGCCCTTCAGAGGCCTGAACGGCAGGGAGAAATAGGTGGTGCGGCCCATTATCACGGGGTAGCCTTCAGTGGTGGCCTTGAAGTACTTGAGATCTTCGGGAAGGTGCCAGGGGAGCTGCCCCTTCACGCCTATGGCGTTGTCGTCGGCAATGGCGACTATTAGACATTTCTGCATGACGGTGTCAGACTGCCACGGGGGCTTTGATTGCGGGCCAGGGGTCGTAGCCTTCGAGCGTGAAGTCCTCGTAGCGGAAGTCGAAGAGGGACTTGACTTCGGGGTTGAGGATCATGCGGGGCAGGGGCCTGGGCTCGCGGCTCAGCTGCTCTGCGACCTGGTCGAAGTGGTTGAGGTAGATGTGGGTGTCGCCGAAGGAGTGGACGAACTCGCCTGGCTGCAGGCCCGTGACCTGTGCGATCATCATGGTGAGGAGGGCATAGGAGGCGATGTTGAAGGGCACTCCGAGGAAGACGTCGGCGCTGCGCTGGTAGAGCTGGCAGCTCAGGCGGCCGTCGGCTACGTAGAACTGGAACAGGCAGTGGCAGGGCGGGAGGGCCATCTTGTCGATGTCGGCCGGGTTCCAGGCGCAGACGAGGATGCGGCGGGAGTCGGGGTTGTGCTCAATGAGGTCGAGTACTTCGCGGAGCTGGTCGATGCTGCGGCCGTCGGGGGCCTGCCAGCTGCGCCACTGGTGGCCGTAGACGGGACCGAGGTCGCCGTTGGCGTCGGCCCATTCGTCCCAGATGGAGACCTTGTTGGCGTGGAGGTAGGAGATGTTGGTGTCGCCGGCCATGAACCAGAGAAGCTCGTGGATGATGGAGCGGAGGTGGACCTTTTTGGTGGTGAGGAGGGGGAAACCTTCCTGCAGGTCGAATCGCATCTGGTAGCCGAATACGCTCTGGGTGCCTACGCCGGTGCGGTCCTGCTTGACGGTGCCGTGCTCGCGGATGTGTCTCAGGAGGTCGAGGTACTGTTTCATATCTTGTCCAGGTAGGAGAGGACTTTTTCGGTGGGGGCGTCTTTCATGAGGACGCGCTTGGAGGAGTCGAGCAGGTACAGGGACGGGATGGCCCGGATGTCGTAGGTGCCGCTCGTGCGGAGCTTGAAGGTGTAGTCGTAGCCGTTGATCCAGGATGTGGGGTAATTGGGCACGTAGTCGCGCCACTTGCTCACTTCTTCGTCGATGTAGATGTTGACGATGGCGAGGCGGCCGGTGGAGATGTAGCGGTCGGTGTAGCCGCGGGCGATGATTTCGTTGACTATTTCCTTGCAGGCGGTGCAGCCGGGATTGCTGAAGAAGAGCATGGTGTAGTCGGCCTTGACGGAATAGAGGTTGCCCTTGTGGCCCTTGATGTCGCAGTACCTGATGTCGGGGACTTGGGTGCCGAAGCTGTTGGTGCGGCAGGCGCCGGCCTCGAACCTGTAGGCGGGACGCATGTCGTCGGAGGTGCAGGGGCTCTTTTCGGCGGACTCGGCGAAGGGGAGGTAGAGATCCTCGTCGCGAAGAGGGGAATTGGGGTCGTAGAGATAGCGGGAGACCATTTCGGTCATGCGCTGGTAGACGTGGGATGAGGGCTCTTCCTTTTGCTTGCGCTCGATTTTGGAGAAGAGGGATCCGACGCCGCGCTGGGCCTGCCTGAGGGGCTGGAGGTTGTCGGGGGTGGCGAGGTCCTTGCGCATCTGGAGTATGGCGAGGTAGTTGGCCAGGGCCTGCTCGACGTCGCCGTCCTGGACGCCGAGGATGGACTGGTTGTCGGTGGTGCCGTCGCCGGCGAAGAAATCGTCCCAGTAGTGGTCGATGATGTAGGAGGTGGTTTCTTCGGAGTCGGTGCTGAGCATCATGGGGACGGCGGTCGTGGGGAAGGAGCGGAGGGTGGCGGGGGCTTCTTCTTCGGCGATGGCTTCCTCTCCGGCCTCGGAGGTGCTGCCCGAGTTCCCCGGGCCGCCGCAGGAAACAAAGGCCAGGCACAGCGCCAGGGGGATAATTCTGATTATCTTTGACATATCACAAAGGTAAATAAAAATTTTTCTATATTTGCCTTTCGGAAATACTAAAACCTAATTCTTATGGCAAAGAACTCTTCCAAGCTTCTCCATACCGAGGATTGGCTTGCAGTGTGGATTGGATTTATCATCATCGTTGTCGGGATTGTCGCGGTGCTCACCGGAGCATTCGATTTCTCCGCCCTCAAATTCAAGACATGGACCTGCGGCGAGACCGTCACCGGCGCCGCCGCGGCCAAGATAGTGCCGCTGGGCGCGCAGCTCGCCTCGGGGGCTTTCTGGCTCAAGATGCTGCTCACGGTCGTGGTGCTGGGTGTGCTGTTTGCCGTGGGCGCCGCCCTCACCGGCGAGAAGCCCCGCAAGTTCATCCCGGCTTTTGTCGCGCTTTTCGCGCTGTCTGTCATCGTGCGTCTTGTCAGCGCCGAATTCACCCTCAACCGCTATCTGGAATGGGCCTTCTGGGCGCTTATCGTGGGCATGCTGATTTCAAATACCGTGGGCACGCCCAAGTGGCTGAAGCCTGCGGTCAAGACGGAGTTCTACATCAAGACCGGCCTGGTGATCATGGGCTTCTCGGTGCTGTTCTCCAATATCGCAAAATTCGGCCTCTACGGCCTCGGAATAGCGTGGGTGGTCACGCCTGTGGTAATACTCTTCATGTGGTGGTTCGGCACCAGGGTACTCAAGATGGACAACAAGCCGCTTGTCATCACGATGGCCTCGGCCACGAGCGTGTGCGGCACTTCGGCCGCAATCGCTTCGGGCGCGGCGTCGGGCTGCAAGAAGGACGACCTCACGATGACCATATCCGTCTCCATCATCTTCACGGTGCTCATGATGGTGCTTGAGCCCATAGTCATCAAGCTCTGCGGCATGTCGCCCATCATGGGCGGGGCGCTCATCGGCGGCACCGTCGACAGCACCGGAGCCGTGGCCGTGGCCGGCTCCGTGCTCGGAGGCGAGGCCGAGAAGGCCGCCGTGCTGGTCAAGATGATCCAGAACATCCTGATCGGCTTCATCGCGTTCTTCGTGGCCCTGTTCTTCGCCACGCGCGTCGACCGCAAGGAGGGCCGCAAGGTCGGGGCGTCCGAGATATGGACCCGCTTCCCCAAGTTCATCATCGGATTCTTCGTGGCTTCCCTCATCGCGTCCTTCATCATCCAGCCTCTCGCGGGCGCCGACCAGGTCAAGGCCATCAACGGCGTGCTCGACCAGTACAAGAACTGGTGCTTCGTGCTGGCTTTCGTGAGCATCGGCCTCGACACCAACTTCCGCGATCTCGCCCTCCAGATGAAGGGCGGCAAGCCCCTGTGGCTGTACCTCGTTGGCCAGACCTTCAACATCGTGCTCACCTTCGCAATGGTCTGGTTCCTCCTCTCCGGCGCCGTATTCCCCATTCCTGCGCTTGACTAAGTCTTGCCAAGTTTCGCAAGTATGAACTATTTATGCTTCACTGGAATGTGCCATCTTGCGAAACTTTCCCTCACGCACATTTCTTCTGTCCACGTTACCCCATCCCTAAATCCCTTCCCTCGGGGAAGGGGACTGACCAAAAAGGATTTTGGTCAGTCCCTTCGGGCTTTATTAACCCCCGCCAGCTCCCGCTGGCGACCCCTGTCAGGGGTATCTCGGCCTCCGGCCGCTCGCCCGAGGCGAGTTGTTACTTTTCTTCGAACAAACGATGGTGCTTTCCAGTCGCTTAGTCGCCGCCAAGGCTGTCAACGTTACCCCATCCCTAAATCCCTTCCCTCGGGGAAGGGACTTACCAACGCCCTACGGGCTCTAAAATAGGTAGTTTCGCATTTGCGAAACTTAAATTAATACATAATAACACTATGACAATTAAAGATTTACAACCTTCCGTGGTATGGGATAACTTCTATGCCCTTACCCGCTGCCCCCGTCCTTCCAAGCACGAGGAAATCGTCCGTAAGTTCTTGCTCGACTGGGCCGCAGAGCGCGGCGTCGAGGCCTTTGCCGACGAAACCGGCAACGTCATTATGCGCGTGCCCGCCACCCCCGGCTACGAGAACCTCAAGACCGTGGTCCTTCAGGGCCACATGGACATGGTTCCCCAAAAGAATGCCGATGTCAAGCACGATTTTCTCACCGACCCCATCGAGACCTGGGTCGACGGCGACTGGCTCCGCGCCCGCGGCACCACCCTCGGTGCCGATGACGGCCTGGGCGTCGCCCTCGCCATGGCCGTGGTCGACGACCCCACAGTCAAGCACGGCCCCATCGAGATCCTTGTCACCTACGATGAAGAAACCGGCATGACCGGAGCCAATCTCCTCAAGCCCGGCATTCTCAAGGGTGACATCCTCCTGAACCTCGACTCCGAGACGGAAGGCGAACTCTATGTGGGCTGTGCCGGCGGTATCGACGCCAACATCAGCTTCAAGTACAAGGAAGAGCCGATGCCGAAAGATTACAAAGCCTGCAAGATCGTGGTCACCGGCCTGCGCGGCGGCCACTCCGGAATGGAAATCAATGAAGGCCGCGGCAACGCCAACAAGGTGATGGCCCGCCTGCTGCTCCCCATCCTCCGCGACAACAAGGGCAAACTCGTCAGTTTCAATGGCGGCAATATGCGCAACGCCATCCCGCGTGAGGCAGAGGCCGTCGTCGCCGTCCCTGCCGGGAAGGTGGAAGCCATCAAGACGCTTGTCGGGG
>ERZ842401.2690-NODE-2690-length-23418-cov-9.382614_pt1 | contig 23418 bp, 23 predicted proteins | sample MGYA00521270_ERZ842401 | MGnify/ENA primary metagenome ERZ842401 (study PRJEB31892, sample SAMEA3878208) | bioreactor metagenome | biome: Moose rumen | place: Sweden | collected 2011-10 | study: EMG produced TPA metagenomics assembly of the PRJEB12797 data set...
TGGGTTCAGAACGTCGCGAGACAGTTCGGTCCCTATCTGTTGCGGGCGTTGGATGTCTGAGGGGGGCTGCCTTTAGTACGAGAGGACCGAGGTGGACGAACCTCTGGCTTGCCGGTTGTGCCGCCAGGCGCAGGTGCCGGGTAACTAAGTTCGGAAGGGATAACCGCTGAAAGCATCTAAGCGGGAAGCCCACCCCGAGATGAGACATCCCCGAGGGCGTGACCCTCCTGAAGGATCCGGAGACACCATCCGGTTGATAGGCCGCAGGTGCAGGCACGGCGACGTGCACAGCCGAGCGGTACTAATAATCCGTGCGGCTTGGCCATATTACTGCTTTCCCCTCCTTTTCCTGCTGTTGCGTTTTCCCGAACGAGTCCTGCGGTGCGGCAGCCCGGGCGATGTGCCCCTGATGTGCACCGGCGGCGAGTACAGGCAATTATGCCGGTGGCCATGGCGGAGAGGCAATACCCGTTCCCATACCGAACACGGAAGTCAAGCTCTCCTGCGCCGATGATAGTGGGGCACGGCCCCGCGAAAGCAGGTGGCTGCCGGCTTTTTTATATTTAAATGAGTTCTTGTATAATCTAAAAAAAATAACTATAATCACTGCATGAAAGATTTTCCCTATATTTTTTTAAAATCTAAAGAAGATGTTGAAATAAAACAAGGTTTTCCTTGGGTGTTTTATAATGAAATTCAATCTGTAAAGACAAAGAATTCCGATGGAACAGTTGAAAAGATTTCTGTATCCGATCAAGATTGTTCTTCCATTCCCGTTCAGGATGGACAGATAGTAGAAGTCTATTCTAATGTGGGAACGTTTTTGGGAACTGGTGTCCTTAACAAAAAATCAAAGATTATTGTTCGTTTTATTGGAAAAGAACATGCGGATGTCATTATGTCAGATCCTGAATCGTACTGGAGCAGTATTGTTCATGCTGCTGCTTCCATACGTAGGGTTAGTTTTGCAGAAACGGACAGCTATCGGCTCATATATGCAGAGGCTGATTTTTTACCTGGACTGGTTGTTGAACGGTATTTTTCCGATGGAAAGGTGTATCTTGTTGTTCAGTTTTTGGCATTATCCTGCGATGTTTTCAGAAATGAAATCCTATCTGCTCTAAAAAAAATCTGCAATCCGTATGGAATATATGAGCGAAGCGATGGTGTTTTAAGAGAAAAAGAGGGGTTGCCACAGAAAACGGGATGGATTGGTTCTGAGCGAGATTCTGTCATAACCATTGTAGAAAATGGAATGCACATACGGGTTGACGTGGTCAATGGGCAAAAGACGGGATATTTTCTTGATCAAAAATGCAATCGCAGTGCAATTTCACGCTTTTGCCATGGAAAGCGTGTACTTGACACGTTTTCCCATACAGGAGCATTTGGCTTGAATGCAGTAAAAGGTGGTGCCAAGAGTGTCATCAGCGTTGATATTTCGCAAGAAGCTGTTGATACAATCAATGTAAACATTGCATTAAACAATGCCCAGGAAAAAATGACTGCCGTTTGTGCAGATGTCTTTGACGTGCTGAAAGACTATGAATCAAAAGGCGAAAAATTTGACGTTATCATTTTGGATCCTCCTGCTTTTACAAAAAGTGCAAAACTTATTCAGAAAGCTTACGGCGGATATAAAGAAATCAATCTTCGTGCAATGAGACTTTTGAATGAGGGTGGCATTCTTGTTACCTGCTCATGTTCCTATTATTTTGATGAAAATACATTTTATTCCATGCTCATGCACGCTGCCATGGATAGCCACAAACGAATTCAGGTTCTGGAAAAGCGAGGGGCAGCCCCTGATCATCCTGTACTTCTCGGATATCCGAAAAGCGAATATCTGAAATGTGCTATATGCCGTGTTGTTTGATTTGAGGTTATATGAGTGAATACAATGCCGTTGTGCTGTTAGGTCCGACTGCTGTAGGAAAAACATCTTTGGGTGTTGCTATTGCGGATAGTTTCAATTGGGATATTATTTCCGCAGACAGCAGGCAGGTCTATAAAGGATTGGATCTTGGAAGTGGAAAAGATTTAGAAGATTACTCGATTGGCAATAAAACGATACCCTATCATCTTATTGACATAACGACTTTGGACGAAGAGTACAATGTATTTAAGTTTCAGTCTGATTTTTATGCATTGTTTGATTCTTTCTGCAATGAGGGAAAAGTTCCCTTCATTGTAGGCGGTACAGGCATGTACATCGATTCCATCGTGAGAAACTACTATTTCATTCCCGTTCCTGAAAACGAGGATCTTAGAAATGAACTGGAGTCAAAGTCTCTTGAAGAACTGGATGAAATGCTTTTGCGCCTTAAGCCTGATTTACATAATAAAAGTGATTTGGTTCTTCGTGAACGGGTGGTGCGTGCTATAGAAATTCAGCTGTACATGAATGATGCAAAACCGATAGAACGGAAGAATAAAGTAAATGCTTTTATTTTGGGCACAACGCTTCCCCGGGAGATAATGCGAAAAAATATAACGGAAAGGCTGAAAGAGCGTTTTGATAAAGGAATGATTGCAGAAGTTGAAGGTTTGCATGCAAGAGGGTATTCCTGGGAGAGACTTGAAAAATTAGGTCTTGAATACAGGTATATCAGTTTATATTTAGAGGGAAAGATTTCATCTGAGGAAGAACTTTTCCGGTCGTTGAACCATGCCATCCATCAGTTTGCAAAACGTCAGGAAACGTGGTTTAGGGGAATGGAAAAAAAAGGAGCAGACATACACTGGCTTCCTCCTGTAACAGATAGGAATGCCAGGTATTCTGCTGCTTTGGAATTGCTGGAGGCCAATGGCTTTAAGCCAATGCTTTAAGCTTAGGCGTTGGCTGCAGCTCTGTCTTCTAATGAATTGACTTTTGTCAGATAGCCAGTACGAATGCAGCTATCAAAAAGTGTTTTGGACATGTAATCTGTTGTAATGTCATTGTAACCGTCTTTGTCGCGGACAATGCGTACAACATATCCATCGTCTAACTCACGAACAATAGTCATATAATCATTTGACTTGCCAAGACTTTTTAAAGTATAATATCCCATGTTATATCTCCTTGCCCATTTTTTCTTGCTTGTATTTTTATTTTCGGTATTACAAAAAAAGTGTTTAGTTTTTTTTATGACAGGAGGGTTTTAGATATGCTTTTTTGTGATGCACACTTTCATGCTGCCGATTGTAAATTATTGCCTGATAATGAAAAAGATAAGGTTTATGCCGCCGTTTCCTGTGCTCATTCGCCTGAAGAATGGACAGTGCAGACTGAACTTACGGGAGGTAGAAAGGATTTTTTTTCTGCATTTGGCATTCATCCTCAGCAGCCTTCAATGGAAAACTACCGATTGTTGGAGCAGCTTTTGCAGGCGAAAAGGATTGTTGCAATAGGTGAAACGGGATTTGATTTTTATACTGAAGCATTCAAGTCCAACAGGAGTGCACAGGAAGAATCATGGAACGCATGTCTGGAACTTGCAAAAGTGTATGGAGTGCCCCTTGTGGTGCACAATCGGAAGGCTTTGGATTGTATGTTTGGCTATGCAAAACAGCTGTCAAAGATACCTGCAGTCATTTTTCATTCCTTTGCATTTACCTCGCGAGAAGCCCTGTCATTATTGCGGCATGGAATGAATGCCTACTTTTCTTTTGGCAAGCCTTTATTGAACAATAATAAAAAAAGCATCGACTGCATTCGGAATCTTCCCATGGACAGAATTCTCTTGGAAACAGATGCTCCTTTTCAAACTTTGAAGGGAGAGTCTGCCACTCATCCATCAGAAATTGAACGGGTGTATATTGCTGCCATGTCTTTTAGAAATTCTAATGCAGATGAATTCTGTCAGACTGTGGCAAAGACTTTCTGCTCTGCATTTAATGTTGTCCTTTCACAGAATTAGCAGAGAATCATTTACGGCTTCTTGGGTAGATTCATAACAGGCTTTGAAACGATCTGAAAGTTCTTCAATGTTGCCCGTTTTTTTTCCTCGCAGCACATCCTCCAGTGCTTGTCCAGCTGCTGCCAAAATCTCTGCTCCAATCTGTCTGGCTGCACCTTTGTAATAATGTACATATTTTGCTGCTTCTTCTTGGCTATCACTTCGAAGGTTGTCCAGTTTTTCTGAAGAAAAGGGCGTGTCATTGACAAATGCATTGAGCAAGTCTATCAGCAGCTCTTTTTCATTTCCAACCATTTCAAGGGCCGCAGTTAAGTTTAAGAGCTTTTTTTGTTCTGTTGATGGTTCTATTGACATTACAGAACGCCTCCCGTAGAGTAGAACTTTCCTATATCCTAAAAGAAAAACATATTATTTGTCAATGTTGCTTATTTTCCTGTAATATTCTCATTGTTGCTGTGGCATAAATTTGATATAATTAGGGTAAAACTGAAAGAGGTACCATGATGAAAAAATTTGAAGCCTGCGTTTTTGTAAATCTCATACTTGCAGGCATATTCTCTTTGCTGACAATTTCCTTTCATGCAGATATATCTGCTTTTGCATTTTTTATTTCTGCCATATTTTCAGCGATTACAGGATATGTAGCATATTATCTTCTTTTGAAAAAGAACCAAGGCAGCCATATAAATATGGTAATACGCATCTTCCAGTATGAGCCTTTTGTTTTGATTACAGCGTATGTACTGCGTCGAGCTGGTAATGTAGCTCCCTGTTTTATCATAGATTTGCTTACATCTTTACTATGGTGTTGCATAACTGTGTCTGCATTTTGCATTCTGTACATTGTACGCGAAAAGAATCTAGCTGCAGTGAATGCAGAATGGGCAAAAGTTGTTTCGGACAGCAGGATGAATGTAAAATCATCTGGCATTGTAAAACGTGTTGTTCGGGAACTCCTTGAATGGATAGATGCTCTTATTCAAGCTGTTTTTACGATTATCCTGCTGAACATCTTCTTTTTTCAGCTGTATGAAATTCCGTCCGAATCGATGGTTCCGACATTCCTCGTCAAAGACAGGGTTGCGGTACTAAAAACGTTTGCAGGTCCAAAATTTCCTTTGAGCAGAATAGGGCTTCCGTATATTCAGGGCTATGACAGAGGTGATATCGTTGTATTCCGCAATCCACATTATTCTGATGATCGAAAAAGCGAAGTTCGTACTTTTATGTCTCAGTTCATCTATATGATTACGCTTACGCTAAAAAAGACTAATGTTGATGAAAATGGAGAACTTAAGTATGATCCTCTCGTAAAACGTGTAGTCGGACTTCCTGGGGAACAGCTTATGCTCATGGATGGAACGCTGTATGCTCGCACGGCTCAAACTGCTGAATTTCAGGCAGTTGAGGAAGAGTCAGCATGGGCTGCATGGAATCTAAATCCTCTTTCTTCTAAAATCAAGGCAAAAATAGAGTACATTCCGCTTTCAACTGCCGAGGCTGAAAACACTCTTTTAATTGAGTCTGAACGCAGAAAACTTGTTTTTTCTGCAGTGATGGAAGAGTGCCAGGAACTGTCAGAGCGTTTCTGGGGGGTCGCTTCGTCTTTTTCGCATGCAGATGATGCAGGCTCTGCAGAATCCATCCTTACGGACAATGATCTTGTTGTGTATGCTGTCATGAATAACATTCCTACATCCCCGCTTTTTTCGGGCATGAACAATACAGCTCTAAAGCTGTTGACTGCATCCGATGGAGCAAAACAGTTTGACAGCTTCATGAATGACTGGCATAGGAATGTTGCTTTTTCTGATGGACAGGTTGTTGGCGGTGATATGTATGCAGATTCCCTGTTTAGGCTGAACCTCATGACAAAGCTTGTGTTCGGCAGGCTTGTTGTTCGGACTGCAGAGTTGTATGCAGGGGCAGACTCCATTTCTGCATTGGACTGGAAAACTGACCATGTCCTTCTGTCACAGATGGAAAAATCGGAACGATTGTTTAATTATATTGCACACATGGATCAGAGGAATATGCCTGTGTTTCCAGCAAATGATTCCAACGGGAATGCCGTGTATATTCCTGAAAACAACTATTTCATGATGGGGGACAACCGCTACAATTCACTTGACATGCGCCACAGCTATGATTCAAGAATTGAAGCGTTGACACAATGCGATCCATATTCCATATCGTATGAAACAAACATACAGCCTCAGTACGTGCCTCGATCCAAAATTCTTGGAAAGGCTGGTCTTCGTTTCTGGCCAATAACGCGTTTTGGACTGATACGGAACTAGTGTTGGAGTGTACTATGAAGCGTCTGTGCGGTATTGTGACGGCCTGTGTGATGACTTTCGCTTTCTTGGGGTGCAAGAATGTAAATGAACAGAGCTACCCTGAGTGTGGGTTGCAAATTGTCATTCCTCAGGAATATGAGGAAAAAGGGCTTATAATTGAAGCTGGTGGGGCAGAACAGTTTGGAATTCCAATGTTTGCAGCTTCGTTTAACTATAAGCCTGCCTTGGATATAATTTTTTCGGAAATAGAGCAAGCATCATTAGGAAAACAGGAAATTCCACAGGAACTATGGGATTCTTTTGAAAATAGATACCATCAGCATTCAAAATTGATTTTGATGATTTCTGTTTTAGAAGAAGCTTATTATAAGCAGCTTATAAGCAGTAATGATCCCAACATTCAATTGTCTTCTGTTCTTGGCAGAAAAAATGAATATGTATATCTCTTGAATGTAATTGATAATACGACTGAAGGAATGTCAGAAGAAGAGTTGAACCTTTACAATGACTGTCGCACCTATATTCTTTCAGCTGTAAAAAAGGCAAAATTTATTCCCATAAAAAATTCAGAATCGGGGACATCTTCTGCACTGCAGTCTAAAGGCGGATCATCACTGCCGGATATGATGCCATCCTTTACGACAACCGATTTAGATGGTGCAACTGTAACAAATGACATCTTTGCACAGAAGGATTTAACTGTTGTAAACGTATGGGGGACATTTTGCGGACCATGCATTAATGAAATGCCGGAGCTTGCTCAGTGGGCTAAGGAACTGCCGCAAAATGTTCAGCTGCTCGGTATTGTGAGTGATGTTGTAGCTGCAGATGATAAGGATGGTTTTGCTGCTGCGAAAGGCATTATTTCAAAGTCAGGTGTTGACTATACGAACATCATTGCAGGAAGTGGACTGGAACCCCTGTTAAAGAATATCATGTTTGTACCGACAACGTTTTTTGTAGACAAGAATGGTGCAATCATTGGCGATGTCATTACTGGTGCACGGGTTGAAGCCTATAAAGAAAACGTAACAAAGCTATTGGAAGACATTGATGAAAAGTAATGAAGAACGACGGTCGAGTCAGATTGTTCTGTTATGGGGATTGCGCGTTGTTTTCATTGCCGCTAGTATATTCTGTGTTGGTTTTGGATTGGATAGGGGAGAAGTTCGAATAGTCTTTCAAAAGGCTGTTCGCATTTGCATGGAGTGCATCGGTCTTGGCTAGCATGAAGCATAATCCACATGGGTTTTTCCGTAAAATAGTACAGATTTCTGCTTTTGGGTTTACGAATGTCCACATGCAGAATTTTGTTACAGGGAAACTGTATACGGGTAGGTGGAAGAAATTCTGCGCTCCAGGGCTTAATTGTTATTCATGTCCTGCGGCTTCATTTTCCTGTCCTATTGGAGCAATGCAGGCTGTAAACGGCTCCTTAAATTTTTCTTTCAGTTTTTACGTACTAGGAATCATTTTGGCTTTTGGAGTTGTGTTTGGACGAGCTGTGTGCGGTTTTCTTTGTCCGTTTGGTTTGTTGCAGGAAATCGTCCATTTGATTCCAACTCCAAAATACAGGCTGCCTCGTTTTGTAAAATATGTAAAATACTTTATTTTGGTTGTATTCGTTTTAATTCTTCCTGTTGCAGATACCAATTATGCAGGAGTGGGGGATCCTGCGTTTTGCAAGTATATCTGTCCTGTTGGAACAGCAGAGGGAGGCCTTGCATTGTCTGCAACTCATCCTGAAATACGTTCTTCGTTGGGGACTTTGTTTTTATGGAAGCTTGCAGTCCTTGTGTGTGTCTTGTTTGCCAGTGTTTTCTGCTATCGTTTTTTCTGCAGGGCTTTGTGTCCACTTGGGGCATTGTATGGCTTGTTGAATAAGATTAGCTTGTATCGGCTGCATGTTTCCAAGGATTCCTGCATTCACTGTAATGCATGTGTACATTGCTGCAAAATGGATGTTGACCCTGTGCATACTCCCAATTCCTTTGAATGTATACGATGTGGTGATTGTGCTGCAGCCTGCCCGACAAAGTCAATTCGTATTCAGTTCCGATAAAAAAAGCCCGCTGCCTGTAAAAAACATTTTCATACAGGCAGCGGGCTTTTCTATTTCTATTATTCGTTACGCATTTCTTCCGTGGCAGTTTTTGTATTTCTTTCCGCTACCACATGGACATGGATCATTTCTTCCGACTTTTGGAGTCATTCGTGTTACCGTTATGCTTTGTCCCTGTCTTCCACTTTTCATTGCAGAATTCTGTGCTCCTTGTTGGGCAGAACGTGCATTAAAGGATGCCTGTGCCTGTTGCTGGGCTGCTTCAGAAGTCATCGCTGATTGTGCTTCTGCATGCTGGGCTGTCATGTGAATCTGCTGCTGAGGGCGAGCAGGCATGTTTCCTTCTGGGCGAATTTGAATCTTTACTTTGAAAATTCGTCCTGCAACTGAGTCTCGGATATTTTCAAGCAGGTCATCAAATGCATTGAAGCCATCAATTTTGTATTCGGTCAGTGGGTTTTTGCTTCCGTAAGAGCGCAGATAAACTGCTTCTCGCAATCCGTCAAGGAATTCAAGCTGGTCAAGCCATTTTTTGTCTATCATCTGAATGTACTGATAACGGATGAACATATTCAAATTTGGCTTTCCAACGAGCATTTCCTTCTGTGTCAAGTCATTCTGAAGAATTGAAACAACACCTTCTTCTGTGAGCTGCTCATAAGGTACAAGCTGTCCGAACTCATTTTTAATTCTGTCAACAAGGGAACTCTTTGTATTGCCTTCTTTGCTGTGACGCTGTTCCTGTTCATATTCCTCAAATATTTGTGCAACCTTTTCCTTTGCATTTTCCATGACACGTGTACTCAAATCTTCGTCTTCGAGAATTGCATCTCGCTGTTCGTAAATAAATGAACGCTGCTGGTTCAAAACATCATCATAGTCAAGCAGGTTCTTTCGTATTTCAAAGTTTCGTTCTTCAACTTTTTTCTGAGCCTTTTCAATGGACTTGTTCAACCAAGGATGATTTATTGGTTCTCCCGGCTCCATGCCAATTCTTGACATGAGCTTTTTCATCCGTTCACCACCGAAGAGACGCATCAGGTCATCGTCCATAGAGATATAGAACTTGCTTCGTCCTGGGTCTCCCTGTCTTCCTGAACGACCACGCAACTGATTGTCTATTCGGCGTGATTCATGGCGCTCAGAGCCAATAACGTACAGACCTCCCAAGGACTTTACTTCCTCATAGTCTTTTTTCCACGCTTCTTTTTCAATGGCCAATGCTGCCTCGTACTGTTCTAGAGTGGCTTCTGTTCCCGCACGCTTTCTTGCCCTTGTTTCTGGACTTCCACCAAGCTTAATGTCGGTACCACGTCCAGCCATGTTCGTTGCAACCGTGACGGCACCTTTTGCACCTGCTTCAGCAATAATCAAAGCTTCTCGAGCATGGTTTTTTGCATTTAAAACTTCATGCCTAATTCCATGGCGAGTAAGAAGGGCTGACAGGTGTTCTGATTTTTCAACTGATACAGTACCAATAAGAACTGGTTGACCTTTTTTATGGCATTCATCAACTTCTTTTACAATGGCATTCCATTTGTCCGATTCATTGAGATAGACTTCATCGTCTTCGTCTTTGCGTGCAACAGGCTTGTTTGTAGGAATTGCAACAACATCAAGATTGTAAATCTTGTTGAATTCTACAGCTTCCGTTGCCGCTGTACCAGTCATTCCTGAAAGCTTTTCGTACATGCGGAAATAATTCTGGAACGTAATTGTTGCGAGGGTGCGGTTGCGTTGGGCTATCTTTATGTGCTCTTTTGCCTCTATTGCCTGATGCAGACCGTCTCCATAACGGCGACCTTCAAGGATACGTCCTGTGAATTCATCTACAATCTGTACCTGACCGTCTTTTACAACATAGTCAACATCTACATGATACAGCACGTGGGCACGCAATGCCTGCGTAAAGTAGTGGACATATTCAAAGTTCTGTTCATCGAAAACAGTTGTACCATCTTCGATTAACTTCCGCTCATGCAGTATGGCGTCAATTTTGTTCATTCCTTTATCGGTAAAGGATATTCTCTTGCTTTTTTCGTCAACCTTGTAGTCGCCTTTAAGTGCCGCACGCTCTTCAGGAGTCATGTCCACTTCATCTGGATAGTCGTTTGTCTTTGGATCCTTTTCAAGCTCTTCAAATCGGTCTACATATTTATCTACCTCATGGAATTTATATGTATCGTCTTCACCCTGACCACTTATGATGAGCGGAGTTCTTGCTTCATCGATGAGTATGGAGTCAATTTCATCGACAATACAGAAATTGAATCCCCTCTGAACCTTTCTGCTCGGATCAATCTGCATATTGTCGCGCAGATAGTCGAAACCGAATTCATTGTTTGTTCCGTATGTAAGGTCACAGGCATATGCTGCACGTCGGGCATCATTGTCCATGTCGCTCAGGATGCAGCCTACAGTTTGTCCAAGGAATCTATAGACACGTCCCATCCACTGGGAGTCACGTTCTGCAAGGTAATCATTGACAGTGACAATATGGACACCCTTGCCTGAAAGTGAATTGAGGTAAGCTGCCTCAACGCACATGAGTGTCTTTCCTTCTCCAGTTTTCATCTCTGTAATGCGTCCGCTGTTCAGTACCAAAGAACCCATAATTTGTACTGGATAGGCACGTTCTCCAAGAACTCTATATGCAGCTTCTCGTGCCAGGGCAAATGCTTCTGGCAGAATATCATCCAGCGTCTCACCCTTTGCAAGACGCTCCTTAAAAGCCTGTGTCTGTACCGGGAAGTCTTCATCTTTGAAAGCTTGCGCCCAGCTTTCCTTTGCTTCTACTTTTTCTACAATTGGCTTCAAAGCCTTTACATCACGTTCATTCTGTGATCCAAAAAAAAATGTCAAAACCTTGTCAAACATAATGGTTACTACTATATATCTTTTTTTTTACATTGACAATACAGGTTTTATTCTTTATTCTATTAAAGCAATGAAAAAGCAGTTGTGTATAATTGTACTTTTCTTTTCATTGGCAGTGCTTGTTGTGGGATGCAACCGCAGCGGAGGCATTGCTATCCTTGAAAAAAAAGAAATCTTTACTCTTGAATACGGTAATTTTGAAAATCAACTTAATATATTCGATATATCCACAGTAAATGACATGAAGACAACGCTCATCATGAGAAATGGTTTTTTTTATGTTATGAATGCAGAAGCACTTAAAATTATGGAAATGAGCAGCTATGGAGATTTGATTACGTTTTATTATAATCCCCAGTATAATAAAGCGCCCGTGTATGCGGGAAGCGAAAATGTAAAAGCTGCAACACGGAGAGCTGTTGAATATGAGTTCAATGAACTTTCTGCAATTACCGTTGATTCTCGTAAATATCTTTATGCTGTAGACAAGTTTCCTTTTGACCGTCAGGATCAGGATTCTGAAAATGGACAAGTGCTGAGTCAGATAGTGCTTCGTTTTAACAGTGAGGGAAAGTATATGGATTACATCGGTCAGCAGGGACCGGGAGGAATGCCTTTTCCCTACATAAAGTCCATTTATGCTACAAATGACAATGAGCTTGTCGTCATTACCTACTCAAATGAAAACTATACTGTTTTCTGGTTTTCTTCGGATGGGTATCTGCTTTACAAAATGCCCATCTACAAGCAGAATGTGCCTTCTCCATTTGAAAAAGAGGACGCATCCAAAAACTGGCACAGCATAAGCAGTATCGTGCCTGATTACAATGACCGCTCGCTTTATCTAAAAATAGATTACTATTCGAGTTTCATCGATGAAGCCAGCCACTTGCAGTCAGGCATTACGTTTAACGGTTCTTATATCTATTCACTGAATATAGAAGATGGAAAATTTGGAGAGCCTCTTGAAATTCTTCCCTATACGGAACAGCGGTCTGAAGGATTTTCAAATGAACGCTATGAAATTCCCTATGACTTTTTGGGTGTTACTGAAAACGGATGGTTTTTCTTTTTCATAAATACCGATTCTGGTTTTAATATCCAAATGATACAGCGTGATGGGCAGCGAATTTTGAAAAGGAACCTGCCGGTAAACAGAAAGGATATTCTGTACTATTCTCTTGATTTGAGTAACTCAGGAATTCTTTCGGTTCTGTTCATAAAGAATGATAAGGCTGAAATCAACTGGTGGCGTACGGACGCTCTCATTCAGTCTGTCCTGAAAAACTAAGGAGTTCTATGGCGTTTGGTGACAATCAGATAGATGGATATACCGAAGGGGAAGAACCTCTCGTTTTTCACTATCAAAAGGGCGATTTCCGCAAGTATGAACCTGAAAAATACAGAAACATTGCCACAGGCGAAGATGCTCCTGCCCGTGGATTCTTTAAGGTTCTTGTGGCAAGTAAAGGCAACAGAATGCTTTTTATTACCATGATGATGTGTTTTGTCCTTATGCTTGTAATGAGCATTTTTTCTGCAAAGTCAAATGTTGATACTGTTGGTGGCGTTACATGCGAACTGATGGCTTTTTCATTTCAAGACAACGTGTATGCAAGCTTGAAGATGAAGAAATTTAGAAATGAACAGTCTTCAGATGGATACAGGAATCTTTCTGTTGCATTTTCCCTTTTTGATGAAGGGGGCAATATCGTTGCAGAATATGAAACGGTATGTTCCTTTGATATGGCAAGTAAGGAAGAACAGTTCATTCGTACTACATTTACTGATTATGAAGCACGTTCCGCATCATGCATCATTACGTGCAACGATGACAGCAGGACAATAAAATGTTCCGTAGAGCATCGGTAAGACTGTTTGCAAGAACTGCTTCTTCTATACAAAGTTGCAATTACATACTATAATATGCGAGTGAGGTGGAATATACTATGATACAGTTTTATTTTCTTTCCATTTTGTTTAATCTGTTGGCAGGATTGATTTTAGTATATTGTAAAGATCTGACAACTGGTGATGATGTTGTCGTGGATTCGGGATTCTCCGAAGATGCGGATAGCTTTGATGATGGAAATCCTGAGCTTTTGAATGGATTTAAAGGGCTTGATAATCCTGCATTTCGTTTAGTGCTTGGAGGATTGTGTGTCGTTGCAGGTCTCATGAAGCTTCTTTCTTCTTGTGATGTTGCTGTTATTGGCGATTTGATTCCAGCAGTAGCGTCCTTGCTTGGCGGTGCTGCCCTGCTTATTGAGTACTATTCCATTTCATCTGACAGCATAATTCCAGAGCATGTTCAGGGACTTTTTGTAGATAACAGGAAATATATTGGTGTAGCATGCATTGTTGCTGCTGTCCTGCATTTTATTTTGCCCAAAGTCTTGTTCCTGTAGAGAAGGCATTGTATGGCAAAAACATCTATAGCCTGCATTGCACTGGACGGCAACAAGATTTTGGTGGCACACAGGAATCCCGTTGGACAGATGGGCGGTCGATGGGAATTTCCCGGTGGAAAAGTAGAGCAGGGAGAATCTGATAGCGATGCAATTGTTCGTGAATTTCGGGAAGAATTTGGCGTAAACGTAACTGTTGGCTCTGCAATTGCTTTTTCGGAATTTGAACACAATGGACAAACCGTGCTTCTTCATGCCTATCAGATATATGTTCCGCACAATGGAATGGAAACGAAATATGTCCTGACGGAACATACGGAGTATGCGTGGATTGATGTCCGTGACATTCCACAACTCAATTTTGTGGACAGTGATTTAAAAATATATGATCAGGTCAAAGACTTTGCTCTGAGGAATTTCCAATGAAAAGACTTCTTCTGTTTGCTTTTGCACTCTGTTCCATTGTGTTTTCCAGCTGTGTAAAGAAAGATTCTATTGCCTTTTCTTTTCCCGACAATGATCCTCTTGCGTATGTGCCTGGAAGCAATTGGGCAGTCGTGATGGAACCTTTGGTAGGGCTGCGTGAAACTGATTCTTACGAAAGTAAAGTGCAGAGTCACGTTCGGCGCGGTGATGTCATGGAAGTAACTGGCAAAAGAATCTCCACGAGAAAAAACGCAGACGGGCAAAAGGTTGTCAGTGTCTGGTATGGTTTTGAAGATGGGTGGGTGGAATCTTCCTCTGTTAAAATTTACGAAAATAAAATGCAGGCAGAAAATGCTGCTGTTAAAATGACCAAATAGCATGCAGACCTCTGTTTACGACTTTGTTCTGCATGCTGTTTTATGCCTTTCAGCTATTTGTTTGTATCAAGGATTTTTTGTGCAGCTTCTTTTGCAGAAAGACCTGAAAACTGTTCCCGAGTCTGAAGGTTCTTGAGTGTCATTTTTCCGCTTTCAGCTTCTTCCCTGCTGATTAATATGCCCCATGGAATGCATTTTTTTTCTGTTACGGCATATTGTTTTCCCATTTTTACGGCATCGGGAAAAACTTCGACCGCAACACCTTCGTTGCGCAACAGACTTGCTGCCTGCTGGTAGTGTACTGCCATTTCTGCATCTTGATTGTAAATTTCAGCATCAAGATAACTGCCTTTTTGTTCCATAATGCCAAGCTGGGTGAGACCTGCTATCAGTCGGTCAAGACCGATGCTGGCTCCTACACCAGGAACTTTATCCTTCATGTAAAGACCTGCAAGGTTGTCGTAACGACCGCCTGAACAGATAGAGCCGATGGACGGTAAATCATTGAGGAACGTTTCGTATACAACGCCCGTGTAGTAGTCGAGCCCACGTGTAATTGAAGGGTCAAGAATATACGTCTTTTCAATTCCAGTGGCAGTCATCATACGGTAAATGTCCTGCATTCTCTTAGAGTCTTCGGCTTCTCCTCCTGCAAGTTCCGTGATGTGTGTAAGGGTTGCTTCAAAGGTATCAAGAGGCTTGATGTAGTCAAGAATCTTGTCTGCATATTCTGCACTGCCTGTTACTTGTGCCAGCTCCTTTTTAACTTCGTCCTGACCGACTTTTGCAAGTTTGTCTACAATGCGCAGTACATCATCAGATTTGTCTAGACAATTGATGTTTGCAAGAAAGCGGTTGAAAATTCCACGGTGATTTACGTGGATTGTTACTTTTTCAACACCAATTTCTTTGAGGGCAGCCTTCATGAGTGCGAGGATCTCAAAGTCTGCCGATGCGGAATCGCTGCCGACTGTGTCAAAGTCGCACTGTACAAATTCCCTGTAGCGACCAGCCTGAGGTTTTTCGCCTCGCCACACTTTTGCAATATGGTATCGCTTGAAAGGAAAATACAGTTCTTCGCGATGTTCCGCAGTAAACCGTGCAAAAGGAACAGTCAAGTCAAAACGCATTGCTACATTGCGACCTCCATTGTCTTCAAATCGGAACACCTGCTTTTCTGTTTCACCATTGCTTTTTCGCAGTAGAATTTCTGTATATTCCAAAACGGGTGTATCAATAGGAACAAAACCGTATGCCCGATAGGTACTGGTCAGCTTTTCTATTAGGGAAGAACGAAGAATTTCGTCTTGTGGAAGAAAATCTCTAAAACCTTTTAATATTTTTGGTTGAATCAAATCGCTCATAAGGGCTATAATATACCAGTTGTGAATTTTTTTCAACAATGCAGGAGGATTGATGCTTTTTACTGTTGATATTGGCAATACAAATATAGTTGTAAGCATTTTTGAGGGAGACACCGTAAAGGCTTCGTGGAGACTTGCCACGGATTCGAATCGAACAAGTGACGAATATGTAGCTCATCTGATGATTTTATCGGGCAAGGAGAACATCAATCTTGAAACATGTCGGCGAGCCATAATCAGTTCTGTTGTCCCGTCCATTACAGAAACCTTTGTCTTTGCAGTGGAAAAAATCTGCGGCGTCAAGCCATGTGTCATGACATCCGATGTTATGAAGCGCGGACTGCTTCCCATTGGCATGAACAGTGCTTCTGCTGGGGAAATCGGTAGTGACCTCATTTGTGATGCTATGGGTGCTTGGAATATGTACCATTGTGCCAACATTGTTGTAGACTTTGGCACGGCACTGACGTTTACGGTGACAGATTCCTCTGGAACAATTCAGGGAGTTTCCATTGCTCCGGGACTCCGCACGGCCATGCGGTCCTTGTTCTTGAATACTGCGCAGTTGCCGCAGGTTCCGTTGGAGTCTCCTGCTTCAAGCTTGGGCATCAATACAATTGAATCAATTCAGTCCGGTGTTGTACTTGGCTATAAAGGTCTTGTTGAGTATTTGGTTTCTGAAATGAAAAAAGATTTGTTCCACAGTACTGGAGATAAGCCTGAAACTGTAAAAGTTATTGCAACAGGTGGTTTAAATTCTGTTTTGAGTCGCATTTCCAGCATTTTTGATGATGTGGACAAAGACCTGACGCTTAAAGGACTTAAAGTCATTGCAGACAGGATTATTCCTGAAAACTAATGTCGGCTTTCATGCTGTTTCTCTATTAGACTTCTTGACAAAATTCATGGCTCTGGATATATTCCTATTGATAGGAGGTCAGTCATGAAAAATACAATTCAATTCCTTGCGACAAAAAGAGAACTGACCGTCTTTATTTACGCATAGCAGAACGGTCATTTCTCTTCGTTTACCATTTTATTTTCTTACATCCATTTTTATTTTTTCTCAACTAAGGAGTCTTATGAACGAAATGACTGTTGCTGGTGAGTTCAGCAATGCTCTCATATTTACGACAGGTTCTGGCATTGATGGCTATGCCATTCATCAGATTCAGAACCTTTGCAATGATGTTTCAGCTTATGGCAGTACCATACGTGTGATGCCGGACGTGCATCCCGGAAAGGTGTGCGTTATAGGTCTTTCCATGACGCTCGGTACTCGAATCATTCCCGAAATTGTCGGAATAGACATTGGATGTGGCATGACTGTAGCAAAGGTTACAGGTGTTCGCCCTGAATATCAAAAGCTTGATACTGTGATACGGGAACATGTTCCTTCGGGCTTTGAAAAACGTAAGGAAATCCATCGTCTTGCGATGGACTTTGACATGAGTCGACTGCGCTGCTGGAGCCACATGCGGAAAAATGCGGACGGAACTGCTCACGCCCTGCTCGGAGCAGGAACTCTTGGCGGAGGAAACCATTTCATTGAAGTAGATAGGGATGACGGCAAGGATGCGTATCTTGTCATTCATTCTGGCAGCCGACACTTGGGATGCGAGGTTTCCGACTGGTACTTGAAGCTCGGACACAAGCTGCTCAAGATGCAGGGCAAGGATGTACCGTTTGAAATGACGTATCTCGAGGGCTCCACTATGGATGACTATATTCATGACATTCAGATTGTACAGGAGTTTGCATCGCTAAACCGTCACATCATGATCCAGGACATCGTAAAAGGCATGAAGTGGAAGTGTGTAGATGAATGGGAATGCGTTCACAACTACATAGACTGTAGGGCAGGTTTGCCACCTATGCTCCGCAAAGGTGCAATTTCTGCACGGTTGGGTGAGCGTGTCATCATTCCTGCCAATATGAAAGACGGTGTAATACTGGGGACGGGCATTGGCAACGAGGAGTGGAACTGTTCTGCCCCTCATGGATCTGGAAGAATCATAAAAAGGAGTGATGTTGCAAAACTGCACACCGTATCTGAATTCAAGAACAGCATGAAGGGCATATACTCTTCATGCATTGGAAAGGCCACTCTTGACGAAGCTCCGTTTGCCTATCGTTCTATTGACGAGATTGCTCAGGCAATAGCGCCTACAGTGAAAATAGACAGAATCCTTCACCCCGTATACAGCTTTAAGGCTGGTGGGGAAGAAGGTTAAAACCTTCTAACATTTTGTTTAGTGCTGCAGGAGGTGTTCCCACAGGACACCTTCGCCCGAGTGCACATCCTGCTGTAAAAATGCGCCTGTCACTGTTTCCAGATAGTCTGGTGCAATGCCAGGCGTGAGCACCTTTTCTGTGCGCAGTATGGCAATGTCCTGCATTTCGATTTTCTGGCCTTTCTTCATGTCGTGCATAAAGTGCAGGGAACGGTTTGTTCTGCCGTAGTTTGCCTGTTCTATTTTTGCAAGACGCTTGATGCCGTTTCCCAATGCCTTTGCTACTGTTTCGCTGCCATATTCACTGCTCATCTGCCGTACAATTTCTTCCAGTGCAGAGTGAACTGGTTCTCTGGATGCAAGATCGTCTTTTGTATATCTTTCAATAACGGCCTGTGTCTGATGTACTGCATGTACCATCTGTGCAAATTGTTCAGGCTCTAGGGCAACGGGGTCGTCAAGTCCGTCTGTTTTTCTGCTGAGCGTAATGTGCTTTTCTATCATGGTGCCGCCCATGGCTGTCGAAAGCACGGGAATGAGCACTGGATCAAGACTGTGGTCGCTGATGCCTGAAGGAATGCCAAACACCCTGTGGAGTGTGTCTACACAGCGTACGTTGTATTCCGTTTCCGGGGCAGGATAGAATGTAATGCAGTGCAGAAGTGTAAGGGGAGCAAGTTGAACATTCCCATGCACATGAACGAATTGTGAAATTTCTTTCCTGTCAGTTTCCAGAATGTCAATGGCTTTTTCAATGTCTCCCAGTTTAGATACACCGCTTGAAAGAATTATAGGGATTGTCCCATACTGGCGTGCAATTTCCTTTAACAGGGGAATGTGGTTTACTTCGGGGCTTGCAATTTTAATTGCATCGGGATGTATCTGTACAAGCTCATTTAGAGAGCGTAGTCCAAAAGGAGAACATGCAAACAGCATGTTGTCTTTATGGGTACGTTCAAGGCATTTTGCAAAAAAATCTGGGGAAACTTCCAGAGACTTGAATCTGTCATACAGCCTGATTTTGCCTCCGGGGAGCGTTACAAAGCCTGTTTCGGGATGCAGAATTTCATCTGCATATACCCATTGGAATTTTATCATGTCCGCTCCAGCCTGACATGCGGCATCAATTAATTCATACGCTTTTTCGAGGGAACCGTTGTGTGCAGTTCCTATTTCTGCAATGATGGTCATGCCTTTCATTGTAGCATTTCGATGTCGTTGTTCCAATAGGATTTAAGGAAAATAAAAAAGCTTGCCATAGTGGCAAGCCTTTATCATGGAGGATGACGGGATCGAACCGCCGACAACCTGGGTGTAAACCAGGTGCTCTCCCAGCTGAGCTAATCCTCCATCAAGATGGAAGTATAATATCAGAAAGCAAGCATCGTGTCCAGTGCTTCTTTTGAAAAATTTTGGTAACCTAAGATAACGATATGTTATGGAAGACTTGGAGTGCCTCTAGAGGCAGTTTCAAGTGTCCAGACAGAGTTTAGCGACAGCTTTTATGTTTTGCCGTCCGGCAGTCCCACCGATAAGGCATCGGGGAACTCCACCGACAGTCTGTCGGTAACTTTACCGATAGACTGTCGGTACGTTCGCCAATTGTCTATCGAGGCATGTTCATGCTAAAATAAAGTCACTCTATCCCCATCAGGAAAGATAAAGAAGTTTTTTGACATTGACGGATACGTGCATGATGAATGATGGCTCGTCATGGCACTTGCAGGAATCATTTGAATTCCGCATACCTTGGCGAGACGTGGGTTGTAACCAAGCTTTCGGCTGGGCACGAGACGACAGTTCACGAGGAAGTCTGCAAGCAGTTCTTCTACCACTCTGACCATTTGGGCTCAGCGGCTCTGATTACGGATTACCGCGGGGACGAATACCAAAGGCCTGAATATACATCGTATGGTGAGATTTGAGTTGAAGAGCAGAATGTTAAGAATGAAGCGTTAGTTTATTGGTGGACTTTCATCGCCAGAGCCTGATAACAAAAGTCCAGTTGCAGATATCCCGAATACAATGAATGAGATAATGGCAACAACGGTTGATAGTGTTGTTACAGCAGCAACAGGCGAAAACTGTACAAAAGCAAAAGAAGTTGCCAATTTTATTGATGATAATGTTGATCTACCAGCAAATACAGTTGTTGATATATTAATTCAATATCAGCAACCTCTAAATGAGCCAAGTCCAATGGATTTGCAAAAAAAATACATACTTGAAGAACAAAAAAAATAGGAGAAATCATAATGCTTAATATCATAAAATATTTAGAAGAACAGTTAATTCCAATGGGATTGATTTTTTTATTATTGTTGTCTATACGGGATTTAACTTTTATTGAGAGGATAGCGAATAATAAAAGACTAAAAATAACTGCATATATTGTTATTGTCATTTATTATTTGGGAATACTAATCAAAATGGCAAAAATCGCTATAGTATAATTTTTAGAACACTGTAGTTCTCAAAGAAAACATCGGTGTTGATGGTAATTTACAAACCAGCATCTTTCTTCTATTATATTGAAAGATTTCACAATACACTTCCGGCTGCTTCCATGAAAGTGGTCGGGGGTAACCGTTCTTTGACAGGAGAGAGGCGGCTTAAAAGTTCATGGGCTTTTGAGCCGTGAAGGAAGGGCATTCTTTTTATGATGAGTGTCTTTCCTTTACGGAATCGCCTTTTATGCAGACAACCGGTTAGGGATTGTAGGGGCGGCGCAGCCGTTCCGAAGGAATGGAGCGATAGCGGAACCCCGGAAAGCCCGACCTGCCTGTTTTCTGAGCTTGTCGAAGGGCAGGCAGGGAACCGCCAAAAAAGAAAATTATACCAGTACCAATGAAAATGATTTTGAATCAGAATGTAAAGAAAAGGCACGAAAAGAATTCTCAGTTTCTGAAATAGGCTCAGAACTTCTTCTTCCCGTTTATTTTGAAAATGCAGAAACAAATTATGATTCTTCCGATGGATTATATACCTGCACCGTCAAATTTACTTATAACCAGAATTGGCAGAGCGAACTATCGGAAAGCCAGCTGGAGACGGTTTATAAGGCATTAGTTGCCAATGGCTATATATATCCATCCGTATTTACGGCCTCACAGTTTGATGAATATTTAGATTCAATCGAAAAATCTTCAGCTGAACAGAAAGATGACAAGTATAAAGGTTAAGAGAAAATACCATAGCAGTTGACAAAAGTTTCTGTTAGTAGTATTTTTACTTGAGACAAAGGTGTCTGCTTAAGGGTTAGCTATGTCCTAATTTTTAAGCAGATACCTTTTTTATTTTTAAATGTCCTTGGAGGAAATATATGTGTGGTTTTGTTGGTGCTTTTGATTTGAACTCTGGTTCTAAGCCAATCGGGCAGGGACTGAAAGATGAGCTGAATAGCCAAATCCGTAGTCAGGTTTTGCAGATGTCCCGAAAAATCAGGCATAGGGGCCCTGACTGGAGTGGGGTTTACACAGGTACTAATGCTATTTTAAGCCACGAAAGACTTGCCATAGTAGACCCCTTTTCTGGAAAGCAACCGCTTGTTAGCACAGACAACACAATAATTCTTGCAGTTAACGGAGAAATTTACAATCACAAGGACTTACGCAAAAGGTATGAAGGAACATACAAGTTTAAGACACAAAGTGACTGCGAGGTTATAATTCCCCTTTATATGGAAAAGGGTGTGGATTTCCTTGAGGAATTAAACGGAATTTTTGCCTTTGCCCTTTACGATTCAAAAAAAGACATTTACCTGATTGGGCGTGACCACATAGGAATAATCCCCCTGTATCAGGGCTGGGATAAAGCCGGACACTACTATGTAGCAAGCGAGTTGAAGGCCCTGGAAGGAGTTTGCATAACTATCGAAGAGTTTCCAAGAGGTTCCTACTTTTTGTCAGGACAAAAATCAGTTTGCTACTACAATAGGAAATGGCAGGATTATGAAAACGTTCAGTCAGCAAAAGTTGCTTGTGATGATAAAGGAAAAGTTGTAGCAGAGGACGTTATTTTAGGCGTACGAAAATCACTGGAGGCTGCTGTAAAAAGACAGTTGATGTGTGATGTTCCATACGGAGTTCTTCTTTCCGGAGGCCTCGACTCTTCTATAATTGCAGCGGTAACGCAAAAGTTTTCAAAAATGCGTGTTGAATCAGGTGATAAAAATCCTGCCTGGTGGCCACAGTTGCATTCTTTTGCTATAGGGCTTGAAGGTTCCCCTGATTTGATTGCTGCAAAAAAGGCCGCTGATTTTATTGGGACAGTTCACCATGAAATTCATTTCACAATTCAAGAAGCCCTTGATGCCCTGCCTGATGTAATCTACCATACCGAAACGTATGACATTACAACTGTAAGGGCTTCAACCCCCATGTTCTTGCTGGCCAGGGCAATAAAGGCTATGGGCATAAAAATGGTCTTGAGCGGAGAAGGCAGTGACGAATTATTTGGCGGCTACCTCTACTTTCACAAGGCCCCTAACGCAAAAGAATTTCATGAGGAGCTAGTCCGCAAAATCAGCAAGCTGCACTTATACGACTGTTTACGAGCTAATAAGTCCTTAGCTGCCTGGGGAGTTGAGGGCCGAGTTCCCTTCCTAGACAAAGAATTCGTGGACACGGCCATGAACTTGAACCCCAAAGACAAAATGTGCATAAAATTAGCGGACGGTTCTTTCAGAATAGAAAAATGGATTTTGCGAAAGGCCTTTGAGGATTTGCTGCCCGCTGACATTTGCTGGAGACAAAAAGAGCAGTTCAGCGACGGCGTTGGCTACTCTTGGATTGATACCCTAAAGGAAATGACTGCAGAAAAGGTAAGCGACAATGAGTTTGCCCAAAGGCACCGCCGCTTCCCCGTAAACACTCCTGTTACAAAAGAAGAGTATTACTACCGTGAAGTTTTTGAAGGCTTCTTTCCTTCAGAAAGTGCGGCTCTTTGCGTACCCCACGAGGCAGGGGTTGCATGTTCTACAGCAAAAGCCCTTGAATGGGATGCTGCTTGGAAAAGCATGGATGAACCGAGTGGTAGGGCTATTGCCGGAGTTCACGAAAAGGCCTATTAGGGCCTAAGGTTTTCTATTGCAAAGTTTATCACTGTTCTTGTTTCTTCAAGTTGTGGCTTGTTTGAAAGCGACAGCTTGAAGATTCCGCTTTGCATTAGGCTTGAAAGTAAAGCGAATACTGCTTTTACGCTTACTTTTTTTATAGAGCCTTTTTTCTCCCCCCGTATTATCACTGTGTTTAAAAAATGCTGCATACGGATTATCCGTCTTTCAATTCTTTCTTCAGGATCGCCACCACTTTTTTGCAGCTGAATAAGGTAAAGTAAGAGTACCCTAAAAAGCTGGTAGTTTTTTTCGCAGGTTGAAATTATTGTGTCGAACATTTTTTTCAGGCAGTCAATTTCATCAATAGTTTGGTCAGCAATGATTTTAAGTAGCTCTTTTTCAAGTTCAGCGG
>ERZ842401.2693-NODE-2693-length-23395-cov-15.399357_pt1 | contig 23395 bp, 16 predicted proteins | sample MGYA00521270_ERZ842401 | MGnify/ENA primary metagenome ERZ842401 (study PRJEB31892, sample SAMEA3878208) | bioreactor metagenome | biome: Moose rumen | place: Sweden | collected 2011-10 | study: EMG produced TPA metagenomics assembly of the PRJEB12797 data set...
TCACCGTCGTGCGCTTGAAAGTCTTGTTTTCCATTGTCCTAAATACGTATTTATTGTTTCTGCGTGCAAAGGTACAAAAAAAAACTTATAATCCAAAAGTTATCACCTTTTATTGCTTCGTATTTATGAAATGACAAATGGGTGCGCAGTAATTGCGCACCCAAATCGTACCATAAACTCACTGTCAGTATTAGTAAGCCATATAGCAGTTATACTCTGTATCGAGTACTGTAGTGGTTGCAGAGGTGTTACGACGTGTCATTGTCGGGTTAGCCTCGAAACCGCTCACGAGTTTCAGAGCATATACGAATTCAGGACAATCTGTGCTTGTATAGCCAATGAAGTTCAGATCATCGCGCTTACAGCCCTTGAACTTAATAGTCTCATTGGCTGTCAGGAAGTTCTTATCCCAATTCCAAGCCTCCATCAGAGTCTTTGTGACATTGTCGCAAGTACCATAAATCTGAAGGTCGATTGCTGTACCGTCTTCTCTTGCAAGTTTCACGATACCACCGATGAAAGGAGCAATAGTACCACTCAGAAGTGTACTCCACGCACCATCCTGTGTCTTAGGATTGAAAGTCAGAGCGGTTGTTGTTGTACCCTTGAGGTCGTCCTTGACATTTCCTGCCTTACCATAGAGATAAATCTTCTTGGCATTTGTTACCTTACCGATAATTCCACCCAGATAATAGTGACCTGTGATGGCTGTATTGTTAACATTACCATTGTTGACTGTAATCTCTGCAGTAGCACCATTAATCTCACCGATCATACCACCAATGCCCTGATCATTACCAGCACCATCACTTGAAGTACCGATTTTAGCCTTTGTCACAGTAACACCAACGAGTGTAAGATTGTTAGAAGCAACACCCATAATGGCACCAGCCTGCTTTTTGGCAGTCACTGTTGCACCATCAAGAGTCAAGTTCTTTACTGTTGTAACACCGCCATTTGCGAACAGACCTGTCTCAGCCTTAAGATTCTTAATGGTCTTATTGTTTCCGTCGAACGTTGTAACACTCTTAATACCCTTATTGGGAGTTGCAGCCTTGTCCTGGAAATTAAGTGTACCACCGAGATCAATATCCAAGAATAATTTTGCATTTGTAACGGCAGCACCGCAAAGTGCAGCGAGAGAAGCACTTGTGTAGACATTACCTGTTGTCTGTGTAGGACAAACAGAACCATCCCAAACATCAGTCTTCGGGGTTAAAGTACCACCGCTTGCGCCCTGCTGACCAATACCAGATGCCTTAGTACCAGTAGCAGTACATTTCTTCGAACTTGCTACATCCAGAGTTCCAATGAAAGAATTCTCATAATCCACATTAGCGTCAGCTTTGATGTTCAATGTAGTAACATCATACATACCTGTGAGCGTAACCTTTGCTGCACCACTCTGAGTCAGAGAAGTAATAGACTTTCCTAAGGTACCACCAGTAGCAGAGATTTCACCGCCATCATTTGTAACTGTGCCGAGAGCAGAGTTAACAATTGTGAGAGAACCTGTACCATCCTTGTCAACCTTAGTGTTGGTCTTCACATTGCTGATAGCCACAGCGCTGTTATTCTTATTATTACTGAGAATAATGTTTGTCACAGAAGGACTCTTGTCTGCCTTACCAGTAATTGTAACAGCACCTGTGCCACCATAATTAATATCTGTAATGGCTGCCTCAAAAGCAGTTGCAGAGAAGCTGCTGGCTTGTGTTGCATTAAACTCTGTCACAGCACCCTTGATGACATCTGCTGAGAATGCGCCCTTTCCCTTATAAATAATCTGTCCGGCAGTTGCGATGTCACTGAAAGTCAGGCTAGAGGCGTTGTCGATAGTAGAGTTACCAAGTGACGTTGTAACCTTCGTGATAGTAACAGCACCCGTACCCTTATCATCAAGTGTCAGATTGTCAACGTCATTAATCTCGATTCCGTTATCTGCTTTTAACTTATTTGATACTGTACCGCCCAAAGTTGCTTTCTTGATAGTTAACTTACCAGCCTTCTTGGTACCATCGCCATTAATAATGTTACCAGTAATGTTAGCGGCTGCAGCACCACCTTCAATGGTCAAGGCACCAGTGCCAAGATTCTGAACGTTAATAGATGTACCAGTGATCTTCAGGTCACAGTCACCATTATTGTCGATATTCATAGTTGTACCATTATTTATAACTGCACCACCAGTGATAGTAAGGCCACTTACAATTGATACACCACTTTCAATAACCAGTCCATTATCATTAGCAACAGTAAGAGACGCGAATTTGTATGAAGCAGTTGCTCCTGCTGGAGTTGACAGAACAACCTGAGTTTCAGGGCAATTGAGTGTAAGAGTAGTATTACTTGTTGTTGGACCGCAAATGTTAATCAGACGAAGGGGGTCACTTGTAATAGGAGCCGGATCTTCATCAATGATAGTCAAATTAGTCCCTGTACCATCAAAGCATTCTGTTACAGAATTGTCAAAAATAATGTTAATGGTGCGACCCTTAACCTCTGCAGGTACTTCGAACACTGCATCAGCAGTTTCATAAGCGTGACCATCAGTTGTTCTGGTTCCAGTAGTTGACAGGTCAATGCCTGCAAAGTTTCCGGCGGGGTCGGTTACAGTAATGTTGATGTCAGCATCAGCAGGGAAAGTCTTCCACTCTGACTTCAGGAAAGCAGCAAGTTCCTTCGGTGTGTTTCCGTTAGAAGTAACAGTAATCTCCTTTGCCAGGCTCTTCACCTTACCGCGCTCCCACTTCAACACTTTACCATAGTCGTTTGAACCAAGTTGTGCTACACGCTCATACTTCTTTAAACTACCCATATTGTACTCAACAAGCACATCGAATGTCTTATACTTGTTGCCTGTGGGAACAGGGATAAAGAAAGTCTTGTTCGTACGCTGGCTCACAGACTCTGTACCAATCTCGAGGAAATAGTAGCCATTATAGACCATACCATCGAATGTATAATTCTCCTTAGCCTCGTCGTTGCTGACGGGAGAAATGATCTCAGGATAGGTGGTCTTATCTGCAGGATCGAACTCAGCCTCGAAAGTACCAGTCAGAGGACGGTCTGTTACAACGATCAGACGAGTCATCTTCTTCGGCAGTTTCTGCAAATCGACACGCAGCAAGGCTGTCATATAGCCGAATGCAACATTGCCATCAGCACCAATCTGGCCATACATTGGAACAACACTCTTGAATGCACCCTGATTGTAACCTTCATCCTTAACAGTAGCTGTAGCGTAAGTCCAGTCGTTCAGGGTCACGGTCAGTTTCTTGCTGGGGCGGTCAGCTTCAACAGCGTCATAGGGGAACACAGCGAAAGCGGGGTCTGAGTTCATATCCTCAGTCATCAGGTCGAAAGTACCATTAGACTTGCCGGCAGAAGCGTTCTGCAGAGTGTACTGGTCGGGAGTAGCCATCTCACCATATAGTTTGTATGAATCACCAGTAGTCCATACGAGGGCACGCTTGTCAGCCTTACCTTCATCGTTCTTATTTTCAGCAAAGGCAGCACGAGTCAGAGCCTCATAATTCTCGATTGTAGCAGTCATAGTTTTACCATTAACAGCCTTCTGAGAATTTTCCTTGCTGAACAGGTCGTCTTGTGAGCAACTTGCCAAGGCTACCAAGGCAAGAGCTGCAGGGATCAGTTTAATAAATCTTTTCATAATGATAATTTTGTTTATTTGTTTTAAGTTCCTAATCCTTAGAGTTCCTCATCCTCGCTTGGGTCGATATCATCGACATTGCTAGCGCAAAGGAAACCCTCGATCTCCATGTCTACCAACTCCACCTCGGGAGCCTCATAGAATTTTAATTCTTTCATGTTCTTTTGATTTTAAATTGGTTTATAATATTAATGCTAACTGTCTCAAAGTGATCCGTTTCTACGGTTTTATGTCTAAAAATGGCGAATTACTATGCGCCAGGCACCTCCCCTCCTCCCTGAAGGTTGATCTCCGGGGCGGGAGTTACATCCTTTTCACAGACATTTTTAAATGACAAAGGAAATTCGTATTGGATTAACGATATTAACGCAAGGACTTTGACAAATCGACGCAAATCATTAAGATTCATTCACACTCTGAAAATGAATCTACAAGTGCAAGTTACAAACCACGGCTTCCCTGACGGCTTGCGCCGCCTAATATAAATAAGGTGGTGGATTATGCGCGATCCGTGTCCTGGTATCAGACGCCTCTAAGGTTGCATGGTATCAGATGCCGCAAAGATACGCCTAATTTCTGAAATTTACAAATATTTATGGAACATTTTCGATAGAAAATTTGGAGTTGTGGGAAATAATGTCTATCTTTGCACTATGATGGACTGCAAGTATCTCAATCCCAAGGCTGACCTGACCTTTAAGTTGGTGTTCGGTGAGCATCCCAACTCTATGCCTATGAGAAGTTCTGGGATGCCGTCATCAACGAAGAGGCTCATTACGATGATGGTTTCAACAAAGGTCGTATGGAAGGTCTGGCTGAAGGGATAGAGCAAGGCATCGAGCAGGGTGAGCGTAAGAAGTCTCTTGAATTAGCCCGGCTGATGAAGTCCAATGGCGAAAAATACGACAAGATATCACTGTATACAGGTCTGAGCACTGAAGAGATTGAGGCTCTGTGAGATTTATATTGAATATTTAATTGGATAGTTTGCTATCACTTTCACCTTTTTATAAATTCCATCTAATAATCAGTAGATTAAAGATTTATTAACTATCACTTTACTGTCACTTACCTTCATTTCAGAGTATAGAGGTTTCTAACGATGCTACGGAGGCTCCTGACGAACGAATAGAGCCTCCGTGGAATCGCCAGGAGCCTCCATTTTCTGAAATAGAGGCTTCATTTGAGTGGTGAAATGGCCTTAAAAGTGAAAGAAAGTGACGGATATTTCAGAAATTACGGATAATACTATCACTTTTAACCATCTGATAATCAACAGATATTAAGTGAAAGTGACAGAATGAATGAAAAAACTATAGGAAAAGTTTTGCTTATATGGAAAAAATTGAGTAACTTTGCACCCGAATTCCTGCGGTCGATGCCGCCATTCGGGATTCAGACACGCTGATGAAGATAACGCTACTCAGGACATATCGCAAGCAGGAGACCATCCGCAGGATCGACCTCGAAGAACTCGCCAAGATGATTGGCGGTTGCGAGGCCGGCGACGAGGTGCGCCGATTCCGGGAGATCTTCCCCCTCATCCGCATCGCCTACCACGAGGACGGCACGATGCAGACCAACGTCAACCTGCCCTACGACCTGCCCCGACTCTGCCTCTCCGCTGAGTTCGAACACAAGCGGAAGGCGCGTGTGATGAATGCCTACAACGGACTGGTGGTGCTCGAGGTCAACAACCTCGCCTCTTACGACGAGGCGATGGCCCTCCGCGACGAAGTAGGCCGACTCCCCTACACCCTGATGGCCTTCCTCGGCACCTCGGGCCGCGACGTGAAGATCGTCTGCCGCGGCGAACTCTACCCAGACCGTCGCCGCAAGCCCACGGCCAACGACCCAGGCACCCTGCCCACGGGCGACGAGGCCATCACCCACTTCCACTACGAACTCTATAATAAGGCCCGCAAGGCCCTCAATGCCCAACTTGGCGTCACCGTCGAGAAACTGGAGCCCTTGCTCCATCGCGTCATTTATATGACCGCCGACCCCGGCCTCGTCTATCACCCCGATGCCCTCCCCTTCTACGCCGATGCCCCCTCACCTCTTACCTCTGAACCCTCACCTCTCACCTCTGAATCCTCCCCTCATACCTCTGACCTCTCACCACTCACCTCTCACCTCCTCCCAGGCCGCACCATCCACCAGACCCATCGGCTGAACTTCCTCTATATCCTCAACGACGTGCTTGGCCACTACTTCGACCTGCCCGACGAGGAGCGCATCGCCGATCTCCTGATGCAGGTCGCCTCGCGCAGCCTCGAGGAAGGCATCCCGATGGCCGTCGCCCAGCGCATGACCCTCCAGCACCCCGTCCTCAACGGCGACCCGCTGCTCCTGAAGAAGACCTTCGAGACCGTCTATGCCGTCGAGAACCTCGCCGACTACCGCAAGCGCCACAAGATGCGACCCCTGAAGAGCGTGCCGGAGGACACCATCCTGATGATGAAGACCGACATCTTCCTCAACTCCAACTTCGAGATGCGCAAGAACGTGATGACGGGCGTCGCCCAGTATCGCGACAAGGACGGCTACGATTTCGACTTCCACGACCTCGACGACGAGGTGCGCAACGAGATGACCATCCGCGCCAAGGAGATGGGCCTCAAGTCGTGGGACAAGGACATCGCCCGATTCATCGACTCCCCCCGCATCGACAAATACGACCCCGTCAACGACTACCTCGACCGCCTGCCCCGCTGGGACGGCATCGACCGCGTCAGCCAGGTCGCCGCCCGCGTGCCCTGCGACTCCGACCACTGGACCACCTTCTTCCACATCTGGATGCTCGGTATGGTAGCCCACTGGCGGGGACTCACCAGCCTCACGGGTAACGCGCTCGTACCTTTATTAATAGGAAGGCAGGGCTGCGGCAAGACCAGTTTCTGCCGGATCCTGCTCCCCCGCGAACTGCGCGACTACTATAACGACCGCATCAACTTCAAGAACGAGACCGACCTCAACCTCGGCCTCACCTCCTTCGCCCTCATCAACATCGACGAGTTCGACAAGACCACGGCCCGTCAGCAGATCCTCCTGAAGTACCTGCTCTCCACCGCCGACGTCAAGTTCAGGCCCCCTTACGGCAAGGCCTACAAGCAATACCGCCGATACGCCTCGTTCATCGGCACCACCAACCAGCCCAAGCCCCTCGTCGACCCGTCGGGCAGCCGCCGCTTCGTATGTGTCAACATCACGGGCGACATCGACTTCACCGACTCGCTCGACCACCGCCAACTCTACGCGCAACTCGTCAGCGAGGTCAACGCGGGCCAGCCCTACTGGCTCTCCGACCAGCAGACAGAACTCCTGATGAGCGAGAACCAGCGCTTCCAGCGCATCGACGGCCTCGAGGAGATGCTCTTCGCCCTCTTCCGCAAGCCCGCCGAGCACGAGAGCGGCCGCTGGTGGCTCGTCAGCGAGATCAGCGACCTGCTCCAGCGTCGCTACCGGACGGTCGACACCCGTACCGTCACGCTGCCCCGCATCGGCAGCACCCTCAGCAGTAAACAATTCGCAGTTACCAGCAAGCACACTAACCGGGGCACGGCCTATCTGCTCGTGGAGCGATGAGCCCCAAGTCCCAGGGAACAAAACATTTTAGTATCTTGTCCAGCCGGTAAAATCGCACCGGCCCCCGTACCCCGCCCACCAGCGGGGTACGTTTCTTGTTAAGGGACTTGAAAAATCAGCGAAAATGAAACAAAATTTTCCATTTTCGCTGATTTTTAAGGAAGAAAATGATGGTAGAATGAGAAATAATTTGTATCTTTGCGCCGTGAAACAGAAATGTCGTAAAAGTGGTAAGTTATGAAGTATCAGAATATTATCGGTCGTGAAGAGGAAATCGCAACATTGGAACGGCTGTATCAATCACAGAAATCGGAGTTCGTCGCCATCTACGGTAGACGACGCATTGGAAAATCGTACTTAGTGAGCGAAGTGTACGGTAAGAAGGTCGTATTCACCGCAGTGGGAACATACCTGAAGGTGAAAGAGGATGAGCCAGATAAAGTATATGAGACGTATAGGAGGGTTCAGTTGGACCATTTTTACGATGCACTGCGACTGTCAGGCTTGCCAGATGGAGAGCCAAAACCTGACTGCTGGCGTGAAGCATTCCTACTGCTGAGGAAATTGCTGTCGGGGATGCGAGCAAGGCGGAAGGTGATAGTAATCGACGAGTTGCCTTGGCTCGCTGGACCTCAGTCGTCAGAGATGATTTCTGAACTGGGATATTTCTGGAACTCGTGGGCAGGGAGTCAGCGAAACATTGTGCTGGTGGTGCTGGGTAGTGCGACAAGTTGGATGCTCGACAATGTGATCCGCGACTATGGCGGACTGCATGGTCGTCTGACGGAGACCATCAAGTTGCGGGCGTTTACGTTGGCGGAGTGCGAGCGCTATTATAAGCGACATGGCTTCAGGCTGTCCCGCTATGAAATGTGCGTGGGATATATGGCACTGGGTGGCGTGCCGTATTATCTGGACAAATTACGCAACGACCAGACGATGACGGAAAACCTCGACCGTATTTTCTTTGCAGATGAGAAAATCCATCAGGAGTTCCTTGATGTTTACGCTGGGCTGTATGCGAGCAAGGAGCGGTATGTCGAGATAGTGAAATTACTGGGAAGCCGGTTCTACGGAATGACGCAGAAGGAGATCGTAGCGTCACTGAACGCAAAGAGTGGTGGCACGCTAAGCAAGCATCTGGACAATCTGCTGGAGTCGGGCGTCGTCAGGCGATACCCGAGGTATGGGAAACAGCGGGTGGAGCAGGTGTACCAACTGACCGACTTCTTCTCGCTGTTCTACCTGCGTTTTATTAACGGGAATCCAGTTCGGAAAGGATTATGGGGCAGTATTCATGGAACGTCCACGTTCTACACTTGGGCGGGAGACACCTTCGAACTGCTGGCGATCATACACATAGAGCAGATACAAGACGCCCTGCGGATTCCTTCGGTGGATAGGAACTACTGCTGGAGCGGTCTGGCTCCTGATGCCCGAGGTGCTCAGATAGATTTAGTCTTAGAGAGCAAGGCAAGCCGGACGGACTTTCTGTGTGAGATGAAGTTCTCGATGAGTAGGTTCGGGGTGACACAGGATTACGAAGAGAACCTGCTTCACAAGATCTCAGCCTTTGAGGCGAGTAAGATGCACCAGGCATCCAGATCGATCCAACTGGTATTGGTGACAACGATGGGGCTGGCACATACGGAGCGTACAAGCATTATGCAGCGAGTAGTGACACTTGAAGACCTTTTTAAATAGAAAGGCCGTGCACCAAACACAGTGCCAAAAAGCCCATTTTCTGGTCGAAAACCTTGATAAAAGCCGATTTTTAGGCCGTTTTAACAAAAAAAACCATTAAAAATTTGTAAATCTCAACAAATGAGCGTATATTTGCACAGATTTTCGTGGGGAATCCATAGATTCAGAACAAACCAGCCCTTGTGGCGACTCTATATATATAAATAAGGTGTAGAGACAGATGACAATCTATTCAAAACACCAGAGGACAGATGATAAGAGCATAAAATTCAACGGAATTATGTCAGATTGTGGCGACAAATGCTATTTTTTTGAGGTTTTTTATAAAAAAATGCTTGAAAAATTTGCAAGTTTCAACAATTTGCCGTAAATTTGCGGCGGATTATGTGTCGAAATGCGATTATTAATATATTGTTAAATTTTAAAAATGTTTAATTTATGGACAAGAAAACAACTAAAATGTATGTAACTCCCGCCCCGGAGATCATCCTTCGGGTAGGAGGGGAGGTGCCTGGCACGTAACGACTGCTCCCTTGACTGCCTGAGCGGCGAAAGCGGCAGGCGGACAGATATGTTGAACGATATATTCTAAAAAATTTATAAACCAATTTAAAATTCAAACAAAAAAATGAAAGAACTTAAGTTTTATGAGGCTCCCGAAGTGGAGTTGGTAGAAACAGAGTTGGAGGGTTTACTCTGCGCAAGTCCTACCGGTGGTGGTAGTGAAGACATTGAACCAGAGCCGGGCTTTGGAAGTTAATTTTTGTCAAGACAAAATTTTTTAAAAATCAAATTTGTTATATTATGAAACTAAACAAAATTTTAATGGCACTTGCTGCAATGGCCATCGTTGGCTGTAGCAGCGAAGATGTTGACGATTTCGCCGCAAATCAGGCTGTAGAGGATTCTCGCCTTATTCAGTTGGATCCTAACTTTGCTATTGCTGGTGTTGGAGTAGATGGTGTTGCTACCCGTACTCACTGGGAGTGGGCAGGTACTCCTGGTAGTTCACCACTCAGAAACAAGTTCCTTCCAATCTATAATGGTCCTGCGGCTGGTTTAGGTTTGGATGCAGCTGCTGACCTTGAAGCACAGGCTGTCGGTCTTTGCTGGCTGGGTCAAAATGGTGTTGGAACAGATGTTTATACTAACTATCAGTTCTACCACTTTGGCTGGCTTAACAACGGAGCACAAAATGCTATTTTTGAATGTGGCGCGTTGAAGAACGGTTCTATGTATGATGAGATCACACCTCTGGCCGCTGGTGCTAAAGATGCTGAAGCTGACCCAAGCGTCGATTTCGTTGGTGCTATTCCTGCTAAGTCTCTTAACGCTGGTGTTGATAATCTTAACTACAATTCAGGAGTCTATAAGACCGACAACAAGGCTATCTTCGGTGGTCAGTATATCGTCTATTACCCATTCAATGAGGATTTCAAGAATGCCGGTACAATCCCTGCAAAGGCTGAAACTGTGTTTGATCCCGTTTCTCAGAACTTTAACACGAAGGAGATAGGTCAGGCTACATTCCGCTATTCTGCCCCAGTTACCATTGAGGGTGGAGATCAGGCAGCCGACTTTGGTCTCTACAACCTCTCTACAATTGCTCAGTTGCGCGTTGCAGGTCCTAAAGGTGTGACCATTGGCAAAAGCATTGACCGTATTGTTCTTTGGAGCCAAAAAGAGCAGATTCTCAAGCAGGCTAACCTTGCTGCAGACCAGATTGCTGCAGGCAAAAAGGGAACTGAGCTCTATGCTTCAAAGGAAGGCACTAAGACTATCACCGCTACCTTCGCTGCCCCTGTTGCAGTGGCTGCGACAGATGCTGCTGTTACATGTGCATATATCACCGTTCTCCCCACAACTGTTGAAGACCTTGTAGCTTTCGTTCATAGCAGTGATGGAAAGTGGGCTACTGTTAACGTGGGCGAAACAGTATTCAAGGCAGGAGATGCTATGACTGTTAATATTCCTGTTACTGCTGCCAGTTTCGTGGCTGACTACATCGCTGTTGACGAAGCAACACTCACTCAGGCACTTACAGAAGCTCGTGCGGTTGCTGCTACAAGCGCTCGTAAGACTATTAGAGTTATCGGCGATATCACACTAACAACATCACCCTACAATATTAATGCTGCAAATGACGAGTTTATCACTATTCAGGGTGATGACATCATCGTTCCTGAGGATGTAACGCTCAATCTTAATACTAATTTGGCATCCAATCTCCGCCTTCTCGGTAAGTCTTGTTGCAGTGGCACAAACGGTGCTATACTTGATATCCAAGGTGGAACGGTTAATAATGTGACCATGGAGCCGACTGAGGCTAACGCAACAACAAAGCTTTTGTATGATCAATATAACCCAACTGTAACATACAGTGGCAATGCTACAGTTGCTGCTGGCAAGACATTCGATGCTCAGGCCGGTAATGTAACAGTAAGTGCTGCTGTTCAGCATAAGGGAAATATCAACATTGCCGAAGGCGTGACGCTTACAGTCACTCAAGCCCCTGCTGGCGATCTCAATTTCATGGGTAGTACAGTTGTCAACGATGGTACTATCGAGGTAGAGAAGGATGGTAAATTCGATATGACGGACAGCAATGGTAACGCTACCGCTACTGATGGCCAGCGTATGACCAACAACGGTAAATTCATCCACAATGTGGACGCTGGTGTAGGTACTGCTGTTCAGAGTATGCACCAGAATGGAGAATACAGATGCCGTGTTGACAAGCAGATTAAGCTTGACGATGCCTTCCTGCAGTGGACTGCATGTAGCGTAATCGAAATGGTTAATACTACTCCTGAAAGTTATAATTTCGGTACTGCACAAAGTATTACTCCAACCGCATACAAGCATAACGGTAAGTATATTGATATTGAAGTAAATTCTGGAGCAATAACTACATTCAATAACCCGGCTCCTGATAATAATAACATTAATGTCGGCAACCTTACTGTTAAGGCCGGAGGACTTAATATCGATTATGTCAATACTGTTGGTAAGAATACTGGTAAGCGTACATTGACTGTAAATGGCAATATGACTGTATCAGCAACTACTACTTTTGTGGATTCTAAGAAGATTGATATCACAAAGAATCTTAACGTTTCTGGCTCAACACTGTTATATAAGGGAGATAAGAAGAATGAAGATGGACTCGCAGTTGCAAAGAACATCACAGTCAGCAAAGGTACATTCGATGCAGATGAAGTAGATGCCATTAACATCACATGTGCTAACTTCTCTCTCAAGAATGGCGCTACAGCTAAGTTTGGTAACCGTACAGGTGGTGCTGACAAGAATATGGTTGTTAGCGGAACAATTAGTAACCCCTCTGGATGTACATTCAATATTCATGCAGCTAATCAGAACGGAGCTGGTTCTGTGCTTGCTTGGGTTTCTTGTTCTACACTTAACGTTGGTGGTAACTTCCCTGGTGCTAGACCAAGAGTTGAGGCAGCTGAGTAATTCTGCTGAATAATATAATTAGTTGAGAAGGTGCAAAACGCACCTTCTCTTCTTTTCTATACACAGACTTTAATTCGGACATTATTATGAATTATTCCAGATGCCTTGTTTCTATCCTGTTCGTCATTCATCTCGGCCTTCTTTTCTCTTGTTCGACGAAAAGTCCGACAGCGCCGTGTATCGTTTTCAATGACACCATCTGCCACCTCTCGCTGAATAAGGACAATCCACGTGATTCCTTCGACTTTGTCTATACAAACACAGGCGACAAGAACCTCGTGATTTTCTCCGTTGCTCCTTCCTGCGAATGCCTGACCGCAACCTTCGATCAGAAGATGCTTGCCAAAGGCGAATCGTCATATATCCGCATTTATTTTGATGCGAGCAACGAGCACGGAACTGACTTCTGGCGCACCCTCGATGTCTATACAAACGCAAATAAAGAGCCCTACACGCTTGAAGTCGGAGGAACGATAGAATAAACGAAAGCATACTCACTCCAGCAGACTGATCAGTTGGCTGTTGCAGTTATCTATCACGGCTACGTTGATGGACTTGAGGTAGATCTCGGTGGTGCGCTCATTGGTGTGACCCATCCCGTGGCTGATGATGCTGATGGGGAATTTCTGCTCGCGGGCGATGGTGGCCCAGGAGTGGCGGGCGCAGTACATCGACAGGTTCTGGCTGATGTTGATCCTGCGGGCAATGTCCTTGAGGGCCACGTTGATGCGGTTCTGCTTGCCCCGGTACTGGTTGCGCTCATTGTTGCCGATCTTGCTGATGATGGGCAGCAGGTACTTCCTGTTGTTGCTGGGGTATCTGTCTACGATCTCCTGCATGGCCGGTTCCCATCTGATGGTGAGCCGCTGTCCGGTCTTCTGCCGCTTGTAGGTGAGCATCCCGTCCTGTAGGTCGCTCTTCTTTAGATAGGCCATATCGACGAACGACATTCCTCGGGTGTAGAAACTGAAGAGGAACATATCGCGGGCAAATCTCTCTGAGGCCAGGCTGAGCGGGACGTGCTTGATGGTCTTGATCTCCTCGATGGTCAGGGCTCGCTTGTTGGTCTTGGCTATGCCGGTATAGACGTGGCGGAAGGGCCGACGGTTGACGGTCATCCCGGCTTCCACGGCCCGGTGGTAGACAGCGCGCAGGATGCGGATGTAGAATGACACGGAGTTCATCGAAAGGTTTTGGTTGCGCAGGAAGCCCTGGAAGTTCTCCATCAACGCGGAGTCGATTTCGGTGGGTGAGAGATCTCGGCCCTGTCTGAAGTCAAACAGTTTCCGGAAGGTGGCGCGGTAGGTCTCGCTGGTCCTGGTGGAACCGCTGGCCTGCATCCTGTCTATCTGCTGTCTGAAGAAGTCGAAGAAGGAGCCGCCCGTCTCTTTTCCTTCTGCCTCCTGATCGAAGATGACGTCATCCTCGATGTTGACAGGGGAGGGGGTGCCGCTGTTCAGGCGGATGGTCAGTACGGCTCCTTCTTCGAGTGCCTTGATTTGCTCTTTATCCAGTTCTATTCTCAGTATGTGGGTTTTCATAAACTGTGGTGCTGTCACTCAAAGTCTTTATACACCGTCCCTTGTTGTTCATAACTTGGCAGCAGGGATACGTCGCCGCCCAGCAGTTTCTTCGGTTGGGCTGAGGTGGTCGTCATCGTGGCTACGTCCGTCAGTCGCATCTTGCCATCCTCGGCTTTCATTTTCAACTGGTGACAATTTGTCACCGTTTGGTTACCTTCTTCCTTGAGCCTTTGCTTTAGTTTGTTCCAATACTTACGCGCTGTTTGGTAGTCTTTGCTTTCTGCTAAGATTCCACACACATCAACAATCGAGAAATACCACTTCTCTTGCTCTTCGTCCCACACGGTACGAACTTTCTTCTCGCCGAACAACTGAATCAAGTGTTTCTTTGTCATAATCTCAAATTTAAATGTTAAACTTACAATTCGCTGGCAAAGATAGTGATAATTTCCGAAACCGCCAAACAATTGGGGAAAAAAGAATCAGGCGGGCCGTTGATGATAGCGGCTCGCCTGACTAAGCCTTTGTTAATATTTCAGAATCAGATACTGGAATGGCTCGAGGGCGATGGTGCTTTCAAGGGTGATGTCCTTGTCGGTGATTTCATCCTCGGTCTTGTGACCAACCCAGGCTTCCGGGATGTTGGCTGTTTTCGGCTCATTGCGGACATTGACCAGCACGAGGAAGCGCTCATCAGAGTCAGACTTTTCAAAGATGAACACGTCGGGGTCTGTGTATGTCGTCAGAGAGCCTTTACGCAGGGCGGGGTGTTCGTTGTAAAGTTCTATAAGTTCTTCATACTCCTCATAGATCTCGGGCTTGGCCGTCCAGTCTACGGGTACGTATTTGAAGAAGTTGATAGGCTCAGGATAGCCTACTTCCTGCGAACCATAGATCAAGGCGCCGCCATGCGGGAAGATGCTGGCTACATAGGCAGCCATCGCACCACGGTCGTTGGTGAACTGCACACAGGGCTCCGTTTCCGTGGCATGGTCGTGGTTTGTGGTGAAGCGCATCTTGACCTTGCCAGCGGGCAGGCTGTCATATTCGGCCTTGTCGGCAGCGATGAGGTCAGAGGCTGGTGCACCGTTAAAGACCTTTACCAGTTCGTCCTTATAATCCCATCCGTAGTTCATATCGAAGCCGCCGATGGTAAAGTTGTCCGTGCGCTTGCCTTCTGCCAGCATTACAATCTGGCGCGGGGCTGCGGCAGCACGTAGTTGGTCGATGGCATCCTTCCAGAAGTCTGCGGGTACACCGTCGGCCACATCACAGCGGAAACCGTCGATGCCTACTTCTACAATCCAGAACTTCATAGCGTCGATCATTGCCTCGCGCATATCCTTGTTGTCATAGTTCAGGTCGGCTACATCGTACCAGTCCCAGGGACGTGGATGGATGATGGTGTCGGCCTCCTCGTCGTGCGTGTACCAGTCCGGATGCGCCTTCACCCAGGGGTGATCCCAGGCCGTGTGATTAGCCACCCAGTCGAGGATGATGCCCATACCGTGCTCGTGACAAACCTTGGTGAGGTTCTTGAAGTCATCGATGGTGCCGAACTCTGGGGCAATGGCTTTATAGTCGCGGATGCAATAAGGGGAGTTCTTGCCCTTCTCGATGCCTATGGGGTAGATGGGCATCACCCACATCACATTGACGCCCAATTCACGGATGGAGTCGATACGTGCGGCTACGGCATTGAGGGAGTTCTCAGGCGCAAACACACGGGGATTGACCTGGTACATGGCGATATCGGCTACTGCGGGTAACTCGAAAGCCGCGGGCTTGTTCTCTTTTGCTGGCTTGCAGGAAATGAGTACAGCCAGGATGCTGATAGATAACAGTAATTTCTTCATAAATCGTTGATGTTGAGTTATTGAATCAGGCGGGCCGTTGATGATAGCGGCCCGCCTGAATATTGATTGATGGATAATGATTACTCTACTGTGCAGTAGATGTTGTCCGTACCCTTGCGTGTCGGGTAGAGTCTGATGGTTGTGCCTACCACGCCGAGGTTGTCACCGTTGGCCACGAGGTTGTCGATCGTGCCGCCGAGATTCACGTCCCACGAGTTGTTGATAGTGAACTTCCATCCATTGGCATTGACGCCTGCCCCCGTGATGACATAGCAGTAGTTCTCTGCATCCCAAGTCATCTGCTGGGCATCGTCGCCGGCATTCCAGCCGTTGAAGTCGCCCACGAGGTTCATATTCTGTACCTTAACGGCGTTGAGGGTCAGGTTGGCCAGGTCGAGCGTCACGAAGTAGACACCTTCACCTGCATTGGCCTTGATGTTGTCACCGCCGTCAGCGAAGTCGCCGGTGATGCCGCCAGTGAATGTACCGCTGTTCAACTGTGAATCCCAGTCGCCAGGAATCTTCTGGAACTTGAACTCATTGCCCCATCCGTTCGGGTCGGCGCAATAGAGATAGCCAGTGTAGACACCGTTCTCGCTGGTCAGTGCCAGTTTCTGCTCTGCGTTAGCCCATCCGTCGGTAGCACCGATGAAGTAGACGTATGGGTCGAAGTCGAGCGTGCTGATCTCATAAGTCATTTCTGCCATATTGATGGTCAGGCGGTAGTATTTGGCCTTTCCGTCGACGCAGAAGGAGTGGTCGCCGCCGAGTGCGGTACGACGGTCGAATGAACCGCTCAGGTCTGTGCTCTCTCCCTTCGTGCCGAAGAGTTGGTTCCAGTCGCCGTTTGCCACGGCGTTGATGGCATCGGCATCACCGAAGGCGAACCACATATCGCCGCCTGTACCGGCGAAGGTGTAACTGAATACGGGATCCTCGAATACGTCCTTGCTGCTGTGCTGGAACTGCATCGTCCAGGCTGCATCAGCACTCCAGTCGCCGGGGCCGCCGATCAGGTAGTAGTTCTCGGCAATGTTCACAGGCTCGATGGTGTAACTGTACTCCATCATATTGAGCGTGATGCGGATCTTCTTGGCGTTCTGCACGTGGAACGAGTGGTCGCCGCCCAGGTTGTAGCGGAAGTCCATCGTACCCTGCAAATCCTCGCTTGCACCCTTCGTACCGAGCAACTTTGACCAGTCGCCGGCCTCGATTGCATTGAGGGCCTCGTCATCGCCGATGGCAAACCAGCAGTCGTCGCCACCTGCATCGACAATCACGGAGAAGATAGGATCGTCGTAGACGTCAGCATCGCTGCGCTGGAACTTCTGGGTACGTGCGCCGTCAGCGCTCCATCCAGCCCCTGCGCCGATGACATAATAGGCAGGTGCAATCTTAACCTTGAACAGCGGCGTGAACTGTACGGTGCGCTCGGCAAAATAGTTCTCGCCGGGTTTGCCGACGATGGCCTTAGACGTTCCATCTGTTACAGTGTACAGAACGGTACGCATATAAAGAGGAGTCTGGGCCGGATTGCGTGTGATGCCGTTGAAATAGGCATTCTGCAGGTCACTTGCCTTGACGCTGATCTCGTTGGAGCCATCGAGGCTGTTGGCATCGAGCGTGATGGCGTTGCTGAAGTCCGCGTCTTTCGAGAACTCTACCTCGGCCTTGAGGATAGAACTGGCAGGCATTGCACCTTCCTTCACGCTGACTGTACCGATGGCGATGTCCTTACTGATTCCGGCCTCTTCGTCGATAAAATCTGCCAGGTTGATGGTCGTTGCCGAACTGGCGGCAACACTCACGTCGCTCTTCTGGAGCAGGCTCTCAGGCAGATTGGTCTGCGGCACGAACTCGGTTTCGAAGTCCTGATTACAGGCCACGAGTCCCATGCTGAGAAGAGCCATTGTATATAAACCTAATTTTTTCATCTTCTTATTCTTTTGATTAAACTACATTTATAATGCCGACGAAATTACTTAAGTTCGAACTTAACAGTATTCTTATTCATATCGACAACGATGTGCATCGTGCCGCCAGGGAATCCGGCAAACGCCCAAGAGCCCTTACCTGTCATACCTGTACCAGAGAATGCATTGTTGCTAAGTTCAAAGTTTGTTGCTTCGTCTTCAACCTTTACGCCATAAGAGTCACCACCGTCCCAGCCAGTCAGTTTGCTGTAGAAGCGGAAAGTCAGATCTCCCTCTGGCATCACCACATCACCTTCAAAGATCTTGCTGCCGATCTCTGTCTCCATGATGTACCAGCCGCCATCAAGCAGCGTCTGCTTATTGCCTGGTGAAGGCTCTGGCCAACCACAGCAAGAACCGATAATCCAGAGCGTGGCCTTTGTCGGGATGTTGCAGTAAGCAGCCATGTGCTTGAAACTGACGGTATTCGAAGTAATGCTTGTACCTTCAACTTCCTTGGAACTTGTGGTCTGGATGTTGGCAATAACTCGCATAAATACCTCGCGGAAGCCCATATCAACATAGTCATCCTCAGTCTTAAAGCCATCAAGTTGGCAGAGTACCTTGGCAATCTCTTCACCGCTAATGTTAACGTTGCAGGAGGTGAAGCCGGTTTCAAGTGTCTGCATTGCGCTTTCGTTCAGGCCTACCTGAACCTTGTAGTTCACGACAGTGTTAACACCATAGTCTGGCTGAGTCCAAGTAAGGTTCACAGTATTGTCAGCCGAAAGTTGAATGTACTGATCAGCCACAGCCGATGTGTTCACCACAAAGGTCTTGGCGGTGTGGTTCGGTCCGAGCATAGGGTTGTCGTCGCGGTCTGAATCACATGCTGCAAACAGCATGGCAAAGGCTGCGAACAACAGACTACTCTTAAAATATCTTGTTTTCATAATCACTTATCTTTATTAATTATCCGATCATAGAATTAATAGCCTTCATTCTGAGTCAGGTTCGGGTTCGAAATAACATCGCTCGAAGCCAGGGGGAACAGATTGTACTTGCTGTCAACGGCATGAGGCGTACCTACATTGCTGTTCATACCCTTATGTGACCAGAGGTAATCACCAGAAGTCAGGAGGCCAAAGCGAACCAGGTCGCTACGACGATGGCACTCCCAAGCCAGTTCGCGGGCACGCTCGTTGATAATGTCGTTCTTGCTTGGATTAGCAATGCTACCGACACCGGCACGGGTACGGATGTCGTTGAATCTGGCGATACCATCGCAATTCACGCCGCCTACCACCTGGCACTCAGCAAGCATCAGATAGACATCACCCAGACGGAATACCGGGAAGTCGGTATCGGGGAATGAGTTGGCATCTGCCAGCACACTGCCATCGGCCTTCAGGTTGGTGAACTTCGTGAAGGCATAGCCGCTGAAGAAGTCGCTGATATCAACAATCTCCTTTGACTGGCCGTCGGTGAAGAATGTGGCACGCTGGTCGCCATCCTCAAACTTGTCTACAAACTGTGGTGTCACGCGGATACCACCCCAGCCGTTTCCGCCGAGTCCGTAGTCAGCATAAGCCATGTTACCGCCAACCTCGGCATTGATGATATAGGTAGTACCACCATAAGCCTGCGTATTGATATGATCCTGGTAGACACTGAAGATGATCTCGTGGCCTACGCCCAGCATCTGGTCGTTGTCAGCGCAGAAGAGTTTCCAATAATCGTTGGCACTCTCCAACTTGTAACCCAGGTCGATCACCTTCTGGCAGTACTCAGCGCACTTCTGATACTGAGCCGTACCAGTGTAAACCTGTGCGTTCAGATAGAGTTTGGCAAGAATCATATATGCAAGACCCTTACCGGCGCGATACTTCTCGGGATTAGCAGGGAGAATCTCTGCCGTTTGCTCCATATCGTTGACCAGCCAGTTGAAGAGGTCGGCACGACTAATCTGCGCAGGGTTAGCACCGCCCACCTCAGAATTCTCGTCGGTGAAAGGCACATTACCGAACATATCGATAGCGTGGAGATAACTCAGACCACGAATGGCGCGAGCCTCAGCACGATACTGCTGCATCTGTGCATCGCTGCTGTTAGAAGCCTTGTCAATCTGACGGATGACTTCGTTACAGATAGAAATCTGATAGAACACGCGGCTGTAGCAAGCACTGACGAATACGTCGCTTGATGTCCACTGCAGTCCGTGCAGATCCTTTAGGGTCTGGTCGTTCCAGCCGATAACAGCCTCGTCGGTAGGCAACTCCTGAAGGTTGTACAGGGCACGCAGATACTGACCGAAACCACCATCGATACCCTGAATGTCAGGACTTCCGCTATCGCCGTCGGGTGAACTGACCGAAAGACCTGAGTAGCATTTTGCCAGCATTTGGTTATATGCCTCAGTGCTTGTGAGCACATTCTCCGGAGTGTCCAGGTTGGGGTCGATTGGCGTCACGTCCAGATCGCCCGTACACGCTGTCAGCGACACGGCGGTAGCAAAGGCAACGCTGTAAATTCCGTTTTTCTTTATGTTGAATTTCATATTCTTGTCCTCCTATTAATTAAAAGTTAAAGCTTGCACCTAAGATGAAGTTGCGTGAGCGGGGATACATATTGTTGTCGATACCACCAGCCACTTCAGGATCCACACCGTCGTAGTTGGTGATGGTGAAGAGGTTCTGAGCGGTGAAGTTCACGCGTGCCCAGTCGCAAATGTTGTAAGCCAGTGTCACCTTGTCGAGTTTCAAGAACGAAGCGTTCTGTACATAGTAGTCACTCTTATACTGAGCCTGCGAGAAGTTGGTGTAAGGCGCAGTGGCTACACGGTTACAGATAAAGTTGTTTGTCCACATATCGGCCTTCATTTCCGTGTTCGAGGCAACATTATTATATACATAGTTGCCAAGGCTCGAACGAAGCGATGCAGAGAGTGTCCACTTCTTGTAACTCAGTTCTGTGTTCAGGCCGATGTTCACGTCAGCATCCGGCTTGTAGTAAACGTAGCGGTCGTCGTCAGTGATCTGGCCGTCGTGGTTACGGTCTACATAGACACCCTCCAGAGGCTTGCCTGTCTCGTCGTACACCTGCTGGTATACGTAGAACGAACTAACAGGGTTGCCCACCTTGTGGATCTGGACGTTGTTACCAACACCACCGGAGATGCCACCAGTCTCTACGCCAGGATAACTTGGATCGTCGCTGGCAGTCAGACGGGTAATCTCATTCTTGTTGTAGGCTACGTTGATACCAATCTCCCAGCGCAGGTCCTTCTTCTCGATGGGCACTACATTCAGTGCACCCTCGATACCCTTGTTTTCCAGGTCACCAACGTTCATCAGCAGATAGTTGGTCAGGTTGGTACCAGCAGCAACAGGAACCGTATTCAGCAGGTCCTTGGTCTTGCGCTGATATACATCGATGCTACCGTTGATGCGGTTGCGGGCGAAACCGAAATCCAAACCAATATTATAGGTTGTGGTCTCCTCCCACTTGATCTGGGCAGCATAGCCCTTCGGAGTAATAGGCGTGATGACGCTGTTTCCGAACCAATACAGCGAACCGTGCTGGTTGGTATGATAGGTCGGGATTGAGGGATAGTCACCCTGGTTGATGTTCTGCTGACCAGTGATACCATAACCGAGACGCAGTTTCAGGTTAGACAGCCAGTCTGCATTCTTCAGGAACGGTTCCTCGCTGATACGCCAAGCCAATGCTGCTGATGGGAAAAGACCCCACTTGTTGTTCTGGAAACGTGATGTACCGTCGTCACGCAGTGTGAAGGTGAGGAGGTAACGATCCAAGAGCGTGTAATTCAAGCGTCCGTAGAATGATACCAGATAACTCTCAGTCTTGAAGAGTGTGGGATCGCCGTACAGGAGTGTATTGTTTCCGTCGTTTGACACTTTATCGTCAGTCGTCTTGTTGAAGAAGTGCTGCCAACTGTAACCGGCCAACACGTCGAAACGGCTGCTGATCTCCTTCAGTTCCTTGGCGTATGCCAGATAGAACTCCAAGGTCTGGTCACGGCGCAACTGTGTGTATTTCTCCCAGAGACCTGTACCATTCTCAACCTTGTTATGATATGAAATCTCACTTTCCTTATCGGTTACGTTCCAACCTGTGGTTGTAGAGAAGTCGAGACCCAGGTTCAGGTTTGCACGGAGGCCCTCAAGGAACTTGAACTTATAGTCGAACTGAGCGTTACCTACGAAACGGCGAACGTAAGAGTCCTTGTTCTGCTCGTTAAGCATGGCTACGGGGTTCAGCGTCGACATGGTGTTAGGCGCACCGTTGCTCTCCCAGCGGAAGAAACTGCCGTCGCTGTTGTAGACGGGCTGCAGGGGATTGTACTGCACTGCTGCACCGATGGCACCCTCGTCAGCAAACGAATTGTGGGTGAACACGCCCTTACCGTTAAGGTTGATGGTCAGACGATCCTCAAGCAGGGTCGGAGTCAGGTTGAAACCAACCGTGCTACGATTCATGTTAGAGGTCTTCAGGTTACCATCGTTGTTCAGGAAACCGGCACTTACGCGATATGGCATCTTGAAGCCACCCTCCTTAGAAACATAGCCACCCGTAACGCTGGCGTTGATTTCCTCAGCGAATGCCTCCTTATAGATCTCGTCCTGCCAGTTGGTGTTTGCAGAACCCAGGGCAGCAACTGCACTTTCATTATCGCCGTAGTTCGCCATGAAGAAGTCGCGGAATGAGTCGCCACCAAGCACGTCAACCTTCTTGGCAACTGTCTTGAAGGTACCACTCATATCAACATTGACGCGCGGCTTTGCGCCAGCCTTACCCTTCTTGGTGGTAATCAGAATCACACCGTTTGAGGCACGGCTACCATAGATGGCGGTAGCAGAAGCATCCTTCAGGATGGAGAAACTCTCGATGTCGTTCGGGTTGATCGTGTTCAGCACGTCACCACCCGAAATGCCTGTCGAACTGATGGGCAGACCATCGATCACAATCAGCGGGTCGTTGCTGGCTGACAGTGACGAACCACCGCGGATACGGATTGTTGAACCGGCACCAGGCGCACCACCATTAGTCGTGATCTGCACACCAGGGGTCTTACCCTGCAACAGATCGGCCGGAGAAGTGGCAAGACCCTTGTTCAACTGGTCTGCTTCCACTGACATCACGGAACCTGTAGCATCGCTCTTGCGAACGGTACCATAACCGATGACTACCACATCCTGCAGGACGGTCTGGTCGTCCTGAAGCGTTACATTGAGACTTGGCGCAGCCTTCACCGTCAGGGTCTGATAGCCCACATACGAGATGGTGATGTCTGCACCCTGGTTGGCTTTCAAGACGAAGTTACCGTCGAAGTCGGAGACGGTGGCAGTCTGTGTACCGACCACGCGTACCGTAGCGCCGATAATGGGTTCGCCTGTAGCATCTTTCACATGGCCTTTCACCTCAATCTGGGCGAAGGCTCCTACCGATAGGAACAAGCCTAAGAGAAGGCCGAGCATCCTAAGCGGGATTTGAATGTTTACCTGCTTCATCATTACATTTAATTAGAGTTAATATTGTTTGTTACAAATCTGCTGTTTTAAGCGAGAACCGTCTTCACAGATGGTTTCACGGTGCAAAGTTATGAATCTTTCGCCTACATTATACTTTTTTTCGTTTAAA
>ERZ842401.2694-NODE-2694-length-23392-cov-5.925740_pt1 | contig 23392 bp, 17 predicted proteins | sample MGYA00521270_ERZ842401 | MGnify/ENA primary metagenome ERZ842401 (study PRJEB31892, sample SAMEA3878208) | bioreactor metagenome | biome: Moose rumen | place: Sweden | collected 2011-10 | study: EMG produced TPA metagenomics assembly of the PRJEB12797 data set...
TACAACTCTTTTTGCATTGAAGATTTAATTAGTAGTGATATGGCAGAAAAATTACTGAGACTGATGAATGACAATCCGGTTGCCGCTAGTCAGTCCTCATCCTCGTCGCTTAGATGATGTTCTTCGTGTACATGTTCGTCGAGGTGATGTCTCCTCTGAAATCCCTTGTTGGATCCAGTCTCGGCTGAGATAGCGGAGTTTTCGGCACCTATGCGGCTTCCTTCTCATCTGTCATTTTCTCGCCCCTCTTCGGTGCCCTCGTAGATAAGAAAGGCCACGGAACCTTCTGGATGATACTTGGTTCCATCTTTGCCCTTGCGGCTCATCTGCTTCTTGCATTCGCTCCCGCAGGAGTACCTTTCTACGGATATCTCGCAATGGTCTTCCTTGGATTTGGCTATCCGTTCATCCCGTCGCCATCCGGAGCTTAAACTCGATGTCCCTTCGGTCTAATGAGCATCGTTTAAGGAGTAAAGGAGAGCTTTCCTGACGCGTAATGGCCCGTTGCTGAAGTGGTTCCCGGGATTTTCCTCGAAAACCGCTTCCGCACCTTGGGCCTTAATTATTCGTAGAGCCTCGTGGGTGCGTTCCTCTACTGAAGCCATTAGCTGGTTCCTTGTATTCTTCTCATCAGCTCCAAGAGAGAAGTAGATTCTCCTGACGGCAGGGGAGAGTTTCCGGGAAGCCATCCACTCTACGAAGCCGTCATACCAGAGCGAACCGGAAATCGAGCATAGGGTATCGAACAGGTTCGATTTAAAAGCAGTTTCTGCGGCGAAAAGACCGGCGAGTGAGATGCCGACGAGTACTCGCGGCACCTCTTTTCCAAGGCCGAGGTCTTTTTCTATTGTTGGAATTATTTCTTCAGTCAGTTTTGCCCTGAAAGAATCGGATCCACCGGAAAAATCGTTTCCCCTCTTGAATGCTTTCGGAGCCGGCCATGGGGTTAAATCCCTTTCCCAGTCCATTCCGAAAATGGACACGATTACTAACTTTTCCGAGAGGTCCTCAATTGCGGGTAGAACCTTCGGAGGCTCAAGTATATAGGCAATCCTCCGCACCCCGACGCTTGTGGAAAGCGCCTCGGCGTGGACTTCGCCAAAATCCCATGACCTTCTGATAATCATTTACTTCTCTATTGAATCCACCTTACCGGATAATCGAAATAGGTGTCGGGGTAGGGCTCGTTTCTTAGGCGGAAATGCCACCATTCCTCCTCGAGGGCAACAAATCCGTGGCGTACCATAGCTTCGCGGAGGATCATCCTGTTTTTGAACTGCTGCTCTGTGAGATTTCCTCCTTTTTTGAAGACCAGGCCTGGAGCGCAGTAGTCCTGGTGGCTTTCCGGACCGAGCCAGTCGAAGGTACCGCCCATGTCGACTTCCTTCTCCGTCCTCATGTCGAATAATGTCAAATCGAGCGTAGAGCCTCTTGTATGGCCGCTTTTTGATGCTATATATCCTTTCTTGAAGAGGTCTGGCTTGTTGAGATCGGGATAGAAGTATTGCTTCATAAGGGTATCCGAAGGATCCTTGGACCAGCGAACGAAATGGTCCACAGCCCTTTGGGGCCTGTAAGCGTCATAAATTTTGAGGCGGTAGCCCTTGGATTTGACATAATCCGAAACATTTTTCAGGGCTACAGCCGCCTCCTTGGTCAGAAGTGCGACGGGCTCATAATAACCGTCTATCCTCTTCCCGACGAAGTTGTAAGTGCTATAATAGCGGATTTCCAGGATCGCATCGGGAATAGTCTCGGAAAGGAGGACAAACTCTTTAGGGTTGGTAAGGGTATCCTCTTTTCCGTCTCTGAAAACATGCTTGCCCGGGCCGACTTCATATACCGTCCATGATTCCTCAGCGTCAGGACGGGCCGCGGCCTCGGAAACCGAAACCGGGCAGTAGACGGTGGCCGTGCATCCTTCCGGCACAGTCACTCCAACGCGAACGGATGATCCGTCATGGTCGACTTCGGAAACAATTGTCCCATAATGGGTTTCAGTTTTATAGCGGACGTGTTTCAGCCCCTGTACCGGAATGGGCTTGAGGGTGAAGTGCTTGAATCCAGGAGCCTCTGGATCTGTCCTTAAACCTGCAAGTGTAGTATAGTACCATGTAAGGCCACCTCCGAACATCGGATGGTTGTGCGAGTTGCCTCCGTCCCACTGCTCCCAGAGGGTGTCTGCGCCCTGTGCAATCCAGTATCCATATGAAGGAAAGTCCTTCTGGGTCATTATCTTGAGCGCAAGAGAGCCCATTCCGTTCTCCGAGAGAACCTCGAAGAGGAAGCGGGTCCCAAGGATGCCGGTATGAAGATGAGAATCGGAGCATTCTCTCGCAAGCGCCGCCCTGACCTTTTCAAGTCTTTCTGCCGGCACTCCCATCTTTAGGGCAAATACATTGCTGCCGTTTGGCCCATAAGAGCCGGTAGAGGGATCATAAAATGCCGCATGGAAGCTCTTCCAGAGCGAATCTGCTGTCTCCTCAGCGAATGAATCCTTTTCTCCAAGGGTTCGTGCCGACTTTGCCGCTATATCAGCGCAGTACCAGGTATAGAAAGTGTGGACAAGGGCATTGGATGGATTCTCTTTTGGAGCGCACCAATCGCCGAGATTATACCAATAGTAGGGCTTGTCCTCGCCAGGCTTTGTCCGGAGCGACTCTATCGTTCCGTCCTCCTTCTGCCATGAGAGCATGTATTTTACCCATGCATCCATTGCCGGGACATCAAGGACGGAAGGATCGCCGTACCTGAGATAGAACTCCCAGGGCATTATGCAAATTGCCGATCCCCAGGCCGGACCGCCTCCGCAGTTGGGCTCGTATGGCGCCCCGTTCGGGACATATCCGCTTTCAGTATCCTGTGAATTATAGATATCCACGAGCCATTTCCTGTAGAAATTCTCTGCGTCGAAATTGCATAGTACGGCGCTCATGGCTACCTCGCCGTCCCCGGTGTAAGGGAGTTTCTCCCTATGGGGGCAGTCGCTTGCAACCCCTCCATGCATATTTTGGAGCTGTGCCCTTCGGAACAGTTCTTCTATTTTTGAGAGCATCGGCTCAGAGCTCTCGAAAGATGAATTGACTCTTACGTCAGAATGAATATCCTCTGCAACAACTGAGGGTGCAGTTTTCGACCGTATTATGCACTTTTGGAAGACACTCCATGAAAATTCAGGAGCATAGGATTCTTCTCCTTCGCCCTTGAAGATATAAATATGCCTTCCTTGCTTGACTTCGCTTAAATAATTGATTTCCAGAGTATCTCCTCTCTCTCCCTGCATCTTTTCGATAGCGACGCGGCCAGTTACGGTCTTCCTGAAATCGACAAGCCATGCCCCGTCTTTCTGCCTCTCAACAGAGATAGGATAAATCCTCTCTGCAACTTTGTCTGTAGGGCAGGAGGACTCTTCGAGTCTTCCGGAAGGAGCTTCTCTTAGTACAGCCTTTTGCCATGGGGTATCATCCATTCTGGCGTCGTAGATCTCTCCCTTGTAGAGATCATTCATCCTGACCTCCGATTCTCTGACCGACCAGGAGCTGTCGCTGACGATTCTCTTTATGCGGCCTTCGTGGCGGGAAAGCTCTAATGAGCAGATCATCCTCGGAGAGCCGAAACCTGCAAGTTTCCCGTCTTTAAGGTCGGAATTGAAGAATCCGTTTCCAAGAAGGACTTCTACTGTATTCTGACCATCCCGGAGATATTCGGTGACATCGTATGTAAGATACAAGACCCGGTGCCCTTTTATGCTTGTCGGAACGGGAATCTTGCTTTCAGAAAGCCACAGCCTTTCTCCATAATCCGTGAGACCGGGGACATAGAGGTCATCTCCGACTCTTTCGCCATTGACGTAGAGGCAGAAGTACCCAAGACCGGAAATGGATATTTTGGCGGATTCAAGCCCTACAGGGGCCTCGAATTCCTTTTTGAAAAGAGGGGCAGGGAGAGAGACATCCCCGCCTCTTTCATCGAACCATGGTGCTCCAATCCACTTCGCGCCGCTTTCTGGAAGCGGTCTTTCCCGACACCCGGCCAGCGATCCGAGTGAGAGAACAACTACAAGGATCGTCAGGATCTTACTCTTCATAATGATGGGGCGCTCTTAGAACGGGAGGTCATCTCCTGGAGCATCTTCCGTTTCAGGAGCGCTCTGAGCCTGGGCTGCACTCTGCTCAAACTGGGGCGGAGCCTGAGGGTAGGAAGGTCTCGGCTGCTGATAGGTACCCTGCTGGCCTCCTTCAGCGCTGCCGTCCGGGCGGCGTCCGAGAAGCTGGAGAGAGTCGGCAACAACTTCAGTAGTGTAGCGTTTATTCCCGGTCTGATCCACCCAGCTGCGAGTGCGAAGTTTGCCTTCTATATAGAGCTGAGTCCCTTTCTTTACATATTTTTCCACAATATCAGCGCTGCTTCTCCACGCAACGATATTGTGCCACTCGGTGTTTTCACGGACTTCGCCGCTGCGGTCTCTGTATCTTTCGCTTGTAGCGAGAGTGAATGAAGCTACCTTGGCATTCCCGCCAGAGGTCTGCGGTCCTGATTCGAGGTAACGTACTTCCGGGTCTTTACCAACGTTACCGATGAGCATTACTTTGTTAAGTGCCATAGTGTTATTTCTTTAAATATTATTGCTTAAAATACTGATGAGATTCCCCTCAAATGTAAAGCGGTTCATCTATTTTTTGCCGCAATGTCATGGAATCAGAATTTATGCAAGGTTTCTTCCCAAGAGTTAATACCGATTGTCTGCAGATATGGAGCAAAGACCGTCGTTTCGCTGGATGTCCCCGCGGCCTGGTATACATACCAGACAGGTTTGATTCCGGAAGGGTCGCTGGCTTCATCGGAGAATTTGCGAAGGCCAATCCTGAGGCCGCTTTCGTAGCGGTTGTCCATCCAATTGTGCCACTGGATAGCGTCGATACCTTCCAGGGCGTAGACCTTTTTCAGCGCCCAAGCGGCGCCTGCGGCCTGGAGTGCCATATCGCTGTCGCTGTAGCTCGGAGAGTTGGTCCCGTTTTCTGAGAGGAAGAGAATGCGCTTGGTGCTGCCCTTATACATATTCTCTTTCTGGCGGATCCAATGGTCAACCACTTCGAGGTTTTTGAAAGTGCAGTAGGAGCTGTTTTCGTCATAAGTCGACCGGGTATCATTCTTCCAGAACTCAGGCTTCGTAAGGTCTTGAGGATAAGGATGGTATGCAATACCCCAGTAGAAATCTCCCTCGGCTGCAGAAAAGTCGTTGAGGTCTTCGAGGAGATCTTTAGGAGCATACTGGCCATCGGCTTTGGACCAGCAGTGGGTAAGGGAAATGAGAGGAGAACTGTTAGGGTCATACTTCCTTGCAATAAGACCGCAGACCCTCATAATCTTGATATAAGTATCGATGAAGCGAAGCTCCGGCTGGTCGCCCATATTAGTCCATTCACTTCCGAAGTCTATCTCATTGTGGAGGATCCAGTGGTGGATGCGCCCGTTGCTCCCTCCGTTGTATCGGCTTGCAAGGTAGTCGATGGCTCCGGCGAATATATTCACACCTTCCGCGGTGGTAAGGTTCTGCATGCTGTAGTTACCGCCAACATTTTCGGGATGCTTCATTATCGCTGTCGCTGCTGTTTTGTCTCCTGGGCGCGTAAGGAGGATAACTGAAACGATAATGCCTCGCTTAGCACATTCGCTCATTATCTTATCCTCGCTTTTCTGCTCGGAAGAGCTTATGTAGTAAGTCTTTCCGCCATATTGGTAAGGGATTGTGTAGGCCCCGGTCCTCTCTGTATTTATAAGGGCATTGAGGACTATGTTCACAGTGACGGAAGTGATGCCGAGAGCGTCAAGATCGGAAATCTGCAAGGCGGGGGCGTAGAATCCGCCTAGACCCTTTTTCGTCTTAGGCGAGGCTTTCTCGGGAGCGGAAGCGACTTCGATATCATCTGCATAACGGGCATGGGAGTCGAGTTCGTCGCCTTTGACAACAGCCCATTTTGAGAGGATCCTGTCATATGTAAATCCGTCTCGGCTTGCTGTCCTTGGGACAGTTATGGAGAAAGAGGAAGAGGAGATTGCAGTCTTGCTTGTAAATGAGGTCATCTCAGTAATGTCCTCGTAAGGGGCAATCTCGGCAAGATAGTATCCGCTTGCACCTGCGGCCTTTCCGGAAATAACTATTTCTGAGGCTTTTACTGAAACTGATGTGACCTGCGAAGAATAATTCTTCTTGAGGTAGTTTCCGAGTCTTTCTGCCATAGCCTCATTTCCGGTAGCCGTCTCCGTCTGCTTGTCGTATTCGGCCTGTTCCGCAATGTTCATCGGCCTCAGTTTGAGCCCTCTTATCTGGATGGAATTTCCCGAGACGTGACCAAAATCGAGCCTCAGGTAGTTGCCGGCCTTGCCCCAAGAATACTTGGCCATATCCGCCTTTAGGTTGCAATTGAATTCCTTCCATGAAGAAGTTTTGGCCATGGCTCCAAAATGCCCGGACCTTCCTTCTGCGAGAGGCTCGCAGTAGTAGACCTGAAAATCGTCAACGGCCTTCGTGGCAGTATATTCGAATGTCAAGACGCAGGTCTCGCTGATTCTCGATTTTAACTGCGCCGTAAAGACGTAAGGATCTTCTCCGCTTGTTGTGATAGAGTATGATTGGGTCCCCGAATCGTAAGTATATGTCATTTGGTTAATGTTGCCTTGAATCAATTGAATGTCAATCGGTTCTGCTGGAGTTACAACCTCAGGGGTCTGAGGTTCTTCGGTCCCGGAAGTAGGGGTCGGCTCCGGTTCAGGCTGTTTTCCGCATGAAAAGGATATTGCCAGAGATGTGAATGCAAGGGCAACGAGTTTCAGTGCTTTCATTATATGTTTTCAATTATTTTTTTCATTGATTCAGTGTCCGGATTCTCTCCGGTAAATGTACGGTATCCGGCAATGGCCTGATATAGAAGCCATTCCATGCCACTAAGCATTATGCTCTTTCCAAACGCATGACCAGAAAGAGAGGGGTCTTTGTAGTTTGCTTCAAGTACAATCTTGCCTGCGAAATCTTCCAGTCCCATCTGTTCTAGACCGGATATAGGCGCAGTGGCAGTGTACGCAATAAGGTCGGCATCATGAATAGCTTCTTTAAGATCTGAAGCATTCCTGACCTTGAAATTGCACTCCGAAGCTGTTTCTGCGAAAGCCTCTGCCCGTTGGAGAGTGCGATTGAGAAGCGAAACACCCCATCCCTCGTCATAGAGGGCGACAGCAGCTGCCTTTCCTGCCCCGCCACAGCCGATAACAAGGGCCTTTCCACTGCTGAATCCATGAGAGCGGAGCGTCAGAATAACCCCTTGATAGTCGGAATTGTCTGCAAAAATTCCATCCGGCGTCTTCACAATGAGGTTGGATGCTCCAATTCGCCTCACTGCAGGGGATAAGATTTCCGCTTTTGCTGCAGCTTTCTCCTTGAATGGGGCAGTAACATTGATCCCGTCATAATCCTTTATAAACTTTTCCCATGAGGCTTCGAAATCAGATCCTTCGATAAGGTCATAAGGGTAGCGCCCTCCGTATGCTGCACGGAAAAGGCGGGGGCTCAACGAGTGAGCGACGGGATTCCCTATGATGCCAAATCGTTTCATTTCATTCTTTGCCGTACGGCTTCAAAAAGGAGGATTGCCGCTGAAACGGATACGTTGAGGGAGTCGAGCTTTCCGAGCATGGGTATCCTAATATGAGCGTCTGCCACTTCTCTCCAGATATCTGTAAGCCCCGTAGATTCTGTGCCCATAATGATTGCTGTAGAACCAGTCATCGGCGTTTCGTAATAGAGACTGGAATCCTGAAGCTGGGCAGTCAAGATCTTGATTCCATTTCCCCTCAGCCACTCGATAGTCTCTTCTGAAGAAACTGCAACTGTGGGAACGGAAAAGACTGCGCCGATGCTGGCTCGAATAAGGTTGGGGTTGTAAAGGTCTGTAAGCGGGTCGCAGATAATCACGGCATCAGCTCCGGCGGCATCTGCGCTCCGAAGGACAGCGCCGAGATTTCCGGGCTTTTCGACTGATTCAAGAACTATGACAAGAGGATTGCCCTTCAGAGTCAAATCCTTGAGACTTAGTTGTTTCCATCTTACTTCGGCGATGATTCCTTCGGTACTTCCGCGATAGGAGATTTTCTCATAGACATCTTTCGAGACCGGGAAAACCTTGATGTCTTTCTGCTCTTCCAATCCTCTGGTCAGGGCCTCGGCGTCCGATGCAATCTCTTCGCAGACGAAAACAGAGTCAATCTCATATCCGGCTTCGATACAGTGCCCCAGTTCCCTTCTGCCCTCTACCACAAATAGGCCTTCCTCTCGCCTTGTACGGGACTTTTCCTGTAGTGCGAGAAGTCTTTTTACCTTAGGGTTTTGTGCAGAAGTAATTGTTTCCATACTGTTCTAAAGTCTTGTCTTGCAGAGGGAATATATTCTCTCTGCATCATGAACTTAGAAAACTTCCGGTCTCATCATGGGGAAGAAGAGGACATCCTGAATGTTCTCGGCACCCGTCATGAACATTGTCAGACGGTCGATACCCATACCGAGTCCAGAGGTAGGCGGCATGCCGTATTCGAGGGCGCGGACGAAATCGTAGTCGATGAACATAGCCTCATCGTCTCCCTTCGACTTGAGGGCAGCCTGCTCCTGGAACCTTTCGAGCTGGTCAATCGGGTCGTTAAGCTCGGAATAAGCATTGGCAAGCTCCTTGCCGCAGACGAAGAGTTCGAACCTCTCGGTAAGGGTCGGATCGGTGCGGTGGCGCTTGGTAAGAGGGGACATCTCGACAGGATAATCGATGATGTAGGTGGGCTGTATGAGGTTTTTCTCGCAGAATTCACCGAAGATGGCATCAATGAGCTTGCCGGATCCCATGGTAGGATCTACTTCTACTCCGAGTTTTTTGCAGGTAGAGCGAAGCTCATCCTCGCTCATTCCCTTTACATCGACCCCAGCATACTCTTTGATTGCATCAAGGATGGGGAGGCGGCGGTAAGGACCGGTGAAGTCCACCTCGTGGCCCATGATAGTGACCTTGGTGGTGCCATTGACGGCTATGGAGACCTTCTCAAGCATCTTTTCGACAAATTCCATCATCCAATGATAGTCCTTGTATGCGACATATATCTCCATGCAGGTAAACTCGGGATTGTGGGTCTTATCCATACCCTCATTGCGGAAGTCCTTGGCGAACTCATAGACTCCGTTGAATCCGCCGACAATGAGCCTCTTGAGATATAACTCATTGGCAATTCTCATGTACATGTCGATGTCCAGGGCGTTGTGGTGGGTAATGAAGGGACGGGCTGTGGCTCCACCTGGAATGCTCTGAAGGATAGGTGTTTCCACCTCAAGGCAACCGGCCTCGTTGAAGTACTCCCTCATAGTCGCGACAATCTTGGAACGCTTGATGAAAACATCCTTGACCTCGGGGTTGACCACAAGGTCCACATACCTCTGGCGGTAGCGGAGCTCGGGATCGGAGAATCCATCATGAACGGTGCCGTCGGCATCGGTCTTGACAATCGGAAGCACCCTCAGGGACTTGGAAAGAACAGTCAACTCCTTTGCATGGACGGAAAGCTGGCCGGTCTGGGTAATGAAGGCAAATCCCTTGATTCCGATGATGTCGCCGATATCGAGGAGCTTCTTGAAGACGGTATTATACATTGTCTTGTCCTCATCCGGGCAGATTTCATCCCTTTTAATGTAGACCTGAATCCTGCCGGAGGCGTCTTGAAGCTCCATGAAAGATGCTGCTCCCATGATGCGGCGAGACATGATTCTTCCGGCGATGCAGACATCCTGGAAATTGTTTTTTTCCGGGGTGTAACCCTTAAGTATCTCCTCAGCGGAGGTGTTGACCGGGTAAAGTGGTGCCGGATAAGGGTTGATGCCGAGTTCCCTGAGCTTGGCGAGGGACTCTCTGCGCCCCCTCTCCTGCTCGTTGAGTTCATTTACGTTTGCCATGAATCTATTCTTAATTATACAATTATCCTAATATAACATTTGCAAATTTAATCATTTCATCTCAAAATATGGGAATAATTGCGATTATTTGTTAACTTTGTAGGACTATGGGCTCAGAGAAGAAATGGATACTCAAAGATCCGGCCGATTCCGAAAAAGTCGGCCGTCTTGCAGCGGAGCTTGGCATTGACAGGGTGCTGGCCGAACTCCTTGTGGCAAGGGGTGTCAATACCTTCGAACAGGCGCGTTCTTTCTTCCGCCCCAGCCTTGACGATCTCCACGATCCATTCCTTATGAAGGATATGGATAAGGCCGTAGAAAGGCTTCACCGGGCCATTTCCGAGGAGGAAAAAATCCTTGTATACGGCGACTACGATGTCGACGGGACGACCGCGGTTTCGCTCGTATACTCCTTTGTCAAGCGCTTTACTTCAAGGGTTGATTTCTATATTCCGGACCGCTACGACGAAGGATATGGAGTCTCGTACAAGGGTATTGACTGGGCTTCCGACAATGGTTTTTCTCTTCTCATCACTCTCGACTGCGGCATCAAGGCTATTGACAAGGTCGACTACGCAAGAGGTAAGGGAATAGATGTAATAATCTGCGATCACCACCTTCCGGAGGAGTCTCTCCCCGCCGCTGTTGCCGTCCTTGATCCGAAGAGGGAGGATTGCCATTATCCGTTCGATGATCTCTGCGGATGCGGTGTCGGTTTCAAGCTTGTGCAGGGCTATTCCATGACCTATAAGGTCCCTTTTGAGACTCTGGAGCCCCTTCTAGATCTTCTCGTAGTCAGTATCGCTTCCGACCTTGTGACAATGGTAGGGGAGAACCGGGTGCTTGCCTATTACGGCCTTAAGAGACTCAATGAGAATCCCCGCAAGGGCCTTCTCGCCCTGATTGCCCTCGCAAAGCTTGAGGCCGGTCATGTCTCGATTGACGACATAGTTTTCAAGATTGGTCCCCGAATCAACGCAGCTGGCCGAATGGAGAGCGGACGTCTTGCTGTTGAGCTCTTGACAGCAGAAGACGATACAACCGCATTCGAGATAGGTGCTGAGATAAATGACAGCAACAACGAGCGTAAAAATATCGACCGGGAGATTACTCAGGAGGCTTTGGAGATGGTCCAAAAGGGGACGGCCCTTGCTTCCGAGAATGTTACGATAGTCTATAGTCCGACCTGGAACAAAGGCGTCGTCGGGATTGTCGCGTCGAGACTGGTAGAGGCTTATTACAGGCCGACAGTTGTTCTTACCAAGTCAAACGGATTTATAACCGGTTCAGCCAGAAGCGTACAGGGCTTCGATCTCTATGCGGCTATCGAGAGTTGTGCCGACTTGCTCGAGAATTTTGGTGGCCATGTCTATGCCGCAGGTCTGACGCTTAAAGAAGAGAATCTCGACGAATTTTGCAGGAGGATGAACGGCTTTGTGACAACCAATCTCAAGCCAGAGGTCGTCGTCCCGGTGATTGAGCTTGATTCCAAGCTGGATTTTTCACAAATTACGCCTAAATTCTTCAGGATACTCAAGCAGTTCCAACCATTCGGACCAGGTAATTCCAATCCAGTTTTCCTTACTGAGGACGTCTATGACGGCGGCAACGGACGCAAGGTCGGCGCGGGCGGAGTCCATCTCAAGCTAGATTTGATGCAGGAGTCACAACCCTACCGACAGATTCCGGCGATAGGCTTCAATATGGCGGAGTTCTATGACCATATCAAGGCCGGCAACCCTGTGGATGTCTGCTATTCGGTGGTTGAAAATTTCTACCGCGGTTCCTCCACAATCCAGCTCCGCATCAAGGACATGCGAGAGAGGGAGGAGTTCCTTTAGCCCCCTATAAGCAACTGATGATGATCTCCTCTGCAATCTGCTCGGGGGAGAGACCGTCTGTGTCGATAACGATATGTGCGGTCTTCTCGTAGGCTGAGGAGCGTTCTGCGAGAAGGTCTGAGATTCTTTCACGGAGGGGAGCCCCTTCTAGAAGTGGGCGGCCTTTTTCAGTCCCGGCGAGATTGTCAAGGAGAGTCTCTGCAGTGGCCCTCAGATAGATGCAGAGGGTCTTTTCGCGAAGAAGTGCCGCTGCCGCAGGGATTGTCGGAGTGCCTCCGCCAAGAGAGAGAACCAGATTGTCGCCTCCCTTAAGAAGCTTTTGTAAATACTTGAGTTCCAGGCACCTGAATCCTCTTTCGCCTTCTGTGGAGAAGATTTCGGGGATGGTGCGCTTTTCCCCCTCCGCAATCGTCTCATCGAGGTCGATAAGGCGAATTCCTAGCATCTCGGCGAGAGTCCTTCCGACGGTACTCTTGCCACTGCCCATAAATCCTTCGAGCGCGATAGTCATTTTAGAAAAGAGTGAGATCTATGGCCTCGCCGGAATCGTCATCATCGCTTTCGAGAAGCTTGGACGCCTGTCCGGTCTGCTCTATTTCTGCAGCAGATGATTTAGGGGTCACTGACGCGAGATCCTCTTCAGGAGTATCGCTAATCCCGTCATCTATAATGTCAATATCGATATCTACTACTGCGTCGGGAGTTTCGGAGGATTCATCCTCGGGCTTATGTAGGGGCTCACCGAACTCTACGGCCTTGAGGTCGTATGCGTGGCATTTCTTTCCCTTTGCAGTAATTCCCTTTTTGGCTATATATTCCTCGGCGTCAATTACTTCCGGCTCCCTGTGAGCATACTTTCCGCCGAAGGTGACGAGTATCTGCGGGTGGAGGTCGGAGGAAATGTCCACAAGCTTTGACCCCTTGGCGTCGGAGATGAAAAGCATCGGGGAATTGTCGCTTTCTATGAAACTGAACCTCTTGACATAGAAGGCTTTAGCCGATCCGTCCCAATATAGTACGGTCCATGTCTTGCCAGTGTCCAGCTTCTCTATCCTGATAAGGTCGCCCTGATACTTGTTGACGGTCTCGTAATTGGTTGTATAGAAGGTTCCATCGCTGAAGATGGCGAGTACCTTGTCCTCTCCCGAGAATTCCCCGAGATGGTCTCCTCGGCCGTCTTCGTTGAGCCTCTGGACATCGGGATCGTACCAGATATCCTTGCCGCCGATGGTGGAAACCCCCTTCGATTTCATTACTATCTTCTGTATCGAGTTTTTAGATACGAGGTTGCCTCTGGAGGTTTTCCCCTTAATTGCGAGGGTAGAGAAGTCGTACTCGAGCTGGGTCTTCTTGAGTTTTGGTTTTGGCCTCAGATATATGCGCACACTCTCGGCTTCTCCGTTGTGGTTGACGGTAAACCAGAGGATTGATGAACCAGGAGCGCCGGTTGTAATGTCATACTCCTTATCCCTTGTTACAGAGGTGATTGCAAATCTCTTTGCATAGTATGTTGGAGTCTTTCCGTCGCGATAGATTACATTGTATATGGTCCTAACATCGTTGCGGTTGAAAACGCCGACATAGAGGAGATTCTTGCCGAAGAAGGCTTTGTCTGCGACTTTGGTGACCCGGTATTTACCATCTTTCCCTATTACGACTATCTCGGAGAGGTCGGAGCATTCACTTATGAACTCTCCACCGTCATCCTTCTTGAGCCCGATGCCGACGAAACCCTCTTCGAGATTGGCGTATAGCTTGGCGTTGTTATTGACAACCTTCGTCGCGGCGATTGTCTCGAAAGAAGTGATCTCGGTGAGCCTAGGGAAGCTCTTTCCGTATTTCTTCTTGATGTCCTTGAACCAGTTGATAGTATATTCGGTGATATGCTCTATATTGTATTTCACCTCCTTCATCTGGTCTTCGATGCCGTATATCTTTTCGTCAAGGGCCTTGGTGTCGAACTTGGAAATCTTGCGTACAGGCTTTTCGACAAGTTTCAGGATATCGTCCATTATAATCTCCCTGTGGAGAAGGTCCTGATATTCCTTCATTTTTGCAAAGACATCATCCAGCTGCTCTTCCCAGCTCATCTGGTTCTGCTCGAGTACTTTATAGATCCTGTTCTCAAAGAATATGCGCTCGAGTGAGCTATAGTGCCAGTCGTCTTCAAGTTCTCCGAGCTTTATCTCTAGCTGACGTGCGAGAATGTCGCGGGTATGGAAGGTGTCGTATTCGAGTATGTCGTTGACAGAGAGGAACTGGGGTTTGTCGTCCTTGATAACGCAGGCGTTGGGATTGATTGTTGTCTCGCAGTCGGTGAAGGCATAAAGGGCGTCTATGGTCTTGTCCGGGGAGACATCATTCGGAAGGTGGACAATTATCTCCACTTTTTCGGTTGTCATGTCCTCGATCTTCTTTATCTTTATCTTCCCTTTGTCTTTGGCTTTGAGGATAGAATCGATGAGGATATGGGAGGTCTTTCCGAATGGGATTTCAGTGATTGTAATCGTGTTCTTGTCGATTTTCTCGATGCGAGCGCGGACTTTGACCTGACCGCCACGTCTGCCTGCGTTGTATTTCGAGCAGTCGGCAAGACCACCGGTAGGGAAGTCCGGATAAATCTCGTATGGCTGGCCTTTCAGGATGGAGATGGAAGCGTCTATGAGCTCATTGAAGTTGTGGGGGAGGATTTTCGAGGCCATACCTACGGCGATGCCTTCGGTGCCTTGGGCGAGGAGGATAGGGAAGCGGACGGGAAGCTCGGTTGGCTCCTGATTGCGGCCGTCGTATGAGGTCATCCAGTTGGTTACCTTAGGGTCGAATACGACCTCCTTGGCGAATTTGGAGAGTCTTGCCTCTATATACCTCGGAGCGGCGTTTGAGTCTCCTGTGAGGATGTTTCCCCAGTTCCCCTGGCAGTCGACAAGGAAGCCCTTCTGTCCGATCTGGACAAGGGCCCCAAGGATGGATGCATCACCATGGGGGTGGTACTGCATGGCCTGGCCGACAATATTTGCGACTTTTGTATATCTGCCGTCGTCCATCCTGTACATCGCATGGAGAACCCTCCTCTGAACGGGCTTCAGTCCGTCCACGATGTGGGGTACCGCCCTCTGGAGGATAACGTATGAGGAGTAGTCAAGGAACCAGTCCTTGAACATTCCGGAGAGTTTATACTTGCGGCTATCGCTGCCGAGAAGCCGGGTAAACCGGCCCTCTTCTTCTTCGGTCAATTCTTTTTCCTCTTCGATCTCTTCGTTTTCCTGCGGGATGTCGTCCCATTCTTCACTCATAAATACCTCTCTATCTTTTATTTTTAGAATTCATAGCCAAAACGGCGGAGTTCCTTGCGGTTTTCCCTCCAGTCGGGATCCACCTTGACGTAGGTGGAAAGGAATACCTTCTTCTGGAAGAAATCTTCCATGTCCAGACGAGCCTGGGTCCCCACTTTTTTAAGAGCAGCGCCCTTCTTGCCTATAATAATGCCTTTCTGGCTGTCCCTCATGACATAGATGACGGCGCTGATCTCATATCTTTCTTCGCCTTCCTTGAAACTCTCGATTTCAACCTGACAACTATAGGGGATTTCCTCACTATAGTTGAGGAATATCTTTTCGCGTAGGATTTCCGAGGCGAAAAAGCGGAGATTCTTGTCAGTGAAAGTATCTTTGTCGAACCATGCCGGGGCTTCGGGAAGACGGGATGAAATCTCGTCCAGAATGCTCTCAAGGTTGAATTTTTCCTTTGCTGAAGCGGGGATGATGACAGCGTCCGGGAGCTGCTCTTTCCACCACCCCATCAGCTCGACAACCTTGTCTTGGGAGCTGATGTCAATCTTGTTGATGACCAGTACAACAGGGCACTGGATGCTACGGAGTTTGGCGATATAGTCGCCATTCTTATCGCCTTTCTCGACGGTGTCGGTGACATAGAGGATGATGTCCGCATCACCAATTGCCGTGTCGACGAAGTTCATCATACTCTCCTGGAGCCTGTAGTTGGGTTTCAGGATGCCGGGGGTGTCAGAATAAACTATCTGGTAGTCCTCTCCATTGACAATCCCCATTATCCTGTGCCGGGTAGTCTGCGCCTTGGCGGTTACTATTGATAGTTTTTCGCCGACAAGGGCGTTCATCAAGGTAGACTTCCCGACGTTTGGGTTGCCGATGATGTTGACGAATCCTGCTCTATGTTTTTTCTCTGCCATTATACGTAAGCCCCCATCTTGAGGATGTTGACCTCGCCCTCGGTGAGGTATCTCCAATCGCCCTTCTTGAGACCCTTCTTGGTAAGACCTGCGAAGTAGACCCTGTCGAGGGAGCGGACATCGTAACCAAGTGATTCAAAGATCCTTCTGACTATACGGTTCTTTCCTGAATGGATCTCTATCCCCAGTTTGCGATGGTCCTTGGGGTCGATATATTCGAGCTCATCGGCTTTTATGACTCCGTCGCTCAGTTCTATTCCGGCGAGAATCTTTTCCTTATCCTCTTCTGAAAGGGGCTGGTCGAGGGTAACCTGGTAGATTTTCTTCTTGTTGTAGGAAGGATGGGTCAGTTTCTCCGCCATTTCGCCGTCGTTGGTGAACATGAGTACTCCGGTAGTACTCTTGTCGAGCCTTCCGACCGGGAATACCCTCTTTGGGCAGTCTTTTATAAGGTCCATGACCGTCTTGTCGGCGTGAGGATCTGATGCTGTGGTCACGAAGCCTTTGGGCTTATTCATGACAAGATAGACCTTGTCTTCTCCCTTGAGCCTTTCTCCGTTGAACCGGATATCGTCAGTAAGCACATTGACCTTGACACCGAGCTCAGTTACGACCTCTCCGTTGACGGTAACGACGCCGCTCTGGATGAGCGTGTCGGCTTCGCGGCGAGAGCAAACTCCAGAGTTGGCGATGAATTTATTGAGACGTACGACTTCCTTGATCGGGGTTTTTACGGAGTCGTTGTCAGAAAATGTATTGCTGACCTGCGGCCTTTTTGATATCATCGCCTCTATGCCGCTCTCTTCCTCTCTTCGGTGAGCCTTCGGACTGGGGCGGGAGAAGCCGCTTTTCTTGTAGGGCCTGTCCTGACCATAAGAAGGCTTCCCATAGCTCTTTTTCTCTGAAAAACCGTATTGGCGGTCGGAGCCGTATGAGCGCTCTGCCCTGTCAGAGCTGTATACACGCTCGCGCCTTTCCGGTCTTTCGGCTCTCTCTGACCTGTCACTGTCATATGGACGGTCAGTCCTATAGAGACGATCGCTCTTGTATGGCCTTTCGGTGCGCGGTCTATAAGGTCTTTTCTCTGAATAGTTTCTCTGATCGGAAGAATAATCTGTTGAAAACACTCTTTCGGCGCTCTCGGATGAAGTTTTTCCGGTTCTTGTGAAGTGTTGTCTTCCGGATCTCTGTCCGGACGGTCTGCGGTCGTAATCCCTACGACCCTGGTAGCCTTTGTCGCTGCCTTTTCTGTTGTTGTCCATTTTACAAAGTGCCTTTTCGGCAGGTTAAATTAATGATAATGGCTCACGCCATCTATTGAAGTTTAAATTTGTATGTGATTGTACCCATCTGCACGGCAGGGGCATCCGCCGTCTGGTTGAAATGGGCTTTCAAAGCGGCCTGTCTTGCCGCATTCCAAAGGTCTTTATCCGTAACTGTTGTGCCTTCTACTCCCGGAACCGCTTCAATTACATTTCCATACTGGTCGACCTTTATCCTGACCACAACGGTACCCTCTTTCTGTGCGCTGTAGGAAGGCTTGGGAAGACTGCCTTTAACATTTCTGCCCTTAAGATGGGCATTGGCAGTGCCTTCGGTCTTTCCGGTAGGTGTGTTGCCGTCAGGCTGTCCGGCCTTGAATCCTTCAGATGCCTCTGAGCTGCTGTGGGGAGTCGTAGATGTGCTTTCTTTCTCTCCCATTCCGGGGAAGGAAGCTCTCGGATCAAGCTTTGGTTCTTCTTTTTGCTTAGGTGTCGGGACTTCCACGTCTCCATGAGGATCGGGCTTTGTCGCAGGAGTCGTATTGGGCTTTTTGGAGATATATGGAGACTCCGACTTCTGCACCAGGTCAACCTCTTTTGTGAGATCAATTTCCTCCGCTTGGGGCTGTCTCCCGACAAAGGTCTCAACCGGTTTCGGGGTGTCGATCGGATCTTCCTCAAAATCGATAATGAAGCTTGTCTCTGGAGGCGGGGGATCGAGATAACTGAGACCGGTGAACGCACAGGTGACGAGGACGCCGGCATGGCCGAGGAGAGCCGCGGCGATACCAATGATCCCCGAGCGCTTGTCCTCCTGCTTTCTTTGTCTCTCGTACTGTTTCATATTTTATTCCGGCTGAGTCGCGAGGATTACCTTGTAGTGATTCCTCTTGGCAATGTTCATAATAGATACGACCTCACCTACGGGGACTGTCTCGTCTGAGTAGATTGCAAAGGTCGGATCCTCCTCGCTCTGGAGGAGATTGACGAGCTCTTCCTCGACCTCGGAGTAGGGGAGAGGAGTCTCGTCGCCGTTAATATGGTAGGTATAGGTGTCGTTTTGCCAGTCCTTGATGCTGACGCTTACCGTTGCCTTTGCCCCCACCTGGCCTGTGCTCTTCGGGAGGAGAAGCTTGAGGGCGTTGGGGTTGATGAGGGTCGAGGTCACGAGGAAGAATATCAGCAGGAGGAATACGATATCCGTCATGGAGGATACCGAGAAACTGGCGTCAACCCTTGTGTTTCTCTTGAGTGCCATGCTTTATTTCTCCTCTTCTTCCGGTTCGTTGAGGACTATGTCGATAAACTCAATCGTGGAGCTCTCCATCTTGTAGACAAGGTTGGAGATCTGGGAAGTGAGCCAGTTGTAGCCGAAATATGCGATGATACCGACAATAAGACCGCCGACAGTTGTCAGCATGGCGGTATAGATGCCTCCGGAAAGGAGGGTAATGTCGATATTGTTGCCGGCCTTGGACATATTGAAGAAGGCCTGGACCATACCTATTACCGTTCCGAGGAATCCAATCATTGGGGCACCTCCGGCGATTGATGCGAGAATAGGAAGGCTTTTTTCAAGGCGTGCGACTTCGACGTTGCCGGTATTTTCGACTGCGGATTGGATGTCAGACATAGGGCGGCCGAGGCGGTTGATGCCGGTCTCAATCATTCGGGCGACAGGGTTGTCGTACTTGCGGCAGAGGGTGACGGCCGATTTGTACTTGCCCTGGGTCATGTAGTCGCGGATATCGTTCATGAAGTTGGCACTGATCTGCGAAGCTTTTCTAATCTGCCACCATTTCTTGCCAATAATATACACGGCCAGGATGGAGAGAAGAAGGAGAACCCACATAAGGGGACCTCCCATCTTGAAGAGAGAGAAAAGACTTTCGTGCATCTCGACCGGCTGGGCGGCTGCTTGAGGTATTGCCTCTGCTAGGGAATCGGCAATTGCCCCTTGAATGGGCTCTGCTTGTAAAGGGTTGAATAGCATATTGTTACGTTTATATTATTTCCATCTTACAAGGTTCTGCGGGGGGAAAGCGGCAAAAACTGGGCCTCCGCAAGACACTTAACTGACAAAAATACGATTTTTTTCGGATTTTTCGAAATAAATGCAGCAATATGTTCATCGTCCTTTAATGTTCCATAGTCCAACCTTTGTCCGTTGCTATTGCAATATCTTCTTCCGTCAGTTTTTCGTATAGCTGATGGTCGATGTATTGGGATTTAAAAGTAAATTTTTTGTCCGTCACTGTGCCTGCCTGCTCGAAAATCTTTATCATCGACTCTCTGTCGATATAAGTGTATGTCAGATCGAGATCGACAGCGAGCGCTCCGAATCCTTCAGAAGTGACAAGGGGTGTGTTGTATAGCATGTAGAAGCACGTTTGGCTTTTAGATAGATCAAACCAGGGAAGTGATTTTAATGAAGAGCAATTCCGGAACATTCCTTCGAAGTTGGTGGCGTTCGAGGTGTCGAAGGGCGTGATGTCCGTAAGAGAAGAGCAGGATGCGAAAGTCTGCATCCAATTGGTTACATTCGGGCAGTTGATTTCCGGTACTGAGACAATACTTTTGCATCCTTGGAAAGCGCTGCGCATAGTCTTGGCTGATGAATAATCCAGAACAGGTACCGCGGTAAGGCTCGTACAGTATTGGAACACTCCTTCCAAATTGGTAGCATGGGATGTGTCCAGAAGCGAGACATCTTTCAGGGCACTGCAGTATTCGAAGGCGTATTCCATTGTTTTTGAGGTGGTTCCCATATCAAAGTTCGGTAAGGATTCAATCCCGGTGCAATGGCTGAAAGCTTCTTTCATTGTCCTCACCGATGAAAAATCGTAAGCAGGAATCTCTTTGATTGAGGTGCATTTTCTGAAAATGCGATTGATGCTTGTGACAGACGAAAAGTCGAGAAGAGGCAATTCCTTCACGCTCTCGCAGCATTGGAATGTATAATTCATGAGCTTTGGTTTTGTTCCGAGATTAAAGCAAGGAATCTCTTCCAGGGCCATGCAGTAATCGAATGTGTAGCTGATACTTGTCGCATTAGAAAAGTCATAATTAGGGACTCTTTTCATCTTCTTGCAGTACCGGAAAAGCTGATCGAACAAGGTGCCGGATGATGTGTCCATATTAGGCGCTTCCAGCAGGTTTTCACAGTTGTAGAACCCGTACAGGAACTCAGTGACTCCTCTCGTGTTGAAATCGCAAGTTGAAACAAGTGTCTTACAATTGTAAAAGAGCCTTTGGATGGATTCATCCTTTGAAATGATATCCGGCATTTTTGTCACAGTCGTCAAGATATTGCCGCCTTCTATGATGTAATGGGTGCCTTCCGGGAGAGATGGAAGATTGACGCTGAAAAAACCTGTCTCATCGGGAGTTACGGTCACTGTCTCTACCGTTACAACCGAAGTGAATCCCTTGACTTTTGCTATTTTGACAGTGAAACTTCCCGAGGCTGTCCCTTCAAAGTTAGTGCTCGGAGGGGTGAGAGTGAGGTCCCGGATATTTATCTTCGTTCCTCCCTGGAATGTGACCCATTCTCCGTCCTTTTTGAAATCCAAGCTTCTCGCCCCGTCAGAGGTTTCCAATGTAACTGTAAGGGAAGTTATATCCCTCGGGAGGCAGAAGATCGTGAAAGTAGCTGGTTTTTCGTTAGTTATCTCTGCTCCGCCGAGGTCGGCGTAAATCTTGTCCGAGGTGTCGTAAAATTCGTATTCAACTCCGCTTAGATCCTCTTTGACTGTTGCGGTCATTTTTCCGGCAAGCGGCCCCTGAGAAGATGAGAGAGTAACGGAATTGAGTATCTGCGGCGAACTGTTTTTTCCATAGAGAGTGAAGCGGAACGCTGTTACCATGGGATGAAAATTCAATCGAACGCTTGAGGATTTCTGCGGGTCTCCGGTCGCTGCGGCCCACATGGAGGCGATGGACATGTCGACTGAAAAGACCTCTCCATCACTTGTAACACTCTGATTTGAAGGTACTTCTCCCTTGATTTCGCGTCCGTTCACCGTCGTCTTTTCAGAAGGGTAGGCAGCATAGAATGTATGGGCACCGCTTCCCCATGTCAGACCGTTTCCGGACACCTCGGCAGAGGAGATGGATGCATATGAATTCTTCCCCTCCTCCAAATGGCTGTCAATCTTGTATACTGCCGATTTTTCTGGAGACTGATCCGAGTAGACAGTTATCAGGTCGCCATCGGACCAGTCAATCCTCTCAACAGCAAAATCCTCTCCATTAATAATATCTCCACTGTAAGAGGTTTTGGAAGTTATCGGAGACTGTCCGTTATTCGCCGCCGCCCCTTCGAAATTGGCGGATGCGCCGAAGCGTATCGGTGAGCCTTCTACGGGCGAGTTTGTACTCTCAAAGCAGCCTGTAATCGCTGCTGCGGCAAGTGTAAGCGATACCGCCAGAACATAGATATTCCGTTCCATAATCAATACCATGAATTGTCAAAATCCTCTGTTGCATCGAATTCCTCGATTTGCTGCCCTTCGATCGAGATTTCGTCCATATAATGAATGATGGATCTGACCAGAAGGCTATTTTCAAGTGAAAGAAAGACCTCTTTCTTCACTGCCGGAGTCGTGTATCCGGCGCTTTTCCTGCGTGTTTTCATGGCCGCAAGTTATGGAAAGGAAACGGCCCGTCCGTCTTGAACGGGGCTCGGGGTGGGATTTTTTTATGTTTTAGTGGTCATTTTTATGTTTTTTCCTATCCGTTTACAAAAACTTAAAAATGTTTTTTTGCCCCATTTCTGGCTTATTGAGGAACGATGAAATAATTAGCCGCATCACTCTCATCGCCTGTTGCTACTCTCGGCCATATATAAAAGTCAAATTGAAACCGTGAGTTGCAATAGCTTGACGGATAATTATTTACGATATTTAAACTCGTCGCCACGCGTAGATTGTTTTTAGTAACTAATTGAGTTTCAGTGTGTTATGTCTCACGCTGCGTGAGAGGCGGAGATCTACTTCGCGGCGGAATCTGGATGCTATGAAGCTCTGGGGACCTTTTTTACACAAAATGAAGATAAATTCGTATATTCCTGTCTTTGACACTTTGATTTTATTGGGCAGGAGGTATTTCGAGGTCTCAGTGGGCTGTATGGCCGTTTCAAGGCCTCGTGTTTTTTTTCTGACTTTGTAGCAATATTACCGAGTGTCGCCTGCCCAAAAGCTTTACTCGGCATTTGGAGAATCCGTTGTAAACTGACCACCTCATTCCGGTCCTGATTGACCCCCAGATACTCATCCTTTCATCGAAACAAGAAATGCAGGCTGTAGGGACGAAAAACCGCTCAAGCCTGCATTCTGTTTAAGATTTCGTTCTCAAGACAAGGGGGTCACTTTCAATCGGGACAGGGGGTCACGTTGAAAAGAGAACAAGGGGGTCACTTGCTGCGGAATCTCGCCAAAAACAAAAGAAAACCGGCCTCGGAGCATCTCTGAAGCCGATTTCGGTGCGTTTCCCTGTCAAATTGTCGAACCGTTTTCAGGGCAATGCAGGAAGTATATGAGTTCTCCCTCTGGATGGAAGTTTATGAATAAAAACCGAGGGGAAAGAGCAGAGTGCCTTGCGGCACAGGGCTAATGCTCAACTATCTTTGGCACCCTTAATACCTCCGATAGTGGCTCCGAACCCTTTCGAGCTTGCCTCTGCGGCGGCGTACATACGCTTTCACTTTGACAATCCTCACAACCTCCACCCTTATGGAGATGTGAACAGATCTGGGTCTTGTTCTTCTTTTCATTAGGATTAGATACTGTTAGAGTGTAAGAACAACGGCCTCCTTGTATCAGTACCTCCCCTCGGTTGTGTTTCCTTAAAAATAAGCAGACACCTATTAAGGGTAAGTGTCTGCTCTATCTTTTTCTAACAGTCATTAATCCTAATGACTGGTGCAAAGGTACAAAATCTTTTCAATCGTGCAACATCTGCCGAGGATTTTTGATCTGGAAAGTTCATCATCTCACGACTTCCAGCAGTTTCTCCTTCGTCCAGGCTGAGGCTCCACCTGAAAGCCCCGCGAGAATTTCCCTGAATGAAGCCATCATCTTCGGAATGCTGGTGCTGCGTGGGT
>ERZ842401.2695-NODE-2695-length-23384-cov-4.538814_pt1 | contig 23384 bp, 20 predicted proteins | sample MGYA00521270_ERZ842401 | MGnify/ENA primary metagenome ERZ842401 (study PRJEB31892, sample SAMEA3878208) | bioreactor metagenome | biome: Moose rumen | place: Sweden | collected 2011-10 | study: EMG produced TPA metagenomics assembly of the PRJEB12797 data set...
GAAGCAGCTCGGACACTGCATACAGGTTATTACTCTTGATCTCAATACTGTCACCGTCTGGACTCTGCAACTGTAGCGCCTTCACCTCCCAGGCCACCTGCTTCGGAGCCTCTTCCTCCAGCGAAAGGGAAATGAATGAATGCCCTGGTTGCTGTGGTTTGCTTGCTGAATAGGTTTTCTTGTACTCCATGAGCCAGTTATAATCCACTGCCTCATCCTTACAATACTTACGCAGGCTCCGACCATTACGGTTCTGATTATAGTCCTGCATCACTTTTTCGAAATACTCTCTTGTCTCCATATCAATTGAATTTTGAATCTGGCGACAAAGGTACATATTATCTGTTGAATGACCTTACGCTAAAATGATGGCTTACTAATGCAGTCTGGAAGCAACTCGTCATCGCTATCCAGAAAAAAAACATAATCTCCATAGGCCACTTCAAGTCCTGCATTCCTTGCCCCACTCGACCCTCTGTTTTCCTGATGGATTACACGAATCCGGGAATCCTTCTCAGCCCAGGAATCACATATTTGAGGAGATCTGTCGTAAGAGCCATCATCAACAAGGATTATATCTAGGGCCTGGTAGCTCTGACTAACGACTGACTCCAGACACACATCAAGCAGACTTTCGACCTGATAAACTGGTATAACAACTGAAATCAGCATACATAACAGTTCCCTTACTTCACTCCTGTGTTCTGGAGAGAAAACACAACATCTGGAGATACACCCAAGTGTCTTACCAACCTACGGAATCCCATAAGATCGAACCATATTCGGCCAAAACCCTTTGTATGACATACGTGATAACTCACGTTTTGTATTTCCGGCATCGGCATACCAACATCAACAAACACATACCATTCATCATTTCCTGCATATTGCTCCAGTGCATGAATAAACTGATTATAGATAGCCAAAGCACCTCGTGTAGCCGATGCAGTTGCCAAGACGCAGATAGCCTTCTTGCCTTGAAGTGATTCTCCTTCACCTCTGATCTGCATGATCAGACGCTTCCAAGAGTCATTGTCGGACACTTGATAAGGAGCAAAATACTCTTTCTTTTTAAAGAGTGAGACCATCTTGGCAGCCCATGCCTCATAATCGTGCACTGTCACAAAGTAAGCGCCCTCATACTCCCCCAGCACCTCTCTTGCGTAGTCCATATCATTAGCCACCACTGGGACACCCAAGGCTGCAGCTTCTAACAGGGGGAGGCCTAAGGTCTCTATCACACTAGGGAACAGCAAGGCATTGCTGGACTTCATCATAGAGAGCACCTGCTGATGAGGAATATTGCCATGGAACACGAAATACGCTTCCAACTGATATCTGCTGATATAGTCATCAAGTTCCTTGTTATCGCCCTTTTGCAACGTAAAATGGATCCTGATACGTTCGGCAATGGCTGTATCACTGGCAAGTATCCGCTCCAGTGCGTAGGCAATGGTCAGATGTTCCTTATAGATAGCGCCCATGGCGGGATAGAAGAAGTTGTAAGTGCCTTCCTCATAAGCATAGGGTTCGACCGTTTCTCCAATGATGTTCTCCACCTCTGGAAAGAATACACCTATCCGATCTATTGGAAAATGATATCGGCGGGCGAAACGCTGTCTGACATCTTCTGTCTGAACCGCCACATATGTATACTTATTGAGGAACAACTTCACATACAAGGGATACAGATAGTTATAAAACATGATTTCTTTCAGCTTAGGCCCCCAGAGCCTAAACTTAAAAGGAAATAACGGAAGAGACTGATGATAGTAAATAACGCTTCTGATTATCATCGCAACTGCCTTCCTATAGATTCATAAAATTCCATCCACTGCTGCATAATAGCCGAGACATCGAACCGACTGACGTTGTTTCGTCCTCGCTCCACAAGGGACTGGCGCAATCCTGGCTCAGACAACATACGCTCATAACCCTTTCGCATATCGTCTATATCAAGGGGATCTACAAACAAGGCCGCATCGCCGGCCACCTCCCTCAACACGGGGATATCAGAGCAGATCACAGGCCGTCCCACCTTATTGGCCTCAATAATAATCATGCCGAACCCTTCGAACAGGGAGACAAATGACACAATGTCACTCTTGGCATATTCTTCCACAATCTGAGCGTCAGAGAGACCAATACGGTTCTCATAGTCGATATGATACTGTTTCAAGGCATTCAACTGTTTTTCATCCAGTTTTCCGATGATGGTACACTTACATTTAATTCCCTGCAGTGTCTCGAACGTCCGGATCAGGTTCTTGTTCAGTGTGGTGCCTATCAACAAAATGTTAGGAACGTCGTGCCGTTCCTGTATGGTAATCTCCTGAAAGATCGGATCGACGGCATTATGGATGACTTCAATATCCTGACGACCGGTATATCCCTGTACGCGACGCCTAGTATCTTCGGAGATACACACCACCTTCGTGGCCAGCCTCAGCGGAATTCTGAACCACAACCACTCTAAGAGGAATCTCTTGACACCCAACAAATCGTTAAACTCCAAGGAAACCGTATCGTGGATGGTCAGTACACTCTTGCAACCCACCAATGCCAAGATACAATAATGGATATCGCCCGTGATGTGGTTGATGGCCTTTTTATCCCTATGCCGCCATACAAAGAACCAATTCCTGACAATCGTTCCAAGAGTAGCCCCAAAAGCCGGTACATAGTACTCCTTCCTATCAGAAATACCGCGCACAATGGTCTGAGTCACTTTATTTATACTATACCCAGCTTTCAGGTTCCTATGGAAATAGACGATCTGCACAAAAGCATTATTTGGGATTAGTAAATATTATTCTACTTCGCCAATCCATAAACATGGATATAACTTTTATTATAAAAGCGTATATCAGATAAAACACATCCGTCCTTACTCCCCCATCACTTGACTCTTCAAAACAACGCATCATTGGAATTAGAGTCATAGTAATGATAATCCATGCAAAAAGGTTATTAAGATCCGAGAAGCAAGTTTTAAGAAGCAGAGCCAATACCCAGGCATTAATAACACACATCATTAATGCGCCAATCCAACCACCCCAGAAATAAGATCCAGCAAACAAGCCTGTGAAATTCGAAGAAGTAGCCAAAGGGTCGAACTCTCGGCCAATCATATAGCTATATGTCATATTTCCATCGGATCCCTCAGGCTTGTTTGGCATAATAGCACGTGGTACCATAAGTTGTAATGACATCTTCAAAATATCACCATGAAAACCATTCTGATACGCATCTTCATAGAATAAGGCATTGGCATATACCGCGGACATTCGCCCTGTAAAGGCACTTCCCGCATCTTCATCCCCACCTCCTAAACTTTCAAAATCATAGTCTAATGTCAATACACGCATCATTATTTCCATATTGTCCACCTCCTTCATTTCTGATTCATCTGAATTAAGTTGGAAGCCCGATTCACTTCTTTTAATGACAATAAAGGGATAGACAATATATACTATAAAAATCAGAGAGACAACACCTAAGACCACTGTTGAAATATTGATGAGTTTCCTTCCCATCGTTCTAGTGTGGAGATAATAATATAACAAATACATGGCGGCATTAATAAAAATGCTGCCTTTATACATACCAGCTACAAAAGCATTTACAATTTCAAAAATCAATATAAAAAGGAAAAGCCAATAATACTTATCTCGGGTAGGTGACAATCCACAATATACAGCCAAAATAAAGACAACGAGTAAGGGCAATGAACTGGCAAACTGAACCAGAGTACTTGATATCATACCCAAGAAAGGTATTAATCTAAAGGCAAATGCTACCAAATAAAGAAACAATGCCAGATAAAACAAATTATACCTCTTTGCTACTTGTGTGATATCTACTATAAACAGGCAGTTATTGGAGAAACGAGTTAACAATAGAATAAACAATGAATAATATAAGTTCATAGCTACAGAAGTACGGAAAACGAAGTCTGTTATCTCATAAGTATCCAAACAATAAAACCTTTTCTCTCCCAATAACCCAACCGCATAAGAATAGGAGGGTAAAGCCACGGTTGTTAAGGCACCCATAAAGAATAAAGACAACAGACTCAGTCCTGGTGACTGAAGCTCAGAAGACAGTAATTTCCCATATACAACAAACTGCCAAAGCGCATAGATAAGATAAAGCCAGTTCCATCGGTCAATATGAAATAGCTCCATATTTAGCAATAAAAACAAACTAACCAACAAATTAATAAACATCCATCGATTTCTGGTGTTTATTATCTGCTCAGTCAAGACTTCTAATTCATCCATCTAATACACTATTTATTTACATCCTTATGGTTTCCCACAAATGAATGATTTTACCTTTAGTATCTCCGTTTAGAAACGGGATTGTCAAAAGGTAGATTAGAAAATGGCCTGCTTTCGTAAAAAAAGAAAAAACGACATAATGCATTGACGAAGAGGTCTTCTTAAAATAAAGCAACATACTTCTTAAGACGATTGTTGTACGATAGGGCGACTTCTGCTTGTTACTTCCGCCTTCCAAATGTACTATACCAGGCTCTTTGACAATAACCCGTCGAAGACCTGCCTTCATATAGCGATACTGCAATTCTGTCTCCTCGGAATACATGAAGAAATCAGAATCAAACAGACCATATCTCTCCGCAACACTTTTTCGAATCATTAAATCCGCGCCTGTGATATAATCTACATCAAAACAGGCGCTTCCAAATTTCTCAAAATCATAATTTGAGGTGGTTGGCATCTGTGGGATGAAATGAAGCTTCCATAATACTGGATATAGTGTCGCACTTAAGAAGGAATGCCACATCGTAGGGAATTTTGCATAAGAATGAATATACTCACCATTCTCATTTGTCAACATACAGCCAGCACAAGCAACCCTACTCCGTTCCTCTCTAGGAAAGTTCTCCATCTGTTCCCATAACAAGTATATAGCATTGTTCACCAAATAGGTGTCCGAATTCAGAAAGAACAAATAAGTCCCTGTAGCCTGTTTGGCTCCCAAGTTGTTCGCCCTACCAAAACCCAGATTCTCTTCGCTATATAAATAGGTAATACGTTTGTCTGCAGAAAAGCAGTCACGACTGCCATCTGTGGATGCATTATCAACGAGTATGACCTCAAATTCGAGACCACTAGTTTTCGCAAAGATGCTATCAACACATTGTTGCGTCAGCTTCTGCGTATTATAATTAACTATAATGACTGAGACATCCATTATTTTAGGACAAGATGTTTGGGGGAAGTCATAGCCATTCCAACATCCAGCATCCAAGAACGAAATAGATAGGCTATTTTTGAACGTTTCGGGGCTTTCTCATCATTAAACCATATCACTTTCTTTTCTTTGGGGGTTAATTGGAATCTTTCTATAAACACATTCAAAAGCCGTTCAGCCATATAACCATATATTCTTTTCTGCATAGGACTATAATGACTAATATCTGTCTTCTGCTCAACCTTTTCCAAGATATCAAAAAGCCAGGTACAATATTTATCAAACGTTGTCCACGTCATCATAAACATATTAAAATGACGAAGGCGATTATTCTGATACATAACTTTGAAAAACGCTTCTTGTAGTTCCTTGTCCTCCTTGTCCAAAATGACGTTCAACAACGTTGTAAAATCATCAGAGAGATGTTGGCAGCAATAATCGGCATAGAGGGACATGTTATATCTGATCGGACTTGTCACGATAACCGTTTGGTCATCCAGACTTGTCAACACTTGATCTGGTATAGACAAATCGATTTCATTGAAATCCTTTGTTGAAAAACTCGTAATAGGGAAAAGCGACTCACACTGATGATGAAAATCAAAAAACCTTCTATAGTGGCACAGGCCAATAATATCAACATCCTTCAGATTCTTCCATGCCCAATACATGCCCGTCAGTTCACAATAGCAGTTGTTTTTCTGACTGATATTGTCACCTGAATCATCACCTGTAATGCCTAAGTTCTGGTTTGAGAGAGCCTTCCCTACATGAATAGGCAGATAAACTTTGTCTTGGGGATAATTACTCTCTTTGTGACAACATACCAATATTTTCGTATTCATCAATCTTATATATTATAAACAAACAGACATATACAAAACTTTTTCCACAACGGGAGCCATGTCGTAATACTTGTATTCAGCCAGACGACCACCGAAAATGACATTATTTCTCTTACTTGCTAATTGTCTGTATCTGTCGGCCAAAGAATTATTGCGCTCGTCGTTGACCGTATAATATGGTTCCATGCCATCTTTATACTCTGTCGAGTACTCCCGACTAATAACTGTTTTTGGGCATGTATACACCTCATCGCCAAACATCTCAAAATGTTTATGCTCGATAATGCGAGTGTAAGGGACGGAGGCCTCTATGTAATTCATAACGGCATTACCTTGATAGTTAGGTGTATTAATAACCTCATCCTTAAAACTAACCGTTCTCCATTCTAGTTTACCTAACTTATAATCGAAGAATTCATCAATGGCTCCAGTATATACTATTTTGTCTGCAATACGCTCCCAGTGACTTCGATTGTTGAAAAAGTCTGTATTAACCTTAGTTTCTATTCCCTCAAGCAAACCTTCTATCAACTTGTTATATCCGCCAATGGGGACACCTTGGTAGCAATCATTGAAATAGTTATTGTCGTGAACAAAGCGTACAGGTAGGCGTTTGATAATGAATGCAGGCAGTTCTGTACACTTGCGCCCCCACTGCTTTTCAGTATAACCCTTAATTAAGGCCTCGTAGATGTCTCTTCCAATAAGCATCAAAGCCTGCTCTTCCAGGTTTCGAGGTTCTGACACTCCTGCAGCCTTCATGGCAGCAACAGCATCAGCCCTTTGCTCGTCAATCTTCGCTTTTGCCTCTTCTGGAGTGAGTACACCCCACATCTGATAAAAGGTGTTCATGTTGAAAGGCAGGTTATACTGTTTGCCCTTATAATTAGCTATCGGGGAGTTAGTATAGCGATTGAATTCCACGATGGAATTGACAAACTTCCACACTTTTTTATTGTTCGTATGGAAAATATGGGCACCATACTTATGAACGTTAATACCCTCAATGTTTTCACAATAAACGTTACCCCCCAAATGGGGGCGTTTGTCGATAACGAGACAACGTTTGCCTGCCCGTCGTGCCTTATATGCAAATGTTGCCCCAAACAGGCCCGAACCCACAATCAGATAATCATACTTTTTACTCATCTTATGCAATTTCTTAGGCGACGATAGAAATAATAGGGGAAAACATATAAGAGAAAGGTATAGAAAAATGGCTCTGTCTTGTAATACTTCCAAAGCAAGCCAAAAGTCCCTTTTGTATTAAACCGCCAATATTCAGAATAATTATAGAAAAGAGCCAAACCTAACTCATACTTAAAATACCACAAAAGATTTTTCTTATCTTGTCGGTATACGTCATTTGATATTTGACCACTCTGAACATAGGGTAACATAATCTTATTGTAGTTGTCAAGATGTATTTTGAACCAATTGTAACCACCACGACGACCTAAGGGAACATCACTCGTCCAAAACACCTGCTTGTCATAGATAACACAATCACCCCTAGCTGCAACGAGTTGGTAAGACCAGTCTTGTTGCTGAAGCTGAAGGGATGCATACCGATTCTTGTTGGACAATTGATGCCACTGATCCCTCCATGCTCCAAAAAGATTATTGTATGTAACAAAGGTCGACACTATTTTCACATAATCATCAAGTCCCCTTCCTCGTATTTCTTCCGCCTTATAGGAGGTATAAAGATGATTGCTCGTAAAAAACAAAGCAGGCCTTTCCGACACATTTTCCTTGATTTTTGCCTTCATATAGGCAAGTGAATCATTAGTACAATACACCCAATCATTAAAAAGTTTCAAATATTCGCCACAACCCAAGTCAAGTACCCTGACAAAATTCTCGTCATGCATATTCTCTTCATTACGATAATACCTGATATTGGTATACTTTCGGCAGTAATCCTGGCATATAGTTTCTGTTTCATCTGTAGAAGCATTATCGGATATCACCAACTCCACATTATCGTCAAATTCCTCACAAGAGACATAATGGGCTATTACATTTCCTAATATACAGGCTCGATTATACGTCGGGATACAAATAGAAAGAATAGGACGATTATTCACTGATGCCACTCTAATTTCTTCGTTTTATAAATCCAATAACCCCAAGGAAAGAATAGGGATGTCAGAACACAATAGCCTATTGTAATGCCGTAAAGGCCGAACCATTTTCCTAATAACAACGTGGAAAGACCATCAGCCAAAGCACCACAGACAGAAATAACCAGAAAAGGTTCCTGCTTATGACAACGTAAATAGGTGGCCCAGGAATTGGTGTACTGATTAAGGAGAACGGGAATCATCATCAATAATAACGGAAGATAAGACAGAAATCTTTCTGCAAGGACATGCCCGTTAAATTGCAATTGAGTCACGTTGAGAATCCAGATAACCACAAAGAAACCTGCCAACAAAACCATGCAGACTGTCACCATCTGACGTAATGTCAGATTGAATATATTATCGAGCTGCAAATAATCCTTCAAAGCTATTAGTCTTGAATAAAGCGGAACTTTCGTATTCAACCAACTCATGGAAAATGCCTGAATAGCATTCAACAGTTGTAGAGTCATTCCCATCTGACCAGCGACAACAGCTCCTTCTGTAGCAAACAAAACCGGATTAAATAATTGAAAGATAAAATAGCCACTTACCCAGCTGATAGCAATCTTCCATTGGAACGGGAAAATCTCCTTTAAATAATTAACACGTTCTGTTATCTCTGATTTCCATAGATTTACTACGATATGCGCCAACCCACTCTTCCATACATAGGTTTGCCATATTACAACAGACATAATACTACAGATACCTAGTACATACAATTTAAAGCCCAGTGCAAAACCAATCCAATTCGTTGCAGGCAAAAAGACCTGTTGCCAGAAGCCTATCTTACTCATCTCCTTCACCTTTCCCAATCCCATGAAGATGGAAATGAAAGGAGACTGGAAAGTATTAATGGCTGTACCAAGACAAATCAACAACCATGGCAGTTTCCACGATACATCAGCAGCATGTTCTTTACCATAACGGCTAAAGAAAATGAAGCCTACTATCATCAGAAAAACAAAGCCCACAAAAGCAAGTACAGCATACCACTTCACGCAGAAATGTACTAGTGAAGCTAGTCGTGACCTGTACTTGTCCTCCCCTACATACTGGTTATCTGTGTTCAATTGAAGATGAGACGCTTCATGGGCAACAAACTGTGTCATGATGCCTGTCAAGCCCAACTCCAGGAAAACTTGCAAAGCAAGGATACTACCAAAAGTATAGTAAAATCCCTGTTCTACTCCTGTCAAGAAGGTCGTTATAAAGAATACCGACACGACACCTGTCAGGCCCTGAACAATACGGGATCCGGAAGAATAGGCTATCGTCTTATCCATCCCAATTCCACGAGCTAAATCAGTAAGCAATTGAGGTATCATTTAACGAATGCCTTCAATCCTTCCACAAAAGAAAAATGAGGATGCCAACCCGTATCCTCAGTCAGATCCAAGATATCCGCTACTAAATGCATAGGCTGATGAGGATAATAATCCTTTGCGCCAAATTGTATCTTCACAGTAGGATTGATTAATTTCCTCATATCTTCTACATACTCAGACAACTTCCGACCTTGCCCAGATCCTAAGGGATACGCTTTTCCATCAATACCTTTTTCTGCAACAGCCAGAATGCCATCTGCTGCATCATCAGCATAAAGATAGTCCCATGTCTGCTCGCACTTGGTCAACTCAGGTGAATGTCCGGCCTTCAATTCGCTGATGAGGTAACTGATGAGCGTATTCGCTCCGTCATTCGGACCATAAACACTCAATATCCTTACCCAGTTCTGGCGCATGCCCAGACTCTTACAAAGCATGGCAGACAATTTTCCTGCCGCATATTTCGCGATGCCGTAGCCACTTTCTGGATTGACAGGCAAATTTGGAGTCAAGTCAACGTTTTGAACACCATACTCGGCTTGCGAACCTGCTCCTACGAACACTTTGCAGCCGCAGCGGTGCGCCAACTGCACAGCATCCAACGTATATTGGATATTGCGCATCTGTACCTCAGCATCATCACGAGAGGCTCCAAAGGTCTTTTCCCATGAGAGGTGAATAAAAGCATCATACTCTCCAGTAAACTGAAGTGAAGCATAATCAGAAAGATTACACTCCACTACAATCACATGCTCATCATGGGGCAGATTCTGCAAACGCTTGGAGCCTTGATGCACTATACAAGTGACTTCAAGACCTTTTGCCAATGCTCTTCTGACGATGGCACTGCCAACGCATCCAGTAGCGCCAGTAACGATTATTCTCTTCACTCGCGAGAATCCTTCTTATAGACACATACTTCCTGCAACTCATCACTCATAAACGGAGCCATCTTCTCCAACGGTGCAGATGACATCTTGCCAGTCTTCTTATCCATGAAACTGGCACTCTTGGGGAACAATGTCTGCTCTGGATGCATGTGGATTTCACAAATCATTGGACCATCTGTTGACAATACTTTTGCTATTGTATCGCGCAGAGGCTGTCCATTCTCATTGCAAGAAGTATATGGGATACCGTAGGCAGCGGCAATTTTCTCCAGATTTGGACATATTACGCCTGATGTAGGATTGCTACCAGTGAACTTTCCACCAAAGAAAGCCTTCTGTGTGGTCTTGATGGCCAGATAGCCCTCGTTCTCCAATACGAACACCTTCAAAGGCATCTTATAGGACACAACCGTCTGTAGTTCCTGGATATTCATCTGTAAAGATCCGTCACCAGTAACGAGTACGGTTTTGCCGCCCTTGATACCATTTGCCTTTGCCTCATTTGAAACAACGGCACCAATGGCTGCTGGCAAGTCATAACCCATAGCAGCACATCCCTGGTTGGCGAATACTCTAACACCCTTGTTCACCTGCATAGCCTGATAGGTACAAGTATAGGCTGTTCCGTTACCAGTTACGCAGACATCTCCGTCATGCAACTGTTTGAACAGTTCGTCAGCAAACTTGTAGGAATTGGTATAGCCTTCCTCATCTGGGTTATCATCAAACAATGTAGGAATCTTGTTTTCAATCTCTCTACCCCATTCAATCCATTTGGTAAACTCAGGAAGATTATTCTCATTTTCAAGAGCTGTATTAAACTTGTCGATAAACTCAGACAGGTTTACATGGATAGGCATATCAATATTCAACGTGGGCTTCTGCATCTCTGCCAGGTCTATGTCCACCATCACCTTATAAGCCTTAGGTGCCAGTAGGTCGTAAGCATAACTTACCTGACGGATACTCAGACGGGTTCCCATCACTATTAGCAAGTCTGAGTTCTGAACCATGATATTGCCGATACGGTCGCCACAGATGCCAGGTTTACCAAAGCAAAGATGATGATTGTGCCAAATGATGTCCGAACCACTGATGGCCGTTACTACAGGAATATTCAGTTTCTCTGCCAACTGAATGAACTCTTTCTCACGTTTAGCCAAGCGCACACCGTTACCCACATAGATAACAGGACTCTTGGCTGTCTTTATTTTCTCAATCAGTTGCTTTATCTGCTCATCAACCAATGCATGCTTCACAGGGTCGATGATCTCTGCAGGATCAAACTCCTTGAACTTGCTTTCATCAACTGTTGCACCTTGTACATCAAGAGGGATGTCCAACCATACGGGTCCTGGTCTGCCATCCAAGGCTATGGCTACTGCCTTATCTAGTTCATACTTGATATCAAGTGGGTTATAAACTGTCTTTGCATACTTTGTAATAGGAGTTACCACTGAGACAATGTCTGCCTCTTGGTCACCCAACTGACGCAGGTTTAAATAAGGATAAGTATGTTTATAGGTAGATGTCTTAATCTGTCCTGAAATGTAGATGCCTGGGATAGAGTCAAGATACTGTCCCAATACACCTGTAATGGCATTTGTTCCACCAGGGCCTGTGGTGACATTGGTCACACAGAGTTGGCCACAGGTGCGATAATAACCTTCAGCTGCAATAGCAGAAGCTTGTTCGTGATGATTACATATATAGGTCAGTCCCTTTGTATGACCTATAGAATCATTCAGGTGCATAGCACCACCACCTGTTACCAAAAAACAATGCTTAATTCCATGCTTCTCCACGAGATGCTGGAAAATAAAATCTGAAACCTTAATCATATTTAGTATTATTGATGATACATATTTCTATTAGAAATTAATTCTCTCTTCTTCAATAACAAGTGGTCTGTTCATGACTCTTGTATTGATACTCATCACATACTCACCTACAAAACCAATGAATAAAAGTTCAATAGCATTCAGGAAGAACAGGCCAATGAGCATCGGAGCTAATCCTGCAGAGAACTGATCCCAGAAAACCAGTTTCAAGATAAGATAGACGAGAGCTGCCAGAATCGACAGGAATGACAACACAAAGCCCATTATAGTCAACAAATGCAATCCCACTTTTGTATAAGAAGTGAAACTCAGCATGGCAGCATCAAATAACGTAAAGAAGTTGTTGTGAGTTTTGCCAGCCCTGCGTTTAGCCTGTGTATACTCTAAAGAGACACGTTTATAGCCCAACTCTGCTACAATACCGCGGATAAAAGGCGTAGGATCTTTTAAGTTCCTCAGGACATCAATAAAGCTCTTATCATAGAGCCCGAATCCAGTGAAATGTTCTATTTGATCAACAGATGACATCCTGCGGATAGTCTTATAATAACAAGTTCTGAAGAATCTCATAAGTCGGTTTTCCTCACTCTCAGTCTTAATACACGACACTATCATGGCCCCATTCTCCCATTCCCTGACCATCTGAGGAATCATCTCTACAGGATCCTGGAAGTCACAGCACATACAAATAGTGCAATCACCAGTAGACTGCAATATACCATAGTAAGGACTATTGAACTGTCCAAAGTTCTTGGCATTGAATATAGCCTTTACCTTGGGATTTCCTTTACAAATCTCACGGAGCAGAGGCCTGGTATTGTCTGATGAATCGTTGTCTATGAAAATAAGCTCATAATCATAATCCGGCAGATCTGACGTTATCTCATTGACGACAGCCTTGCTGATAGGGACAACATTCTCCTCTTCATTATAGCAAGGAATCAATATGCTAATCTTCTTCATTAATATTCTTTGTTTTGAAAGACCAATACTTGTTCATCACAAAATTTGTAGGAACTGTTATTATCAGGATTAAGAGTGGCGCCACATATTCAGAGATATGCATCTCGTCAATCAGGAGCCACAGCAGGATGCTATTCAGCACAATTCCCGTAAACGCATACGAGAGAACGGTTTTGACAAACGAGGCATAGATATTCCGGTACTCATATGACTCTTTCCTAAACACATATTTATTGCTCCAATAAAATGCGTTAATGACACTAACGACAAAACCCACTGCATTAGCCAAAAGATAATGCATTCCGACATATACACATACAGAATAGACTACATAGCCAATGATTGTATTGGTTAATCCTACTGCACAGAACTTAAGAAACTGTATCAGGCTTTTCCAACTTGGCTTCATAGTTCTTTTCCGAAAAAAGGTATCTAATCATATCCTTCAGTGACGAGCATATTAATAATAGCCAAATTATAATAAGGGCTAAATTCGCTCCGATAGAAGCTACTTTATAACCATCGAGTACAGACACCTGAAATGGATTCAATATAACACAAGACAATAGAATAATAGCATTCTGAAGAAACCTGCTGCCATTTGTCTCGCCCATGAATATACATAGAACAGGAAAGAAATATAAGCCACAATAGAAGCCTGAATTCGTTGGATATAATATCAGCGCACATGACAACAACATGACATTCTTCCAATAAGAATTCTTTGCAACCAAAACCAAGATAATAGTAAGCAATAGTAGTACCTGATTTAATATACCCAAAACAGACTGAAGTACGAAATAGACAGGTCCGGTAATATAAATAGAATTATAAAGCAAATCTGCAAATTTAGGAATCCCGAAGAAATCAACCCACTTAGTAGAGAACTCTCCTTGCATATTTGCAATATTTCCCAAATGAATAGGAATATTGCTAAAACCTCCCCTAAATGCTAAATATGGCAGAAAGAACAATGGAAGTCCGATGGCGAAACACCAAACAATGTCTTTATATCTTTTTTCCTTCAATAACAATAGTCCAAAGATGGCCGGATAAATTTTCAGAATTGTTGCTATACATAATGCAAATAGAGCAAAATACACCTTATATTTTCTTTGTTCTCTATAATAGGCAAAAAAATAGTTCACACATGCAGCAGACAGAATAATCAGATTACCTCTTTCAATAGAAAATATAAAAATGGAGGAGAAAAGTAAAAGGGCAAGGCTCCAGTTTGACATATATTTGTGCCTGTTTAACTTCTGCAATGAATGCCAAAACAGCAAACCCATCAAAAGTAACAGGAACATATACGAGACCATTCCAACGGGAACACCCCAACACTCAGTAAGATATACACGATCATGCTCAATCGTCAAATTTTCATACCCACCTAATTGAGAAAAAGGATATAAGAGGAGATAAGTGAGGGGCATATATATTTCATCATTCCCATAAGGGTCACCTTCTATTAAACTTCTTAGTGTAAAGAAGAAATCTGAAAGCATCCACTTTCCCCCATCAAACAAAATCATAGTTTGATTAAAACGCGGAATTGAAGAAGGAAAAACCAGGAAATACAGAAACAGAAGCACCAATGGCGTTAAAACATAGCAAAACAGTCTGTTTCTTTTCTTTATCTCTGCCCTTATTATTTTTTCCATAACGGAATTATCGGCCAATAAAATAATTAATCTGCTCCACACAAAGGCTATAGACGTCCATTGTCTGATGACGTTTATACCAATCAGCCGTCAATTCACAACACTGGCTGATATTAGTACGGGGTTCCCAGCCTAATTGGAATTTTGCCTTACTAATGTCAAGCATCAAAAGGTTGGCCTCATGGAGAGCATTAGGATCCGATACATCCTTCAGTTCACCCTTACCATAGTACTTTGTAAGCATCGTTGCAACATCCCAAACAGGAGTAATACTCTCTGTACGAGGGCCAAAGTTCCAACCTTCACAATACCTTGTGGGCTCTTTAAGCATCTTGCAGGCTAATAGCAGATAACCTGACAACGGCTCCAAAACATGCTGCCACGGACGAATGGCTTTGGGAGAACGTATTTCAATAGGCTTGTTGGCCTCCAAGGCTCGGATACAATCAGGAACGATTCGGTCCTTAGCCCAATCACCTCCTCCTACCACGTTCCCTGCACGGACACTGGCGATGCTGACATGATGCTTCTTAGCATAATCTGCAGGGTTAAAAAAACTCCTACGCCATGAGTTGATGGCGATTTCCGCTGCGCCTTTAGAAGAAGAATAAGGATCATAGCCACCCATAGGCTCGTTCTCACGATAGCCCCAGATTTGCTCCTTGTTTTCATAACATTTATCCGTGGTAATCATCACAACAACCTTCACAGAGTCAGTAACTCGCGCAGCCTCCATAATATTGATGCTGCCCATGACATTGGTCTCATATGTTTCTACTGGGATCTCATAGCTAAGCCGAACTAAAGGCTGTGCTGCCAGATGAAAGACAATCTCTGGCTGATACTCCTTAAAGATTTCTTTCATCTTCTGACCGTCACGGATATCTGCCCTGAGATCGGCCTTGATTTTCTGGCCAATCCCAGAAAGGACATAATTGTCTTTTGGTGAATAGGGATCCAGACCTACGCCAACAACCTCTGCCCCCATCTCATAAAGCCAGATACTGAGCCATGAGCCTTTGAAGCCTGTATGACCTGTTACAAGAACTCGCTTTCCCTTGAAAGCACCATTAAATATATCTATCATTTGACGCAACAAAATCCTTGATTGTCTGAATCATATACTGAAGCTTTTCAGGAGTCATACCCGGATAAAGACCCAGCCAGAAAGAATCACGCATAATGCTATCTGTTACAGGAAGTGAACCGCCAACAACACGGTAGTCTCTACCCTCTACATACTGCTCGAAAGCAGGATGGCGGAGTAGATTTCCTGCAAAGAGGTTACGAGTCTGTACTTTATGGTCTTCTAAATACTTTGTCAATTCGTTACGGGTATAGCCAGCATCCTCCTTCACTGTGATAAAGAAGCCAAACCAAGAGGGCTTACTGTTCTTCTGAGGCTCTGGCAACAAAAGACCTTTTACACCCTTCAGTCCATTATACATCGTTTCGAAGTTCTCACGACGACGCTTCACTATGAAATCAAGTTTCTCTAACTGAGCACAACCAATAGCAGCCTGAAGGTCAGTGGCCTTGAGATTATAACCCAGATGACTGTACACATACTTATGGTCATAACCCTGAGGAAGCTGGCCGAACTGACCTGTAAAGCGACAACCGCAAGTGTTATCTACTCCGCCTACACACCAGCAGTCACGCCCCCAGTCCCTATATGAGTTCACATATTTATGGAGATCTGGGTTATTTGTGTAGACAGCACCACCCTCACCCATTGTCATGTGATGGGGAGGATAGAAACTGCTGGTACCAATATCACCAATGGTGCCGGTTTTTTTCCATTCTCCATCAATAAAATACTCGGAACCAAGAGCGTCACAGTTATCCTCAACCAACCAGAGGTTATGTTTCTTACAGAAATCAACCACAATCTGGAGATTAAATGGATTGCCCAGACTATGAGCAATCATCACAGCCTTGGTCTTGGGAGAAAGGGCATTCTCAAGTTGATTGGTATCGATATTGCCTTCCTCGACGCTCATATCCACAAATACAGGCACTGCACCATATTGCACGATACAAGCTACGGTAGTAGGGAATCCCGCTGCTACTGTAATTACTTCATCTCCTCGCTTAATCTGACGATCACCTAGTTCTGGAGCTGTCAATGCAGAAAAAGCCAAAAGGTTAGCAGACGAACCCGAGTTACAGAGAGAGCAGTATTTTACACCCAACCATTTAGCCAAACGAGTCTCAAACTTATGCGCCCAAGGTCCGGCTGTCAGCCAAAAATCCAGGGATGCATCCACGAGGTTCACCATCTCCTCATCATCGAAGTAGCGGCCACCATAATTAACTCGACTTTTCCCTGCCTCAAATGCAGGCTGAGGAACATGCACCTCACGATAATACTCTCTCGTCAGTTCGAGTATTTGTTTCTTTAAATCTTCTTTCTTAGACATATCGTAATTATTTATTTTTTCCTTGAGGAACGGTACGCTCCCACTTCTTCCATGGGGCCCTGCCTTCTCGGAGAAGCCTCTCCAACAAATCGCGCTCACGGACATTATCCATACACTGCCAGAAGCCTTCATGGATATAAGACATTAATTCACCCTGATTGGCCAGTGTCTCAAGAGGTGTTTTCTCAAAAATAGTGGCATCGCCTTCAATCAGATTGAAAATCTCCGGCTGGAGAACCATGTAGCCAGCATTGATAGGGGCACCATCAGCGAGATTCTTTTCACGGAAAGATTTCACAGCTCCGCCTTCGATATCAAGAACACCTTTATCCTGAGCCAGTTTAACAGCAGTAAGCGTAGCAAGTTTACCATGACTCTGATGGAATTCAAGGAGTTTATTGATATCCACATCACAAACGCCATCGCCGTATGTCATAAAAAAAGGCTCATCGCCTATATATTTTTGAACACGCTTAATACGGCCACCAGTCATCGTATTATAACCAGTATCTACAACTGTCACCTTCCATGGTTCAAGTTTGCTCTGATGGATGGACACTTCATTCTGGCCACTCGTATAATCAAATGTCACATCGGAATTGCACAAGAAATAATCAGCGAACCATTTCTTGATATATTCCTGACGATAACCAGCACAAATGATGAACTCATTATGCCCATAAAAGGCATACTCTTTCATGATATGCCATAGTATCGGCATACCACCAATCTCAATCATTGGCTTTGGCTTGAATGCAGACTCCTCACTAATACGAGTCCCAAAGCCTCCAGCTAATAAAACAACTTTCATATTATTCAATTTTGATTATACTCTTAACGACAGCTATCTAGTCAAACGCTCAATTACAATCTTTTTAGCTTTTTATGATTATGACAAATGCACCATAAAAACTACTAAGAAAGACCAATGAGGGGCTTGAATTGATTCTCTTTATAGAGAACATAGATAAAAGTAACAAATGTCGCAAGAAAGAGAAATACTATAACAAGACGTCCTCGTTTAGGACCCGCAGGTGCCAAAGAAACCGTCGCAGACTGAAGTGTTGTAAAAGCAGGAGTTACCTCCTGTACCTTAGCCTTTGCAGCTATAACTTGAGCGGAAATAGCTGTATAATTATTGTATTGCAACTGCATCTCATTCTCAAGATCATTTTGTTTCTGCTGAGCAGTCAATAACACCATATCCTGATTGGCATCCATAAATTCCACATAAAGTCTACGTGCATGTTCATAATCTTTTTTAGCCTGACGTTGAAGTTTTTCAACATACTCTAAATCATGGCGGGCTTTGCTAGTCTTATAGTCTGTCAAAAATTCCTGTAAACGTGCCTTAACAGAGTCTGCCAACAGTGCAGCAATATAGGGATCCTGAGCAGTAACATTAATAGAAATCAAATTTGTTTTCTTATCTATTTTACAATCAACATTCTTGTTAATCATACCAGCAATTCGAGACTGTTCTCCTGTTAGCTCGAAATTATTAACTAGTGTATCTTTCTCCTTATGAGGCGACAACAATCCAAAAAAATCATCCCACCATGGTTCTTTCCATTCATTCTTTAGATAGTCATAATAAGACATAGTCTTTTTATCTGCCTTATGTTTAATTTTAACAGGGAACAGAGATGTTTTAAAATCAACAGAATTCATTAAATCAGGATATACTGTGGGTGTGATTGCATCCCCACCTGAATTTCCACTTCCTCCTATACTTAGTCCAAAACTTGAAGCTATAGACGATATCGCGCCCATACTACTACCTCCGCCACCTGTTTCTGGTGCTAGTAATATTTTACAGACGTAAAAATCGGGTAACGATCTTACGTAAATACATGCAATTACGAAAGCAATAGGAAGCACTTTATAAAAGAGTTTCCTGTGTTTTTTTATAGCAGCCCAAATAGCACCGAAATCTATGGGGTCCGGTTTATGAGGCTGAATGTTCTGTTGATCCATATTAGAATTTAAAATAAGTTCTTTAATTTTAATTACTTAAACAATCTTCCAATCGTCAATCTGCTTCTTCTCTGTAGAGAAGTTTATGCCAATCCTATACAGCTTACGTTGGTCTGCCTCAAAAGTTTTTGCATAGCCCTTTTCTTCAATTTGCTGCAATGCAATATCAGCAGATTGATTGATTTTCAGCTCCATGATGTAAATATATTGAGAAGTCTGGAGCACAATATCCATACGGCCACGGTTGGTATGTCGCTCCACTTCGACATAGAAGCCCAACATGCGGAATATCACGTAAAGTGTATTCTGGAAATAAATCTCCAGATCACCCATCACCTGATAGTCACCATTGGCAAAGAAGCCCTCCAAACGACGCATGAAGCCCTCGGCATCGCCACCACGCACATCCTTGACAAACTGGGAGATGGCGTAAGCGCTCTTATCTTTCACCTTAGGCGTATAAAAGGGGAGCAAGTAACGGATAAATCCCTGCTCTACCTCACGATTGGGGAAACGTAGTTGATAGGAGTCAAACTCCCGATCATAACTTTCGAGAGTCAGATAACCACTCTGATAGAGCAACGGGAGAGGATTCTCATCCATAATGTCTATGCTGTTGAGCGCATCAGTCGACAACTCTTCTTCTGTCATGTTTTCCAAGGAGTAGCCCGTCTTCTTAAGTTGGTAAACCAAGAAAGAAGGGGTACCCGTCTCAAACCAATAGTCGCGGAACTGACCACTGGCCAAGGTATTCAACACACTGAAAGGATTGTATATTCCTGATGTGTTGCTGGCAAAGTGATAGCCATCAAAATCCCTTTTCAACCTCTCATAACATTCTTCTTGAGTAAGACTGTTCATATTTGCCAATTCCAGTACACTGCCATCAAAGAATGTATGCAATTCGTCTTCTGTGATTCCACAGATTGCAGCATAACGCTTATCCAACGACAGGTCTATCAAATTATTCAAGTCGCTGAACACACTCACCTTTCCGAACTTCGTGACACCCGTCAAAAAAGCAAAGCGGATCTTAGCATCAAGTGTCTTCAAGACAGAATAGAATGCCTTCAGTTTACTCCGATATGCCGACTGAAGGGCATCATTACCAATAGCCTGAAGCAATGGTTTGTCGTACTCATCGACAAGAATCACCACCTGCTTACCAGTTCTCTCGTAAGCATTATTAATAACATGGATAAAACGTTCTTCTACAGCACGATTCTGATATTCGCTGCCATAGAGTTTTTCCCAGCCCTCCAAATGCCGGTTAAGTTCAGCTTCCAACGAGGATTCATCCTTATACTCCCGACTATTCAAATCCAGATGCAGGATTGGATACTGTTTCCACTCCTTCTCCAACTCACTGACAGCCAAGCCTTCAAATAGTTCCTTCTGACCGCTAAAATAGCTCTCTAATGTGGAGAGGAACAACGATTTACCAAAGCGGCGAGGACGAGAAAGAAAATAATAACTGCCTTCTGATGTCAGTTTATACATTAGGGCTGTTTTGTCTACATAGACGTAGCCATCACGCCTGATTTTCCCGAAATTCTGGATTCCTATGGGGTATTTCATTCTAAATCAGAATGACTTGATGAGGTTCGTTACTGTAGCAATCATGGTAACCATGGTAGCGAGAGAGGTGCCGAGGTTGGCAATCATGCTAATGTTATCATTGGCAGACCGGGTCTTGTTGGGAATGATGATTTCACAGCCAGGCTCAACCTTGCCTTTGCTGGCCTTGGAGACCTTACCATTCTGATAGAGAATGAAAGCCTTTGAGCGCTTGGCACCATTACCATAACCGCCGGCCTCGTTGACATACCACTTATAGGACTTGCCACTGGTGTAAGCTACAGTATTGGGATACATCACGTTACCATTAATCTTAACCGTACCAGAATACTCGGGAACTACCAAGCGATCGCCCTCACGGAGAATGACATCGTAGTCAGAACCTGGATTCTTGAGAGCCTTGTCGAGTTCGATACCAACATAATAGACGGTATCCTGAGCTACCTTGCCTGCATCGAGACCAGAACCACCCTGCATCTCAACCATCTTCAGCAGTCGGTTCAGGCGGAACCTCTCATCTTCGTTCAAAGGACGCTCGATACGAGCTCCACGGACGTAAGCCTGATCAGTTACACCACCAGCGGCCTTGATGATATCACTAAGGCGCTGATTCTTCTGAGAGAGGGTATAGGTTCCACTGAACATTACCTCACCATCAACATAGATGTTGCGCTGAGGTACAAAACCTGGACTACGACGAACATATACCTCATCATACGGCTGGAGAACAAAATCCTTCGTTCCATCTACCACAAGACCATCCTTCAGAGTGAAGGAGAAAGTCTTGGCAATCTCCTTACTATCGGAAGTGCGGGCGGGATCGATAATACGACGAGACACGTCTACCTTTGCAGTAGAGGCAGCATCAGTAAGACCACCTGCCTGAATGATGAAGTCTTCGATAGTCTCGTTGTCAGCATAAATATATGTTCCAGGGAATTGCACCTCACCATGTATAGTCATGGTACGCTCGTTCATCTTATCTTGCTGTACCGCAATGGTAAGTACATCCTCGTTCTCCAGAGGAATATCAGCTACCGTACCATTCAAGATTCCCTCTACATCGACAGAGATGACGCGCCAAGTGCGGTCGTCTTTCATACGATGGAGTACTGCATGAGCACCGAAGGCATCTTCGGTAAGACCACCAGCATTCTCAATGAGAGAGCGAACAGAAGTGGTACCGTCACCCAAATTATACTGTCCTGGATGGTAAACAGCCCCCTGAACAGTTACAGTGTTTTCGTAACGCTTCAGGATGGTATCAACTGTAACAGAGTCACCATCAAGCAGTTTAAAGTCGGCCATCTCAAATTCCGGCACATTGTAAGCAGAGTCCTTTCCGCCTGCCACACGATTCAAACGGACGGCCTTTTCGTAAGCCCCAGTAGAGAATCCACCTGAATATTTCAACAGAGTAGCCACACTCTCGTCTCTCTTCATTTCATAAGCCATGGGGCGCTTCACGCTACCTGCAATGTCTACAATACAATCATAAGGACCAACCATGATGACATCATTGTCAGCCAAACGGACATTACCAGACAATTTTCCATTGAGAATATAATCGTAAACATCGACCGTTGTTATCTGACGACCATTGCGGAACACCTTGATACTACGGAGAGTACCCAGACTATTAACACCTCCTGCCATGTAAAGGGCATGGAAAACAGAAGCGAAAGCAGAGAGTGTATAGGTACCGGGAGCCATCACCTCACCCATCACATTAACGGAGATGGTTCGGGTCTGACCTACAGTCATGCGAATCTCAGAACTATTATAGCGCTGTCCCAGTGTACGGCGAATCTTTGCATTAGCAGCATCGACGGTGAGACCGCCAATATGAATAGGGCCATAACCGGTCACCAACACAGTTCCGTCAGGAGAGACCTCCAACTGTTCAGACTTCTGAGAAGCACCATAGACGTCAACGAAGACCTTATCGCCAGGACCAACTATATAGGAAGCCGGGGTAGCAATGTTCATATTAGGCTCGAAAGAAAGCTTGTCCTGATTGAAGATATCACGACCGAAAACGACCTTTCCGTTGATGGTGTTATCACCAGAATTCACATAGACTTTCTTACGGTCAACAGTCTCATTACCTGACGAAGTCGGGGTTACTGCAGAAGTATAGATGACATTACCAGCAGAGTCAACACGGACAGAGCCATTATTGTCGCGGAGGCGGCTATCTGCCACCAAAACATCCATATTACTACCAGAAGAACGGCTCGAAGTACCGCCATTGAGCATTTCGTACTGAGTACGGACGCGCTGCAGCTGCTGCATCGTAACACCACGCTGCATCAGACGGGTAGCAATCTGCGACTGAGAAGCGCCAGACTTCAACTCGCGCTGCACATACTGCATCACTTGAGTGTCGCTCATACCCTGGGCCTGCACAAAGAGGGAACAGAGCAGTAAAGACACTGACAAAACAAACCTGTTCATAAATTCAATATTTAGCCTTTTTCTAGAAAAACGTGTGCAAAGTTACGAATATTTCCCGAACAAGATCGG
>ERZ842401.2696-NODE-2696-length-23380-cov-8.345852_pt1 | contig 23380 bp, 13 predicted proteins | sample MGYA00521270_ERZ842401 | MGnify/ENA primary metagenome ERZ842401 (study PRJEB31892, sample SAMEA3878208) | bioreactor metagenome | biome: Moose rumen | place: Sweden | collected 2011-10 | study: EMG produced TPA metagenomics assembly of the PRJEB12797 data set...
ACGGATCAGTAGGAAGTTCAAACGCCTGAAGAGCGACATCGCTGGTTCCAGTCGCTGAATAAGTGGTCACTGCAAGGTTACGATACTTGTTGTTACCACCAGTCTCACGAACCACATTCACGAAGTCCTGCTGCAACTTATTGATAGCCTGATAAGCACCATCCTCCACAGAAGAAGGAGCAGTCCAAGAGTAACTCTTGTTCAGAATCTCGTTGAACGACTCGAAGATCAGGTGCTCGTCATAGTTCTTAAAATGCTCGGCAATCTGCTTCCAGAGTTTCTGGTAGCGGACCGTCAATGCAGGATAGTCGTCGATATCCGCATAGAGCCATGCGCCACCATCCGTACGTCCATTGGCTGCACCATTGTCATGCTGAATGTTAAGGATGCAATAGCAACCTGCATTCAGCACATAGTCAACAACTTGTTGAACACGGTTCATCCACTCCTCGCTGACATTATCGTCAGCATCCATGTGAGGATACCATGTCACAGGAACACGAATAATGTTGAAACCCTTCTCTGCAATAGCATCGATGATCTCCTGCGTGGTCAGAGGCTGCCCCCAAGAGGTCTCCCAGTCAGCAATAGTCTTGGTGGAGGGGTCCCACCAGTCACCCCATGGGTTGGCATCAAGTGTATTACCAAGGTTATAACCCATCACAAGGTTCTCCACCAACTCGAAGGAAGTCTCGAAGGGATCATCAGGATCAGCCCCAGCACCTTTCTGTGTGATGACCAGTGACTTACTGATACTACCAGTAGTAAAGGTAACTGTAGCAGTACGCTCCTCACCCATATTTTTAGAAACAGAAACTTTGTCATAACTATACTTATTGGCAAAGCCATAACCAGAATAGTTGGACAGTGTCACCCAGTCTGCATCCACAGAGGCCTTCCAGTCACCATCACAGTTAATCCCTACGATGTAACTGTTGGCACCCAAAGAGAAGTTCAGCGTAGAGAGTGCCCCCTCATCAGTATTCAGCAACTCCAAGATAGAGCCGGCACCACTTCTGCGACCATTGTCCACCGTCTTGGTGGTATCGCTGTCGCTGCATGCTCCTGCCACAAAGGCAAGGAGCAGCAGGAGTGCAGTGTTTAATATATTCTTTCTCATATTCATATACTTTTATTACATCTTTATATTAGGGAATATATACCAGGCGGATATTATCAATATAGACATCCACGTTACCTATCTTGGTACCTTGAGTAAAACTCATGATACGAACAATACCCAGACCATTATTGACAACATCCTGATAAGTCTTACCCTTATAGGCAGTCATATTGCTTAACTTGCAGACGTGGCGATACCATTTACCGACATAAGCCCCACCATTGATATCCTGTAGAATCTTTCCATCAGGGTTGGTGAAAGTACCCTTGTCGTAGTCAACCCATTCGAAGTTATCATAGGTGACATCAGTAGATCCGCTCTCATTGATGTTGTTAGCAAACCAGAACTCATAACGCAGATAACCTTGGAAGCCTGTACCATCATTATTATAGTCCGAGCCTCCATCATATACTTCAAAGGTGAAGTAGAGATTGTCCGTAGAGGCACTTGCTGGGATGACATCATAAGAAGGTAATGGCAGAGGATCGCCACTCCAGTCTTTCTTGAAGAAAATCATCTGTCCCCACCACTGTCCATAAGAGTTCAAGTGAGCAACATTACCTGTACCACCAATAGTGAATGAACCATATTCAGCATTGGGTCCCCAACCTTCATCCGTAACGCCACTGTCGAAGTCATTCAGCAGGCAGTCGTATGCGAAGAAATTTTTGAAGGTTCCCACACCACCAGGCGTTGTAACCGTCAGCGTACTACCACTGCCCTTAGATGGAACCTTATCAATATCAATGATAATCTGGTCTTCTGTCTCAGCCACCGTAAAGTCGTCAGCAGTCAGGGTCACGTCACCGAAAGAAACGCTCTCTACCTGTACAAACTCCTGACCAGTGATAACGAGTTGCTCACCAATCACAGGCATGTCAGAGGAAACAGACAGGATGACAGGCTTACCTGGTGTCTTATAATAAGGTACGTAGACAATACCTGCGGCACACTCGATAACCAATGTACCTTCGTTGAAAGGCAGTTCTGGAGTTGTCAACTGAAGTTGAGAAGATACCTCATAACTCTGATTGGATGTCAGATAACGGTCTTGTTTCACTATACTATAGTCTGAGACCTCGTAATGCGTACCAGGCACCGTCTCCCACTCTGTCGTAGCAATATCCTCTGCCAAAGCATCTGTGAAATACATATCCTCAATGCTATAGAGGTTCAGACCATAGACATTCAAGATGTCACCTGCAGCACGAGGATAAGAACCCTGGATACGAGCAATAGACGGATAAGCACCCAATACCTTGAAGGCATAGGTAGCGACACCACCACCCGTCTCCACACGAATCTCGTCCTTCAAATCGGAGTTGAAGGCGGTCAGTTCAAAACCGTCACTCTCTGAGGGTACTTTTACAATAATACTGTGATCTGTATTCATCGTAGTGCTGAAACCTACTTGCTGGTCATTAATATAAACGGCAAGTGCCCCGCCCAGATTTTTACCAATAATAGCAATCGTCTGTCCTTGTGCCGACTTGTTGAAAAGGCTGTCAGCCTTTTCAGGGTCACAGACACGGACACCAGTAATCTCCGGCTGTCCGCCACCGCCGTCGCTATCACTACAAGCCGTGAAGCCCAGTGCGAAGAAAGCCATCAATGACAGCAGCAGTCCTTTTTGCATATTTAATATCTTATTCATAACTTTGTCATCTTAAATTATTATTCTTCTCCAAAATCATAACTCTGAGCAGACTCCTTGAAGTATGGGTTACGAATCACGTCAGCCTCAGGATAAGGCATGAAGATATTCGTCTCATTCAGCGTTACAGGGTCGTAACCGTCACGGGCTCTTGAGAGGGCATCCACGTCATAGGAATAACCTTCTTCCACTTTCTGGACGACATTCTCAGAGTCCTCCTCACGCAAGCAGTCATTCCAATAGCAATTTCCGTTATCATCATAGAAATACCATGCGGACGACTGACGGTTGGGGAATGTACGATAGGAAATCGTATGGTCTTCGTTATAAAGCACATCGCCCTGATTGATCATGAAGGCACGGTGCTGCTTGTTGTTGAAGTAGTCGAGCATGTACTGGGGCTGCCAGCGATACCATGTCACCATGTCGTACCAGTTAGAGAACTCCATACAGAACTCCTTGCGACGCTCTTTGATAATCTCCTCGAAACCGTATGAGGTGTAGAGTTTATCCTCGTCTACCTTCGCTCTCTTGCGAAGGGCATTGATAGCATTCAGACCTTCTGCGTCAGAAGTCATCTCACTATTACCCAACACAGCCTCAGCCTTAATCAGGTAGATGTCAGCAAGACGCTGGATATAGGTATTCAGTGGTGAAGCCATCATATCCAAGTGACCGTTACAGTCAGCCTTGGTACCAACTACCCACTTCTTCAACTGACAGTATTTCTTACTATAGACATAGCCAGAAGCCTGTGGGTAACCATTCTCTGGAGTCTTGTCTGAAGCCTTCACCAGGTCATTTCCAGTATCCCAGTAGTCATAGTAGACACCAGGAGAGCACCAAGTGGCACGGAAACGGATAGAGTCGCTGACATCCTCATTATAGAGGTCAAGCATATCTACAGAAGCATAGATTCCGCCCCAAACGTTTACATCAGAACTTCCGCTCCATCCAAGATCGGAGAAGTTTGCATTCTTTTCGCCCCAGTCACCTGCCAGAGGATCAGCCCAGTGCATGGCAAGCAAGGTCTCCGAGTTCTGCATCGAGAAGTTATTGCTGGCATACTTGAAGAGGTCAGCATAGTCGTCCATCAATGCGTAAGGACCATTATTGATGACATCATCACAGAGTTCAATTACCTCGTCGAGAATGCTTTGGTCACGGGTAGTCTTATTCCAACCACTCTGGGCAAGCAGAGCCTTGGCAAGTAGTCCCTCTGCGGAATACTTGGTGGCATGCATACTGGTACTTCCCTCAGGAAGGAGTTCCACCGCACGGCGAGCATCACGGATGACAAACTTCAGCACGTCTTCCTCCTTGATCAGAGGAACAACAGGTTGCTCCAACATCTCATCGTTCGTCTCAAAGACAGGCACCTCACCCCATGCACGGAGAAGATAGAAATAAGCCCATCCACGCATCAGGTAAGCCTCACCCAACGCCATGTTCTTCACTTCCTCGCTGACCGTTTCAGCACAATAGTTATTGATGTCGCTGATTAACTGATTAGACATTGTAACAATCAAGTAGAACGCCTTCCAAGCGTTAGCCAAGTCACTATCAAGACCAGTCACTTGGAAGGTTGCGAACTCTGAGTTCAAATAGGGGTTCCATCCATCGTTGGCACGAGCAGAACCCATACCGACCATTGCACGGTAATTATAGTTGAACCATGCATATCCATAAAGCGGCTCTACGGCTTTCATCACAGCCTCATCAGAGGAGTAATAAGTCTCGACAGGATACTGGTGCTCAGGTTTGATATCCAGAAAATCCTTACCACAACTGGTCGTCAAGACTCCCATTGTCAGCAGAGACGCTCCTAGTAAAAATATATTTAACTTTTTCATTGTAATGCTATATTAGAAGTTAAGTTTGAGACCGAAGTTGTAAATGCGCTGAGAAGGATAACGACCATTGTCGAGACCTTGCAGAATCACGCTCTGTCCCATGGCACCCACCTCGGGGTCATATCCGTCGTAACCCGTGATGGTGAAGAGGTTCTGCACATTGGCATATACCTGACACCAGTCAATGCCGACTTTCTGTGTCCAACGTTTAGGCAAGTTCCAAGCAAGAGAAAGTGACTTCAAGCGGATGTAAGAACCATCCTCCACGAATTCTGAAGAGACACGATTATTGGTGTTCTGCCCATTGCCAGAAGGCTCAATACGCCAACACTCCGCCGTCTCAGGATTAGTTATATAGACGTTAGAGATATCACTCAAGGAACCCTCTGCGTCATACATGCCAATCTGTGCGCAGTTTGCCACATACGCCATTTTGTTACCCCATCCTGCAGGATCGGTCTTGGTCTGGCGCAATACGTTATAAACGTCATTGCCATAAGAACCACTCAAGAAGAAGGACAACTCAAAGTCCTTATAAGTAATGGTGTTGTTCAAACCGAATGTGAACTTTGGGTTCGGGTTACCAATATACTTACGGTCAGACTCTGTTATCTTACCGTCACCGTCAACATCCTCGAAGATGTAGTCACCGACCCAGATACCCGTCTGCTTGATGTCATACAAATTGCCTTTACTATCTACAGGACGAGCCACTGGAATACGAGCACCTGTCTTATCGATCAAGAAATTGCCATCAGGGTCTTTCTGATAAAAGTCTTCCTCCTTGGTATACATACCAATCACATTATAGCCATAGAAGCGACCTACAGGACCTCCAATCTCTGACAAGGTATAGGTATCACTACCCACACGTCCTTGCAATGAGGAGTCATCACTGTTCAGTCTGGTCAACTTGTTGCGGTTGAAAGAGAGGGTGGCACCCGTACGCCACTGGAAATCCTTATTAGAGATGTTCACTGTATTCAGAGTGAACTCAATACCCTTGTTACGGATAGCACCAGCATTCACGTATGGAGGCTTAATACCGAAGTAATACTGATAGCCTTCCTCATCGATCAGATAGGTGGGCAAAACGGAATACATCAACAAATTATCAGTATCCTTATAATAGGCATCCACAATAAACTCGATGCGGTTGTTGAACAACGACAGGTCAAAACCCACGTTCCATGCCTTCGTACGTTCCCATTTCAAGTCTTGGTTAGCGTAGTTGCTGGGATAGTAACCTGAGCCCCATGCGGTGGCTACAGTATTCATGGCAACACCATAAGCATAAGAGCCTGCGTTCTGGTTACCGACCAAGCCCCAACCTAAACGCAACTTCGCATTGCTCAGCCAAGTGAGGTTTTTCATAAACGGCTCCTGGGTGATGCGCCAAGCCAATGCTACAGAAGGGAACCATCCCCAACGGTTGTTCTCACCGAAAGATGAAGATCCATCTGCACGAAGCGTTGCAGTCAAGAGGTAGCGGTCTAAGATGTTATAATTCAGACGACCGTAGTATGACTCAATCGCCCACTTGCTACCTTGTTCGTTATTCTTCTGTGTTGAGGCATCACCCACGGCAAGAGAATGAATAGCATCAGAGATATAGCCCTGACGGGAAGCGGAGAGACTAGCCCAGTTGCCCCACTGTGCCTCATGACCTAACATCACTTGCAGGTGTTGGTTCTTGATAGGATCGATGTCATAAGTTGCATACTGTTTGAACGATTTATACTTGCTGGTCGATGAACCACGAGTCGCCAAAGAGGAAACTGTCTGGTTGCTGGAACCATAAGTATAGGACGGGCGGAAATAATAGGAATCAGTCCAAGAGAAACTTCCACCATATTCTATACGTATCATCAGATTCTTGATGGGAGTGATATTCGCATAGAGGTTATAGTCCAACTGCGACTTCTTGACATGGTTATCAATCTGCTGAGCCTTGAACAAGGGGTTCTCGGTATAGTTAAACTCATTCTCAGCACCTGAGTCATAAGTACCGTCTGCATTGCGGGCTGCGACATCAGGAGTGATGGAGATAGCATCTCGAATCACGCTACCGCCATTACCATCGGAATCGTCGAAAGTGACAATCTGTTTGGTACGAGCGAAATAGCCATTTGCACCCACCTTCAACCACTTGCTGACATTGGTCTCCACGTTGGCACGGAAACTGGCACGGGTAAAGCCTGAGCCAATACCAATACCATCCTGATCCAAATAACCTCCAGAGAGGTTGTAATTCATATCCTTGGTTCCTCCACTGACACCTAATTGATGCTGGTGCATGAAGGCAACCTGGAAGAGTTCCTTCTGCCAATCTGTACCATTAGTCAACAGGGACACATCCTGGTACTGGTCCAAAGCACCCCATCCCCACAGAGCAGCACGGTCGTTATAGAACTGAGCATACTGCTTCAAGTTCATCATGTCAAGATGCTTTGGAAGTTTCTGCCAACCCATCATACCCTCATAAACTACCTTGGGCTTTCCCTCAGCACCTTTCTTTGTAGTAATCAGGACGACACCGTTAGAGGCACGAGAACCATAGATAGCGGTAGCAGAGGCATCCTTCAACACCTCCAATGAGGTGATATCCGATGGGTTTAAGGTACTCAATACGGAAGAGTTGTCACTGGTCTGTCCAGACATGGCGATACCATCAATCACATACAGAGGCTCGTTACCATTCAATGAGTTGATACCACGAATCTGTACGGAGATACCACCACCAGGAGCACCAGAGTTCTGGGTGACGGCAACACCAGCGATACGTCCTTGCATCGCCTGCTCAATAGAGGTGTTAACACCCTGTTTGATGGCCTTCTCGTCGATACTTGCCACAGAACCTGTCAAATCGGAACGCTTCATCACACCGTATCCGACAACGACAACCTGATCCAGCATGTTGACATCCTCAGCAATCTGGATGTCTAACTGCCCTGCCTTCGTCACTTTGACTGACTTGGTCTGGTAGCCGATGTACGACACTTCAATGGTAGCGCCTGGCTTCACGGAAATCTTGTACTTACCTTCGAAATCGGTAATAGAGCCACCACTGGCACCTTTTACCTTCACTGTCGCTCCGATGACTTCCTCGCCTGTATTGGCATCCGTCACCGTACCGAACACGTTCACATTTTGCGCCAAAGCACAAAGAGGGAACATCATAAGAAACAGTACCAAGTACCTGATTCTTACAATTGCTTTTCGCACTGTTTTGTCCATAGATAAAATATTAAATTAGTAGTAAATATATTCATTCCCAGCCCACCTTCACACACAAAGAGGGCTTTCGTTTTGCAAAAATAAACAAAATTTAGATATTGCGCAAAGAAATGTGAAGAAAAAAGCGCCTATTTAGACAAAAGTATCATATTTAGGTATAAAAGTATCATCTCACGACGACTATTGATGATAACTTATCAATCCCTCCATCGGTGTCTGCAACACCTTGCCAAGGATGAATCCTTCTTTCTCGGCAGCCTCCGCCAATTCGTCTTGGAAATGATAGGCTATACTGCCTACGGCATGAACTGGCAATTCCTGACGCTGATATTGTATCAGGTTACGCTGGAAGAAGGAACGGAAATTATCAATCACCAACTGACGCAATGGGGCAAAATCAAGATGCTGATGGATGAAAGTGGAGGTAGACGCCAAGAAACGATTGGCAAGGGGTTCCCTATATACCTTATTAATAATAATAGGCATCGTGTATTTGGTCTCCTCTAAAAACGCATCACGAACAGCGGCAAATTGTGCGTCCTTGAAGATGGCGTTCATAAACAATTTACCAAGTACGGCACCACTTCCCTCGTCGCCAAGAATATAGCCCAGCGCTGGTGTGTTTTGTATAATATTTTCACCATCATACAAACAGGAGTTCGCTCCCGTACCCAGGATACACGCCACACCTTCCTCATGGCCACAAAGGGCACGTGCCGCCGCCATCAAGTCACTATATACCTCCACTTTCTGCGGGGAGAAAACCTCACCAAGCATCTGTTTCATCATGGGAACATGAGCAGGTGTGCAGCCACTTCCATAAAAGAATATCTGGATGTTAGACAATAGCGGACTTTCAAGAATTTTCGAATTGACAAGTTGAGCACGAGAGAAGGTGGACAACTGGGGCATCAACTCCTGTGCCAATATCAGTCGGATATCTGCCGATGACTGATGTATCGGAGAAATACCCTGTGTCTTGAAATTTGCCATGAAAACCTGATCTGTGCGCTGACCCGAGTCATGGAGCAATGTCCAATCTGTCTTAGTGCTTCCGCTATCTGCAATTAGTATCATATTCTTATAATTTTCTGCAAAGATACGAAATAATTAGAAATTAGAAATTAGAAATTAGAAATAATTCGTAACTTTGTACCCAAATTACGCAAAAACATGAAGAAAGTACTTGTTTTACTCGTCATATTAGTAGGAGTTTTAGACGCACATGCAGTCTTGAAGGAGAAGGATCTTCCACAGACACTACAGATTCTGCGCACTGAACTGACTTCCTATCATAAGGAACTGGCACAGATGCTGGAGATGAACAAGAAGCAGAGCGAGACGGTCAGGAACCAACTGATTAGCACCATGCAGCAGTCGAACCAGAACTCGCTGATGCTCTATTCCCAGAAACAGGAGTATGTCTTCGACCTGACCTATGCCTGTCATGAGGCGACAGAGCAATACCATGCGTTCCAACGACAGAAGACCCCCTTCAAGACATTCCTCAACAAGGCGGATGCCGAGATAGCGCGGTATGACTCCCTGATTACCTCTTTGAGGGCAATGCCTGACATGAATCTGGACGAGCAAGCCAAGATCGACCGTAATGTGTGTCTGACACTTGCCAGCAATATCCGTAACTCTCTGCAGGAGAACCGCTCCACCATGCAGGACTACATCCATTACTATTCCATGACGGAGAAGCGTCTCTCCCATCTGAACGACTATGCCCAGAAGAGATACAATGACATCCAGACGAGCATCTTCAAGAATGGCGGCGACAGTTATTTCAATATTATCAAGGACTGGGACAGGCAATGGCGGATGATGAGCAGGACGGTGAAAAAGAAATACAAGCCCAATGCCTACTCGCAATGGGATAGCCGATGGATATTCGGTCTGCTGTTCTCTGTCATCATCTATGCGATTATCGCATCCTTGCTGAACTTCGCTGCCATCCGATATATCGTGCCGAAACGGTTTCGCACGGAGGAATTCATGAAGAAACGTGCCTGCATCACGATGGCGACGACAACGGTGACATTTGCCATCATCCTAGGTATTGCCCTCGCCTTGGCAGAGCAGAACTTTATCATCATGGCAAGTAACCTGCTGGTGAACTTCGCATGGTTGATGGGAGTCATCCTGATCTCACTATTGCTTCGTGTCAATGGGGACCAGATCAAGAGTGCCTTCCGTATCTACACGCCATTGCTCGTCGTCAGTTTCTTGGTCATCGTATTCCGTATCATCCTGATTCCCAATGAACTGGTGAACATGATATTCCCACCGATATTACTTCTCTGCGCATTATGGCAGTGGAGCGTTATCGGACGACACAATCAGAACATACCCCGTTCGGACATGTTCTATAGTTACATCTCCCTGGTAGTCTTCATCGCGTCAGTGATTTGCTCATGGGCGGGATATACCCTGATGGCAGTCCAGATGCTAATCTGGTGGACGATGCAGTTGACCTGTATCCTGACCATCACTTGCGCCTTGCAATATATGAAGTTATACGGCATCAAGCATCGACTGGCAGAGAAGGCTATCACCCAGACTTGGGCTTACGACTTGTTATACCAAGTTCTGCTGCCTGTGGCTGGTGTCGCCTCTGTGATGGTCAGCATCTATTGGGCGGCAGATGTCTTCAACCTCAGTGACCTCTGCTGGAGGATATTCAATACCAACTTTGTGGATTTGAAGAATCTGAAACTAAGTATTATATCCCTCGCCATCGTTGTCAGTCTGTGGTTCTTCTTCTCCTATATCAGCAAGACTATCCTACAGTTGATGCGGATGCACTACCAGATTAGCGACCCGACTACCGCAGCAAGCAAGGAGGTAATGGGCAGAAATGTCATACAAGTCATCATCTGGGGCGCATGGTTCCTGATTACGATGGGAATTCTGAATGTCTCATTAGAATGGCTACTCGTAGTGACAGGAGGCTTGTCAACAGGTATCGGTTTCGCCTCTAAGGACATCATCGAGAATATCTACTATGGTATCACCCTGATGGCTGGTCGCATCAAAGTGGGCGACTGGATACAGGTGGACGGCACGATGGGTAAGGTGACGAAGATCAGTTACACCTCCACCGTGGTAGAGTCGCTTTACGGCGAGGTGATAACTTTCCAGAACTCCCAACTCTTTACCAAGAACTACAAGAACCTGACGCGCAACCACGGCTATGTCCTTGCTGTCGTGCACTATGGTGTCGCATACGGCAGTAACCTCCAACAAGTTATCGATCTGGTGGATGGTGCCGTCAACCAGATGAAACATAAGTGGATGGACAAGTCAAAGAAGGTGAAGTCTGTCATCGGAGAACTTGCCGATTCTGGTATTGACCTGAAAATGTTCGTATGGGCAGAGGCTCCCAAACAGTCTTATGTCATCAGTGATGTGCTTAACACTATTTACAACACCCTCAACCAGAACGGCATCGAAATTCCGTTCCCACAACAAGACGTACATATTAAATAAAAAGAAATTTTCCTACTTTTACACAAAATAATTAATCAAAGATTAAGTTATTTGTAGAATTATGACTATCTTTGCAGGGAAATGTCTACTACTGATATGAAAAGTACGTTTATCGCAGGACCCTGTGTCATTGAATCCGCAGCGTTGCTAGACACCGTAGCAGCAACACTGGTGGATATCAACCAGAGGCAGGGGACTGACATCATATTCAAAGCCTCCTTCGACAAGGCAAACCGCACCTCTATCCACTCGTTCAGAGGTCCTGGTATTGACAAAGGCTTGCAAATGCTTAACGATGTCAAAGAGAAATACGGACTCCGTCTGCTCACTGACATCCATGAGGCATGGCAGGCAGAGTCTGTGGGGCAAGTGGTGGACATCATCCAAATTCCCGCTTTCCTTTGTCGCCAGACCGACTTGCTCGTCGCCGCAGCACGAACAGGGAAGATTGTCAACATCAAGAAAGCCCAGTTCCTTAGCGGACAGGATATGCGCTACCCTGTGGAGAAAGCGCGGGATGCAGGATCACAAGAGATATGGCTCACGGAGCGTGGCAATATGATGGGATATAACAATCTGGTAGTGGATTTCCGCAATATCCCAGACATGTTAGAAATTGTTCCTACCGTCATCATGGACTGTACCCACAGTGTGCAACGTCCCGGTGGTGCTGCAGGAAAGACGGGAGGAGACCGTCGTTACGTGCCACAAATGGCATTGGCCGCAAAAGCCTTCGGGGCTACAGGTTGGTTCTTTGAGGTTCACCCCGACCCAGACAAGGGACTGAGTGATGCCGCCAATATGTTAGAACTGGACAAGTTAGAGCAATTAATCGAGAAACTGAAGTGACAGAGAAAGAGAACGCCATACAATGTATCAAGGATGAGGCACAGGCAATACTCGACCTCGTACCCAAGATAGACGACAACTTCGAGCAAGCCGTCAACCTCATCATACAATGCAGCGGTAAGGTGATAGTGACTGGAGTGGGTAAAAGTGGACATATCGGTGCCAAGATCGCAGCCACCTTAGCCTCCACTGGCACACCCTCCTTCTTCATCAACCCGCTGGATGTGTTCCATGGAGACCTTGGAGTGATGTCAAAAGGAGATGTGGTCATCGCTATCTCCAATTCGGGACAAACGGATGAACTGCTTCGCTTCATTCCCATGGTACTGCATATGGAGATTCCTATCATAGCGATGAGCGGAAATCCACAATCCCTATTGGCGAAATACTCCACCTGCCATCTTAACGTGAGTGTGGAGAAAGAGGCTTGTCCTCTGAACCTGGCACCGACAAGCAGTACGACAGCAACCCTTGTGATGGGAGATGCCCTTGCAGTGGCACTGATGAAGAAACGCGACTTCAAGCCACAGGATTTCGCCCAGTTCCATCCTGGCGGAGAACTTGGCAAGCGGCTACTGACCACCGCCCAGGATGTCATGATTACAGAGAACCTGCCTATACTCGCTCCAGAGATGCATCTAGGAGAGGCCATCATCCTGGTAAGCAAGGGAAAACTAGGACTGGGTATCGCCATCGCGGACGGATATATTGCCGGCATCATCACTGATGGCGACATCCGTCGTGCCATGGAACGGTGGAACGCAGAGTTCTTCGACCGGACAGTCAGTGACATCATGACTCAATCGCCTAAGACGGTCACCCCACAGACAAAGATTTCTGACATACAAAAGATGATGAATCAATACAAGATACATAATGTGTTGGTATCAGACGACAACCACCGACTATTAGGCGTCGTCGACCGTTACGCATGTATACTATAACTGAAAACAAAACAGGTTATGAAAGGACTGAAGAAAATATTATTGTTGCTGACGCTGTTACTGCCTCTCGCAGTAGCGGGTGTTTATCTGTTCAAGACGCTGGATATCAAAGAAGGACTTACCAGTAGTCAGATCAATTGTATTCTGAAAGATGGTCGTGGCTATGTATGGTTTGGAACACCAGCAGGTCTCTATCGTTACGACGGCTACACTTTCAAGTATTTCCAAAGCAACTCACGAGACGGGTCTTCCCTACCCGACAGTTATATACTGACTATCCAGGAAGCGTTAGACGGCAATCTGTGGATTCTGACCTCAGCAGGCTATTGCGTCTATCATCCTCAAACAGAGACTTTTGAGCGTGACATGAAGCAAGTCTTTGCCAGGATGGGCATAGAAGGGCAGCCGAATGTCGTCTATTTCGACCGCCACAAGAACCTATGGGCATCTATTCCCAATAAAGGAGTCGTATCCTATAACATGCAACAACAGTTGCTGTATGAATTCGGATACACAGACGACAGCCATGGTGTTCCCCAGGGTATCATCTGCTCTATTGGCGAGTGCCGTGATGGTGCTATCATTGTCTATGAGGACGGAAGAATCGTATGCTGCGATATTATGCACCAACAGCATACGGTGTGGGCTTCTGAGCATATTGCGCAACAACACCTGCGAAAGAGTTCCTCCCTGAAAGTCTTTGCCGACCAGTCGGACAATGTCTGGCTCTATGGTCAAGGAACGCTGATGCTCTATAACAAAAGCACAAATGTATGGAACACCACCATCGGCAACGGCCTCGGACTGACAGGTGTAGCCGTAGACCATAGCGTGAACGGCATGGCTGGGGACAACAATGGTAATATCTGGATAGGTACTGACCGAATGGGACTCATCCGCATGGACGTGAACACCTATGAGACGGAATCCATACAGCCCCATAACGGAAGAAATGCCCAATCCTTGCAGGAGACGATTGGTGTCCAGAGCGTTTATGTGGATGACACCGACCTGTTATGGATTGGAACGGAGAAGTCGGGTGTCGCCTTCTACGGAGACAATATCTATAAGTTCCAGGCATCCTTCAACGGAGACATCACCGCCATTGCCCAAGACACAGACGGGAATATCTGGTATGGAACAAACGACAAGGGTGTCATAGGATATGAGGGCTCTCTGGCAAGCCAGAAAGTATCTTGCATGGAGACGACCCCAGACGGAAGTATATGGGTCGGCTCCAGACAAAATGGTCTGACCCGCATCAAAGGCGGCTCCTCATCCATCTTCTCCGCTGCCAGGGACAGCATGAAGACACTGATTGATGATCATATCAACGCACTATCTAAGGATAACAGCGGAAACCTCTGGATTGCCACGAACGGAGGACTTCAGGTATATAACCCGAAGATGAACACGTTCTCCTCTTATACACGTGAGAACGGTATGCTGAACACCAACAATATCACCAGTCTTTTCTACGGAAAGAACAACACGTTGCTAATCGGTACCTCAGAGGGAATGGTGATGCTGAACCTGTCTAATCGTGAGAAAACAATTCTGACAGGTAACAGTTCCAACCTCAAGACCTTTACAAACAACTATATCACACAGGTCTATGAGGACTCCCGAGGTCTCATCTGGATAGGAACACGTGAAGGACTGAATGTCCTGAACACCACTACTGACTCTTTGAACTATATCACTGAGAAGAACGGACTGTGCAACAACTCCATCTGCGGAATAACAGAAGATAATAATAATAACATCTGGGTGACTACCAGTAATGGTATCAGCCGCATTGTGGTACAACGTAACAGGGAAGAGGGAACTTTCGGATACGGACTCTACAACTACGACACCAGCGACGGACTGCAAAGTAATGAGTTCAACACTGGTGCAATCCTGACCAAATCAGACGGCTCTGTACTCTTTGGAGGACTATATGGTGTCAACTGGGTAAGGAATGGAAAGAAAGAAGACCAAAACACCCTGCCCCGTGTGATGCTGACACAACTTTTTGTCGGAGAAGAGGAGATTATAGTGGGACACGACTATGAAGGTAATGTCATTCTCCCGCAAGCACTCAATGAGAGTAATAAGATTGAACTGAAGAACAAGCAGAACTCCTTCACCATCAAGTTCGCTGCAGGAAACTACAACCAAGGCGAGCGTCTGCAGTTCATGTACTGGATGGAAGGACGCGACCACGATTGGCGCAATGGTGACGCATTGCTCCATGGAGTAAGATTTCGCGACCTAAGCAGTGGCACCTATACCTTACATGTCAAGGCTGTTAGTGCTGATGGTGCCGTTAGTAATCAGGAACGCAAACTGGAAATCACCATCGATCGCCCATGGTGGCTAACATGGTGGATGCTTTCCGTCTATATGCTCATTGCCATTGCCTGTCTGATTCTATGGCGCTTTGGCTTCAAGAAAGTCAAGAACTACATGACCAGAAAACGTACGGTTGTTGATGAATTGAAACGTCAGCGTGAGGAGATCAAATTGACCAGTGACGAACTCCGTCAGCCAATGGCGCGTATGACAACCATCATCGGCAACCTTGCCGAGAAAGAGAGTGACTTGGAAGGTCGTGAGCAATTGAACTCTCTCCACTTCCAGATGTTACAGGTCATTACCCGCATCTCTGAGATGCAGAGCATCCTGGAGAACCCGGAGGCAAAGGCTGAGTCTACCGCAAAGGATCGTCTTGAACTTAACGATAAAGGCGAGATTAATGTACCTGCCCTTGCTGCTACCTCCACAGAGTTGACATCAACAATTCAGCCTCTGCGACTGGACAAGAAGACTCAGAAGTTCATTGTGGTATTCATTGACAGCAATCAAGAGTTCAACAACTTCATGAACGCCCACCTACGTGAGGTCTATGATTTCCATGTCTATGATGACATCAGACCAGCCATGCAAGATATTGAGGCGATGAGGGCTGACCTGGTCATCTGTAAGCAAGAGATGAAGCATCTGACGGGTAGTGAACTGTGTAATAAACTGAAATCCAATCCGATGACTCAGAAGATCAAGTTTGTGCTCATGACCGATATGGTGTTGACACCTGAGATGATGAGTGATATGAATATCACCTTGGCAGCAGACGACTATCTTGCCAAACCGTTTAATGTCCAAGAGGCGGTCATGCGCTTCAACAAACTGATGGGATTAGGTCCTGTTGAGATGGAGCAGAACACCATTGAAGGACGTGAGACACGTATGTTGGAAGGTCATAACGCTAGTATGACTACTGCGACAATAGCCTATGACGATATTCAACAGAGTTCCGATCAGGCAGACGAAGCAACTGAAGTCAATACTACGGAAAACCAAGAGCCAACAGCAAACACTCCAGCCAAACAAGGTGGCGCATTAGCGCAGCAGTTCTATGGAGAGGACGAGACCATCGGCAACTACTCGTTGAACAACATGATGGACCGACAATTGATGAAGAATGTAGAGCAATATGTCCTTCAGAACATGAGTCGTGGTCAGATTAGTCTGGAGGAAATGGCAACAGCAATGGGTATGGGACGTGTTCCTTTCTTCCATAAGATTCGCAATATCACGACGAAGACCCCGGCGGAGATTGTCCGTGAGATCCGACTAAAGCATGCCTGCAGGCTCTTGACAAGGACTAATATCAACATGAGTGAACTTGCCATTAATATTGGTTTCTCTACCGCAGAGAATTTCATCAATATCTTCAAGGAGAAATATGGCATGACTCCTCTGGAATATCGTCTAAAGAACAAGAAGTAAAATGACGCGACTTATCACCTTCGCATTATTGATAATTCTCTCCCAATCAGCGAGTGCTCAAACGAGTGACTCGCTGATTGTGCGTACTCTCCGTTCCAAGAATATTTCTTTCTCCGATAACAACAGTGTGGCACTACTCATGTCTGGACAGGAGAAGTTCGACGACATGTTCTGTGCCATCCGACAGGCGAAGAGCAGTATTCATCTGGAATATTTCAATTTCCGCAATGACTCCATTGCATCCTTGCTATTCGATATCCTCAGAGAGAAACGCAAAGAGGGTGTGGAGGTTCGTGCCATGTTTGATGGTTTTGGCAATGACTCCAATAACCAGCCACTGAAGAAATACCATCTAAAGGCACTACGTGACGACAGCATCCAGATCGTAGAATACGATCCCATCCGTTTCCCTTGGGTGAATAAGATTTTCGGACGAGATCATCGGAAAATCGTCGTCATCGATGGACAGATAGCCTATACTGGTGGTATGAATGTTGCCGATTATTACATCAAAGGCACCGAGCAGGTGGGTGAATGGAGGGACATGCACTGCCGGATAGAAGGCGATGCCGTCAATGAACTGCAAAAGATTTTCCTGAGAATCTGGAACCGTGTGACAGGAGAGAATGTCCATGGCATGAAATACTATCGTGGAGGTATATTGACAAAGTTTGAGGGACTGAAACCAGATACCACATATACCAAAGGGAAGAAAATGGTGGGCATCATCACCCGAGAGCCTTACCGTACTCCCAAAATCATGCGTGAGTTCTACATCAACGCTATCGACCAAGCACAAGACTCTATTAAGATCATCAATCCCTACTTCACGCTCATTCCCAAAGTCACACGAGCATTAACGAGAGCCATCCGACGAGGTGTAAAGGTGGAGATCATGCAGTCGGCAAAGAGTGACATTCCACTGACACCCGACTGTGCTTACTACCAAGCACATAAACTGATGAGACGTGGTGCCATCATCTGGATGTATGAGCCTGGCTTCCACCATTCTAAGATCATGATGGTCGACGGACGCTATTGCACCATAGGCAGTACCAATCTTGACGCACGTAGTCTGAAGTGCGACTTTGAGCAAAACGCTGTCATCATCGACAAGGCAACGACCAGAGAGTTGGATGAGATGTTTGCCCGTGACACCAGAAAGAGTTTCCTCTTGACAGAGGAGTCATGGAACGAGTTCCGCACCCCATGGCAGAAGTTCCGTGGTTGGTTTGCCCATCTGCTAGCCCCTTTCCTTTAGTCCTTATGCAGCGCAACACCATTATCTCTATCTGTAAGGCACTCGCCATCATCCTGATGGTAATAGGACATGCTGACGCCCCAGATGCGATCAGCAAGTTTCTCTATGAATTCCACATGCCTGTGTTCTTTATCACAGCGGGCTATTTCTTCTCATTACGCTATCTGAACGATGAAGCCACCTTTGTAAAGAAACGATTCAAAGGACTTTATGTGCCTTTTCTGAAATGGTCGGTGTTCTTCTTGGTTATCCACAATTGGATGTTTGACCTAGGCATCCTCAATGAGCAGTATGGTAACTGGAGCGGTGGTGTGACTCACCCCTACTCTTGGCACCAGATGCAACAGAACTTATGGAACATGGTGACGGCTATGGGTGGTTATGACCAGTTCCTTTGTGGTGCCTTTTGGTTCTTCCGAGGACTATTAGTGGCAAGTCTCGCGTACCTTATTATATATAAGGGCATCGACTTCTTAGCAAGACGCTCCCCAAAAGCCGCTCCCCATCGAGAACTGATTGCCCCAGTGGGTGTCTGTGTACTCATGCTGTTGCTGGCTGCTTGGAAAACCTCCGAAGGGCTGCGTATCATCACCCTCATACAGGGTGGTTATCGGGAAATCATGGGCACCTTCTTCTATGGAGTAGGCTTCCTTTTCCACAAATGGGAGAGAAACTACAGGATATCATGGTGGATGACACTGGTATTGGCGGTCGTCGTGTACCTGTTCTCCCAATACCTGACGGCGAATATGAACTGGCGGTCGTCATTTGTCCAATTTGTCAGCCTGCCCATACCTGCCATCTGTGGTTTCCTGATGACTTATAATATTGCCCACTACCTGAACCGACACGAAGGAGTCGTGAAACGCTTCCTTGTATACTGCGGTGACAACACCCTACCCATCTTTGTGTTCCATATCATCAGTTATAAGGTGGTCAGCCTCATCAAGATATGGTACTACGATCTGGATTTTGCCCAAATAGGATGTCACATGGTTATCCATGAACATGCCAAGGAAGACATGTTCTGGATTCTCTATGCCATCGCAGGCGTAGGTATTCCATTAGGATGGACGTGGTGCTACCAGCAAATCAAGAGAAGACTGCCGCATACATCAGTTTGACCTGTGTCTCACTGATACCATATTCCTCCAGCAATTCCCGATCAAAACTGAAGAAAGTCATATCCACCTTCCCTGTAGTGACATACTTCCTGATACTGTCGATAGCCTCATCTGTCCTGCCTGAGACCCAACAGCAATAGCCGTTGTTCATCCAATCCTCGGCAAGGACTTTTTCTTTGGACACCAGTTTCTGGTATATCTTACCAGCCTGCTCTGTCTGATGGGTAAAAAGCAACGTCCAGGCAAGTACCCGATTTACCTGCTCATCATCTGGATGCTCATAATTCAGGCGATACAATATCTTCAATGCCTCCTCATAATCTTTGAGGTTAACCAGACAGACAGACTTGTTCAATAGGAAACTGCTCTTGTCGGGGTGCTTCATGAGTAATTCATCATAAGCCTCTAAAGCATCCTCGTAGAGTCCATTGTTAAACATCTCACGGGCATATCCCTGCAAAGCCTTCTCATTATCGGGCTCCAACTCCAAGGCTTTTACATACATTCCCGACCACATATAATATTCTATGGTATGATGATCGTCACTGTAGGAGTCCAGTAAGTGCTGGGCATTCTGCTCTAACTTCTGTCGTTTCAATAGTCGTACGATATGATCCTTATAGGGCTCTAAAGGAGACCCTTTAAACAACCACAGACTGAAGAACTCACAACGTCCCAGTTCGTCATGGGTAATATCAAAGGGATTATCGAACTCCTGACGGTTAGGATATAAGCGGAAGAAACGGTACAGATCCATTAAGTAGGCACGACGATAAAACGCAGGGGTCTGCAACTCTTCCTTGGGAAGTTCTCCTCCCATAGAAGCCTCACCTCTCTCCAGCATCTTACGCATCCCTTCCGGTATGCGCTCTATCACTTGTTGGAAAGCGATGACGAAGGAATATTTGTCACTATCGCAGAAAGGTCCCGTACTCATCATCTTCTCCACAAACTTATTCTCTTTCAACCTGCCAAGAAAATGCTTGATATCTGGATGGTCGACATAAAAAGGCACCAACCAGTTACTGATATCATAGAAGAACGGGAAGCGCTTCATCTGAGAGAAACCGCCAAAGTAGATATCCGACCCTTGTTTCTGCATATTCATCATCTGCCCAAAGGAGGCTTCCAACTTCTCCATACGCTCCTCCGAAGCCTCGGGATGCAGGATGTCTTCCATCGGATCCTCTTCTTTCTCCTCTATACCAAAACGATTAAACTGTAAGTTATTGTTCTTGATAATATCGGGAATAATCTCCTGTTGAATAGTGTGTGTGTCCTTCTCCGCATTGAGGCAATACACCAGTTGCATCTGCAACTCAGTCAGTTCCTCACAGACCTGTTTTGACGACAACAGCGACAGCACCAACTCCTCCTGCTCGGGATAGACATGACGCATCTCTTCCCTCATTGCCAATACCCAACCTACCAAGGCTCGCTGACGGACTTTCTCCTCTTGGGAACGACGGTAGACATTCACCAAAGTGCGGAACTTGGCGATATCATATTGGTTCAAAAGCGATAAAGTGACAGCGGAAACCAACAATTGCTGGTCGTTACTATCTATCGTAGGCGAGAGCAATATCTCCTCGAAGTCATGTCCTACTCCATCCGACCACATACGGGATGTCAGGACATAGCAGAACAGGTTGTTCATCTGTGTCTGATGCTCTTTATACAACTGCAACCGCTTCTCGTCCCGCACGGTCTCCATCTCCAGTTCGAGCATGGCGACATCACTCACGAAATCCTCCATCTCCTTGCGGATGCCAGTCAATGACCAGTCTTGTCGCTCTATCCTTACCCTGCTATAGATTCCTGCCAGTGTGGGATGGGAGAGCGTATGATGATAGGAGGCGACATTTCCATAGAGCACATAGACACGCTGCAACAGATGTTGGTATAGTTGCTCTAACTGTGGATCTTTCACACCACGTCGCCAATAGTCCACCATCAACTCATATTCTGCTTTGATACCATTCAGCCGCTCTAAGGTCTGCTGCTGTGGATAGGCGGCAAGATAAGTCTCCATCTCAGCAATGGCAAGACCGACATTTCCAAATCGCAACTCATTGGCTACACGTTGTAACTGAAGTGCTGTACCTGTCATCTTCTATTTCTTATTAAGCCACTTCTGTGCCTTGTCAATATCTTGCTGACGAGGACCGATGGCATGTTGGAATTTGATATCCTTAGGCAACGAGTCGACGACAGCAAGTGGAACACCACACTTTGTCGACACCAAGTCACGATAATGGCGGATACCTTTCTTATTGATGGAGTCACAGGCGGCATTATATGCCTTGACGAAGAGGTTCAACTGCTTATGACGCTCTGGGCGACGCATCTCTTTCTCTCGGAAGACAAGTACACCCATCTGCAGATCCATTTTTCGGGTATCAAGCACCACAGAATGTTTCGCCATCCGTGCCATCGTTGCCTGTGGCTCTGGGAAGAACAACGCATCCATCTCGTTGTTCTGTAACATCTGCATCCTCACGTCCAGATCATTGATCTGCACCCGGAACACATGCTCGTCACGCAGTTTCACGGAGTCGACGATCATGTCACTCAGCATATCCGTCACGGAGAAACGGGTCATCGCTATCATCTTGTCGTCCAACTGTTTGAGTTGGTGGATACGGGAGTTCCTATTGGTAATCAACTGCCAGTTGCTGTTCGTAACAGCGACATAGCGCAAAGAGGTTCCTTTCTTCTCCATTCGCAGCGCACGGACAAGGTCACTCACACTACCCTCCACACGCTGTCTCTCGATGGCGGTGTCACAGTCAATATGCGCTCTATAGGGCTTCAGCCGCACCCCGCCATTCAAGGTGTCAAATAACTGCTCATACTCAGCGACATACAACGGCAGACAGTCCAAGGTAGGCATCACGGCAATTTTCAAAGCCGCAGAGTCCTTACGCATGGCCTCCCGACGCTGTTGTCTGTTCAAGCGTTTCGTCTCCTCGTAAGACTGTCCGCATGCCGACAGTAGCACCAAGGATATAATAACATAAAATATCTTCTTCATAATCAGAGGGCAAAGGTAGTGCAAACCGAGCAAAGAACAAAATAAATTTATAATTATTTTGTTTCCTTTGGAGTTTCAGTATTTCTTTGTACCTTTGCAGGAGATAACTAGTAGAACTAGGAAAACTAGTATACCTAGGAGAACTAGAAATACTAGAAGAACTAGAAAAAAACTATAACTCTAACAAAAAACTACAAAAGATGAAAAAAGACATTACCGCCCCTGCCGAGAAAATAGAAACCGTCCTTCGCAAACAAAACAACTGGAAGACTCTCTGGTTCTACCAGAAGACGGTCGTTCTCTATCAGATGACGTATGTCTTTACTCGTCGCTTCCTGCCTGCCTATGGTGACCGCACGGTGGATCAGATGGTGCAGGCGGCACGGTCTGGCAAACAGAACATCATTGAAGGTACTGCCGATGGGGTCACTTCCATGGAGATGGAACTGAAACTGCTGAATGTGGCAAGGGCAAGCATACAGGAACTTTTAGAGGATTATGAGGACTATCTGCCTACGCACCATTTGGTGAGATGGACAAAAGGACATCCCCGTTTCAAGGGTATGTTGGATTATTGCAAGGAGCGTAATTATCTGGGAGATTACGAACCCTTTTTTGAGCAATGGACTGCTGAGGAGGCTGCTAATATAGCCATCACGCTCTGTAAGATGGTAGACAAGATGATGATGACATACCAGAAGAAGAAAGAGGAGGAGTTTGTAACTGAGGGTGGTATCAGAGAGCGAATGACAGCAGCCCGTTTGGGCTATCGTACCAATCAGCGAAACACCATTGAACACCTACAACAAAAAGTAGAGGAACTCCAGCGTGAGAATACCATGCTGAAAGAGAAAATCAAAATACTGGGAGGAGAGTAACTATGATAACAAAACTGAAATCACTTTTGAAAAACAGAGGTGCCGCCTCCAAGGGGTGAAGGTGCCGCCTCCAAGGGTCGAAGGTACGGGCTCCATGGAGTGAAGGTGCCATCTCCAAGGGTCTTGGAGATGATTCCCAAGGGTCTTGGAGATA
>ERZ842401.2697-NODE-2697-length-23380-cov-5.059936_pt1 | contig 23380 bp, 29 predicted proteins | sample MGYA00521270_ERZ842401 | MGnify/ENA primary metagenome ERZ842401 (study PRJEB31892, sample SAMEA3878208) | bioreactor metagenome | biome: Moose rumen | place: Sweden | collected 2011-10 | study: EMG produced TPA metagenomics assembly of the PRJEB12797 data set...
AACTAACTTTTATTTTTTATTAAAATATACTTGACTTTATATAGTTAGTCACCTATTTTAATATTAACACAATTAATTTTTATTGAAAAGTAATTATGTAAAAGAAAAGTAAATAAAATATTTATTATTAATAGTATTTATAGTATAATTTAATAGAGGTGGCTTATGTTAAAAGTAGAAAATATAACAAAATATTATGGAGATTTTAAAGCAGTTGATAATTTAAGTTTTGAAGTGGAAGAAGGAGAAATATTTGGATTACTTGGAGTTAATGGAGCAGGTAAAACCACAACCTTTAGAATGATTATGGGATTATTAGAACCGGATAGTGGTAGTATAACTTTAGATGGAAAAAAATTGACTATAGTGTTACTGATAATATTGGTTTTTTAACTGAAGAAAGAAGTTTACTTACTAAATTAACTGTAAAAGAACAAGCTATATTTTATGGTAATTTAAAAAGTATGAAAGAAAAAGAAATATTAGATAGATTAGATTATTTATTAGATAAATTTGGTGTAAGTGAATATAAAGATAAGAAAATAAAAGAATTATCTAAAGGTAATCAACAAAAAATCCAATTTATACTTGCTATATTAAATGAACCTAAATTATTAATATTAGATGAACCTTTTTCAGGATTAGATCCATTTAATGTAGAATTATTTAAACAAGAAATAACTGAAATGAGTAAAAAGGGTAGTATTATTATATTTTCATCACATAGAATGGAACATGTAGAATTATTTTGTAAAAAACTTGCTATTATATTAGAAGGTAAAACTGTATTATCTGGATATTTAAAAGATATAAAGAAAGATTATCAAAAAAAGAATATTTTTATTAAAGGAAATATAGATATAAAAGAGTTAGAAAATATTAAAGGAGTAATATCTGTTAATAAATTAAATGATCAAATAGAAGTTAAAATAGAAAGAGATGAAATAGTAGATAAAGTATTTAAGAAAATAAAGAATAATGATAATATTACTAAATTTCTTGTAGAAGAAGCATCATTAAATGAAATATTTGTATCAAAGGTAGGTCATGAATATGAAAAATAAATTGAATTTTTTAGTTAGTAATAGTTTTAAAAGAAAAATAAAATCTAAATGGTTTTTAGTAGCAAATATAGTACTATTTGTAGTATTAGTAGTACTATTAAATATTGATACAATTATTTCTAAAATAGGTGGAGATTTTAATAAAGATAATAATATATATGTAATAGATAATATTAATGCGTATGATTTATTTAAAACAAATATAGAATTAACTAATAATGATACTATTTCTTTTAAAGTAAAAAAATCAAATAAAACAAAAGATGAATTAAAAAAGAATTTAAAAGATAATAACTATATCATTGTATTAAATGAAGATAATATTAATTTTATGGACGTAACTCTTATTTCAACAGGATATATTGATACATTAAATTATCAATTATTAAGTAACGCTATAAATAACACTAAAATATCTTTAGCAATCCAACAATCTAATATTAATCCAGAATTATTAAATAATATTTATAAACAAGTTGATTTAAAAAGAGAATATATAGATGAAAATAAAAAATCAGATGAAGAAGTAGAAGAAATGATAATGACAACTGTATTTCCTTTTGTCATATTACCATTTTTTATGTTATCACTATTTTTAGTTCAAACAATAGGTGCTGAAATAAATGATGAAAAAACAACAAGAGGTATGGAAATAATAATATCAAATGTATCATATAAAGTTCATTTTTTATCAAAAGTAATTGCTAATAATTTATTTGTTATAATTCAGGCTATATTATTATTTATATATTCAGCTGTTGGCTTATTAGTAAGAAAAATAGTTTCTAATCCTGTAAGTAGTGGAGTAGAAAATCAAATAATTGAAGTTATTAATAGTATAAGTAAAACAGGATTTATATCTAAATTAGGATATATTATTCCAATAGTACTAATTCTTATGTTATTAACTTTAATTGCTTATTCATTATTAGCTGGAATACTTGCATCAATGACTACAAATGCAGAAGATTTTGGTCATTTACAATCACCAATTATTGTTATATCTTTAGTGGGTTATTATTTGGCAGTTATGGCTGGAGTATTTAAAGGAGCACTTTTTATAAGAATATTATCATATGTACCATTTATATCAGCTATTTTATCTCCTTCATTATTAGTACTAGGACAAATAAGTATTATTGATATATTCATATCTATAATAATAATGATTATTACAATATATTTATTTATTAAATATGGCTTAAGAATATATAAAGAAGGTATCCTTAATTATACTTCTAAAGATCTATGGAAAAAAATGTTTAAAGCTTTAAAGAATTAGAAAACTAATTCTTTTTAAATGTAAAAAAATAATAAATTAAACATATTAATTAGTGATAGCAGTAAAATTTGAAAAAATATCTAAAAAGTGATATACTTTTAGTTGTATAAATGAGGTGATTTTTTTTGAAAAAAGAAACAAAGAAAAAACAAACTATAAATACAGATTCAAAAATGAATATTAAAGATTATATAAAATCAAATAATATAAAAGATAATTTTAAAGAATTTATTGTAAGTTTTAAAGCATGGTCTAAAAGATATATAAGTACAAATATTTTATTTATGACTTTTGTTATAACATCATTAATTAATGCTTATTTACTTAGATATTTTACTGTAAAAAACTATTTTAATTTAAAACCTATAGTTGCTGATTTATCAATTATTTTAATAGTAGGAGCTGTTGGTTATTTATTTAAACCTAAACATCAATTTAAATACTTTTTTACATGGAGTATAATTTTTGTATTAATATGTGTTATTAATTCAGCATATTTTACAAATTATTTATCATTCGCATCATTTTCACTTTTAAAATCATCGACACAAGCTGTTGGTGTAAGTGACGCTATTGTAAAAAATATAATAGAATTAAAAGACTTTTTCTATGTATATCAAATAGTCGCAATGATTTTTGTTCATAGATTTTTAAAAAAGAAAAAATATTATGTTAAAGTTTCTAAAATAGAAAATGGTAAAGTTAGAGCTATAAATACTTTAGTAGTAGGTATTATATTCTTAGGTTTATTTATTTCAATGTTATCAGCAAGAGATTTAAGTAGATTAGGAAAACAATGGAATAGAGAATCTGTAGTTATGGAATTTGGTATATATACTTATCAAATTAATGATTTAACTTCTACTTTAAAAGCAAAATTAAATCCATTATTTGGATATGATAAAAGTGCGAAAGAATTCAGAGATTTTTATGAAACAAGAGAAGTAATGGATGAAAAAAATAAATATACAGATATGTTTGAAGGTAAAAATGTTTTAGTAATTCATGCTGAAAGTATTCAAAATTTTGTATTAAATACAAGCTTTAATAGTATAGATGTTGCGCCAAATTTAAAGAAATTAGCGTCTGAAGGGTTATATTTTTCTAATTTTTATTCAGAAGAAAGTGTAGGTACAAGTAGTGATACAGAATTTACATTTGCTTCTAGTTTAATGCCTGCAACTAGTGGAACAGTATTTATGAATTATTTTGATAGAGATTATCCTACAACTCAAAAAATGTTAAAAGAAAAAGGTTATTATACATTTAGTATGCATGGTAATAACTGTTCTTTCTGGAATAGACAAACTATGCATAGAAGTTTAGGTTATGAAGATTTCTATTGTTATAAGAAAGATTATAATATAGATGAAACTATAGGACTTGGTCTTTCTGATAAATCATTCTTTAGACAATCAGTACCAATTATTAAAAAAATAAATGAAGAACATGATAAATGGTATGGATTAATGATAATGCTTACTAATCATACACCTTTTACAGATATAGATGAAGTAAGTGATTATAAAGTAACAAAAACAATCGAAAAACAAAATGAAGAAACAGGTGAAATGGAAGAAGTAGAAACTCCTTATATGGAAGGAACAGTATTAGGTAGTTATTTTAAATCAGTGCATTACGCTGATGAAGCACTTGGACAATTATTTGAACAAATGGATGAAGAAGGATTACTTGATGATACTATAGTTGTAATATATGGAGATCATGATAATAAGATAAAAAAAGCTGAATATAATAGATTTTATAATTATAATCCAGAAACAGATTCTTTACTTAAAAAAGATGAAGAAGGTTATACTGATGTAGATTATTTCTTCTATGAATTAAATAGAAAAGTGCCTCTTATAATATGGTCAAAAGATAAAAAATTAGAAACAGAAGTTACTAAAGTTATGGGTATGATTGATGTCCAACCAACTTTAGGTAATATGTTAGGATTTAAAAATGAATATGCCCTAGGTCATGATATATTTAGTATTGATGATAATATTGTAGTATTCCCATCTGGTAATTGGTTAACTGATAAAATGTATTATAGTCAAAGTAAAGGTGAAGGAAAACTATTAAATACTGATGAAACAGTTGGTCTAGAATATATTCAAAATAATAATAAATATTCTGAAAAATTAATATCTATATCAAATGATGTAATTATCTATGATATGATCAAAAAACAAAAAGAAGCACAAGAATTAATTAATGAAGGAAAATAGTTTTGCTATTTTCTTTTTTTTTAGTTATAATATTTATGGTGATAGTAATATGAGAATTTATGTTGGAATAGTAAGTATTTTAGTAAGCATTTTTGCATTAATATATTCTATATCTAATATAATTAGTTCAATAAACAATGGAGTTATAATAGAAATTATTTTTGATTTAGTTCCACTTATATTTGGTTTATATTTATTATTTGGAGGATTAAACACATTATTTGAAAAATTTAAAATAAACATAAATTTAGATAAAATAGTAAATTTATTGTATAAGTTACCTATTATTATATTTTTAATAATATGGGTAAGTTTTATAATATTTTTTGCAATCAAAATAATAGAATTAAAACAATTTATATTATTGTTATTATTATTACCTTTTGTATTATTTGCTTATATGATAATAAAAAAATATTTTTTATAAAGAGAGTGATAGTATGGCTAATATATTTAATTATGTAGATAAATATGGAAAATATAGTTTTAAAGAGAAAAAATTTAATGAATTAGACAATATTGTTTTTTCATTTATAACTTATTTAGATTTTACAGATACAAGTATTAATGATTCTAATCATACATTAGAAGAAATAGGAATAGAATACTTAAAAAAATATAAATTAAAAGAAATAAAAAAATATGGATATTCAGAGAAAGATGCTTATAAATTATTAACAAAAGTAATTGATACAAAAAGATATAAAGATATAATTTTAGAAGATTATATTTATAATATAGAAGGGATGCAATTTAGTGCTTTAACTTTTAAGATAAATAATAAACTTATATATATTGCTTTTGAAGGAACTGATCAATTAATAACAGGATGGCGAGAGTCATTTAATTTAATCGCATCTTTTAAAGTATTATCTCATTATGAAGCTATTAAGTATTTAAAAAGTCACATAAAATTATTTGGGCCTAAAGTAATAATAGGAGGGCATTCTAAAGGTGGTAATCTAGCTTTAGTTTCAAGTCTTAATATAAATATATTAAAAAAATTAAAAATAAAAAAAATATATAATAATGATGGACCAGGTCTTAATAAAAAAGATTATAAATCATTAAAATATAAATTTATTAAAAGAAAAGTAATTAATATACTTCCTAAAAATAGTATATTTGGAGTACTACTTAATAGTGATAAAAAGAAAGTCGTTAAAACAAGTTCAATACCTTTTTTTAGTCATACAATGTCTACATGGAATATTGATGATGATAAATTTAGTTTAACTACTTTATCTAAAAAACATGAAAAATTACATTATAAAACAGATAAATGGTTAAATGAACATGATGATAATGAAATAAAAATAATGATTAGTAATATATTTGACGCTATAGATAAGTGTGAAATATCTGATACTATGACTTTAATTAAATTAAAAAATATTATGAAATTAGTTAAAGAATTAAAGAATATTGATGAAAGTACTAAATCATTAACAATAGATTTTTTAAAAACATTAATATAAAAAGAAGAATTATCTTCTTCTTCCTAAACGTGAACTTTCAGTATACATTCTAGAACTATTATTTGTGCTTACTTTTATATCTTGTCTTTGTTCTTCTATATATATATTACTAATTTCATTTAGTATTTTTTTCTTTTTTTCTTTTTCTAAACAACTAGAACAATATCTATTACCTTTATCAATAATAGCTCCACAACCCTGACATTTATCAAATTGATTAATATTATTATCTATATCATCACTTTTAAGTCTATCATCAGCTAAAAAATCATTAATAATATCAATTTTTACTTTTGTTTCTTTACTTACTTCTTCTGCAGAACTGTTTGGATGTTCTTTTAAATATTCTTTAACCTTACCCCATAGTAATTCATCACATTTACTACATAATATTACTGGACCACCATTATATCCAAAAGCTCTATTACAGCACTTACAACTTTTAATTTCCATATAATCACCTAAATTGATTATACCATATAATAAAGTAGTTGACAATTACTTAATTTTTTGCTACAATTTAATCGTATACGATTAAAAGGAGAATATCTATGAATGTTTATGATTTAAAAGTTAAAAAAAGAACTGGAGAAGAATTAGATTTATCTACTTTAAAAGGTAAAGTATTATTAGTAGTTAATACAGCAACTGGATGTGGTTTTACACCTCAATATGAAGGAATAGAAAACTTATATGAAAAATATAATGAAAGAGGACTTGAAGTACTTGATTTTCCTTGTAATCAATTTGGACATCAAGCACCAGGAAGTGACTCTGAAATACATGAATTTTGTATAGCAAAATATCAAACAAAATTTGATCAACTTGCTAAAATAGATGTAAATGGCGAAAACGAAGAACCATTATTCACTATTTTAAAAAATGCTATTAAAGATGAAGAAGTAAAAGGTCTTAAAAATAAAATGACTATGAAAACAGTAGAAAAAATAAGTACAACATGTAAAAATGAAGGTGATATCAAATGGAATTTTACTAAATTTTTAGTAGACAAAGAAGGTAATGTCGTAAAAAGATATTCACCAATTACTGATCCTAAAGATATGGAAAAGGATATTTTAGATTTATTATAGGTGATAAGATGTATGATTGTTTAAAACTAGAAAATCAATTGTGTTTTCCAATTTATTTATGTTCTAAAGAAATAATTAGAAAATATACACCATATTTAAAAGAATTAGATTTAACATATACCCAATATATTGTTATGATGTATTTATGGGAATATGAAGAAACTAAATTATCAGAATTAGAAAATAAATTATTGCTTAATTCTAATACATTAACCCCATTACTTAAGAAGCTTGAATTAAAAGGATACATAATACGTAAAAGAAGTAATAAAGATGAGAGAAATTTAATTATATCTTTAACAAAAGATGGTTCTAAATTAAAAGAAAAAGCAGTAAAAATACCTAAAGAAATGGGTAAATGTATAAATTTAAGTGAAGAAGATGCTATTACTTTATATAATTTAATATATAAAGTTTTAGATAATATAGAAAAGAGGTAAATATGATAAAAGAACTAACTAAAAATAATTTTGAAGAAGAAGTATTAAAATCTGATAAAAAAGTATTGGTTGATTTTAATGCAGATTGGTGTGGACCTTGTCGTATGTTAAGACCAATATTAGAAGAATTAACTAATGAATCTTATGATATAGTATCAGTTAATATTGATGAAGAAGATGTTTTAGCTGAAGAGTATAATGTATCTTCAATTCCATGTTTAGTAGTCTTTGAAAATGGAAAAGAAGTTAATAGAAGTATTGGATTAATACCAAAAGAAGAAATAGAAAAATTATTAGGAGGAGAATAATGTACGACATTATAATAGTAGGAGCAGGACCTGCTGGATTAACCGCCGCTATATATGCTAGAAGAAGCAATAAAAAGGTATTAGTACTTGAAAAGACTAGTTATGGAGGACAAATTATAAATACATTGAGTATTGATAATTATCCAGTAAATCCTGGTATATCTGGTTTTGATTTTGCAACTAATTTATATAATCAAGTAAAAGCTTTAGATGCAGAAATAAAATTTGAAAAAGTAACTGAAATAAAAAATAATAGTGATTATAAAGAAGTAATTACCAATAAAGATACTTATAAAACAAAAACTATTATTTTAGCCACTGGTTCAATAAATCGTAAATTAGGATTAGCTAATGAAGATAAATTAATAGGAAAAGGTATTTCATATTGTGCTACATGTGATGGTGCTTTTTATAAAAATAAAGATGTAGCTATAGTAGGTGGTGGAAATACTGCTGTAGAAGACGCTCTTTATCTATCTGATATAGCAAGTACAGTTTATTTAATTCATAGAAGAGATAAATTTAGAGCAGAAGAAGCTATTGTATCTAAATTAAAAGAAAAAAATAATGTTAAATTTATTTATAATAGTAATGTTACTAAATTAAATAGTAATGATCAATTAGAAAGTATAGAAGTTACTAATAATAATGGTGATAAAGAAACTATTAATGCATCAGGATTATTTGTAGCAATAGGAAGAAATCCAGAAAATAATGAATTTAAAGATATTATTAGTTTAGATGATGCAGGTTACATTAAAGCAGGTGAGAATTGTCATACTAATATTGATGGAATATATGCTTGTGGAGATAATAGAACAAAAGATTTAAGACAACTTGTTACAGCAACAAGTGATGGAGCAATTGCCGCAACTGAAGCAATTAAATATATAAACAAGTAGGTGATATGATGTTTAATTTAAAAGGTAGAGTAGCTGTTATTACAGGAGCGTCTTCTGGACTTGGTAAACAAATGACTAAAGCATTTGCAGAAGCTGGTGCTGATTTAGCAATATTAGCTCGTAGAATAGAAAGATTAGAAGAAATAAAAGAAGAACTTAGTAAATATAATGTAAATATTTTGCCAATAAAATGTGATGTTACTAAAACTGATGATATTAAAAAAGCTACTAAAGAAATAGAAGAAAAATTTAATAAAGTTGATATATTAGTTAATTGTGCTGGATCTAGTAAAGATGCTGGAGTTTTAGAAATGCAAGATAATGAATGGGATTTTACTATTAATACTGATTTAACTAGCGTATTTAAAATGACTAGAGAGTTTGCTAACATTATGAAAAAAAATAACTATGGTAGAATAATTAATATTGCATCAATGTATGGATTAGTTGGAAATGATGAAATACCAACAATCGCATATCATGCATCAAAAGGTGGAGTAGTAAACTTTACAAGAGCAGCTGCAGCTGAACTTGCTAAATATAATATTACAGTAAATTGTATTTGTCCTGGATACTTTTATACAGAACTTACAACAGACGTATTAGATACCAATAAATTTAAAGAATTTGCAAATTCCCATGTACCAATGAAAAGATATGGTAATGAAGGAGAATTAAATGCAGGAGTAATCTTTCTAGCTTCAGATGAAGCAAGTTATGTAACAGGAGTAATATTACCAATAGATGGAGGCTATACTTGTGTATAGTTTTTTTATTATGAAAAAACTATATTTTTTCTTTTTTTTAATAATATATTATGTTAAAATATATGGGATAGGAGATTGATATACGTGCAAAAGAATGTAAGTAAAAATTTACTTATGAAAATGCTTAATAATTATTTTAATTATAATGATAACATAATTCCAATGTATCCATGGTCTAATGAAAATTTAGATGAATTATTTAAATATATTGATTTAAAAGATAAAAATGTATTATCAGTTATGGCATCAGCAGATCAACCATTATTATGTTATTTAAATGGAGCAAAATCTGTAGATACATTTGATAGAAATTATTGTACATTATATCATTTTTATTTAAGAAAATGGATTATTTTATATACAAATAGAAGAAATCTAAGTAATATTAGTGATAATATGATTAATAAAGTTTTAATATCAGTAAAACCACAAAATGAAATTGAAAAATCTGCTTTAATATTTTGGAGAATGTTATATAATTCTAACTTTAGAGATAATATAGATGAACTTGATTCAAAAATATTTGATATTCCTTTAAGAGTAAATGATTATTTACTACCATATTCTAAAATATTAAAACAAGAAATTAATAATATAAATTTTGATTTTTATAATTTTGATATATTTAAAAATATTGATAAAGAAGGAGAATATGATATTATTATTCTTTCTAATATTTTAGAATGTGCATCAAGTATTGAACAATTAAAAAATGCTAGAAGAAATATTTTAAGATTATTAAAACGAGATGGAGTAGCAATTTGTTCTTATAAAAAGAGTAGTATGAAAAATAAAAATCATATAAAAGAAAAAGACATATTAAGTACTAAATATTATTCACATTATTTAAAACCAGAAGAATTTGGTATAAAAACTAACGATGAATATGGATGGAATGATTTAGGATATCAATATAGAAAATGTAAAAAAAAGGAGAATATATGAAAAATATAATTGAAGTTAAAAATTTAACAAAAACTTATAAAAATTTAAAAGCTGTAGATAATTTATCATTTGAAGTAAAAGAAGGAGAAATATTAGGACTACTTGGACCAAATGGTAGTGGTAAATCTACAACAATAAATTGTATATTACAATTATTAAATTATAGTAGTGGTAATATTAAAATATTTAATAAAGATATGAAACCTGATTCTTATGATATAAAAAGTAAGATAGGTGTTATATTTCAAGATGTAGCTGTATTTGATGAATTAACCGTTTATGAAAATATAGATTATTTTTGTGGACTTTATATAAGTGATAAAAATAAAAGAAAAAAATATATCGAAGATGCTATAGAATTAGTAGGATTAAATGATTTTAAAAAATACTATCCTAAACAATTATCAGGGGGATTACTTAGACGTCTTAATATAGCATGTGGTATAGCTCATAAACCAAAATTAATATTTTTAGATGAACCTACTGTAGCAGTAGATCCACAAAGTAGAAATAATATCTTAGATGGAATAAAAAAATTACGTGATTCTGGAGCAACCATTATTTATACAACACATTATATGGAAGAAGTAGAAATATTATGTGATAGAGTTATTATCTTAGATAAAGGAAAAATACTTGCTAGTGGAACTTGCGATGAATTAAAAGAATTAGCGTCTACTTCTGAAAAAATAACAGTAGAAGTAAGTAATTTATCTGATAAATATATAGAAGATTTATCTAATTTAAAAAATGTTGATATAGTAACTTATACAAATAATATATTACTAGTTAGCTATAAAACAGGTAAACATAATTTAATAGATTTAATTGAATATTTAAAAAATAAAAAAATTAAATATAATCGTATATATTCTGAAAGACCTACATTAAATGATGTATTCTTAGAACTTACAGGAAAGGATTTAAGAGATTAATGTTTATTCATAATTTTAAATATTCTTTTAAAACACTATTAAAAGATAAATCATTAATATTTTGGACTTTTGCTTTTCCAATTATCCTTGGTACTTTATTTAATATGGCATTTAGTGATATTGGTAAAAATGAAAAATTAAAAACAATTGATATAGCTATTATAGAAACCGAAGATTTTAATAATAATATAATTTATAAAAGTACTTTTGAAACTTTAAGTAGTGGAGAAGATCAATTATTTAATACAATATACACAAATAAAGAAGAAGCAAATAAATTATTAAAAGATAAAAAAATAATAGGTTATTTAGAACTTAACAATGAGCCATTAATTACAACTAATAAGAATGGTATAAATGAAACAGTATTTAAATATGTAGTAGATGAAATAGAACAAACAAATAGTATTGTTACTAATTTAAGTAATTTAGGACTTAGACAAGATGAAATATATAAAAATGCATTATCAATGTTAAATAGTGATATAAAATTAAATGATAAATCAAGAACTAATTTAGATTATATGATGATTGAATTTTATACATTAATTGCTATGACATGTCTATATGGAGCACTTCTTTCAATGACAAGTATTAATAAAACACTTCCTAATATGAGTAGTGTTGGTAAAAGAATTAATATATCACCAACTAATAAATTTAAAATAATACTTAGTAATTTATTATCATCATATTTAATACAGTTAATAGGACTTTTCTTATTATTTATTTATACAATATTTGTACTTAATATAGATTATGGAAATAATTTATTACTTATTATTTTACTTTCATTAATAGGATCATTAGCTGGTTTATCACTAGGACTATTTATTTCAACAATTTGTAAAACTAGTGAAAATAATAAAGTAGGTATTATAATTAGTATTTCAATGGTATGTGTTTTCTTATCAGGAATGATGGGTGTTACTATGAAATATATTATTGATAAAAATATTCCTATTTTAAATAAAATTAATCCAGCTAATATGATAACTGATGGATTTTATAGTTTATATTATTATGATACTTTAGATAGATATTTTACTAATATTATTAGTTTACTTATATTTTCTATTATTTTAATAATCGTATCTTGTATTAGTTTAAGGAGACAAAAATATGACAGTATTTAAGACATTTTTAAAAATATTAAATAAAAATAAGATAATGATTATTATATATACTAGTTTATTAGTATTATTTAGTGTAACTAATATGAGTTCTAATGAATCAAGCATGAGTTTTAGTGCTGAAAAACCTAGAGTCTTAATAGTAAATAATGATACTGATAATAAAATAACTAATAATTTAATTAAATATATAAAAGCTAATACTAAAGAAATTAAAGTAGATAATAGAGAAGATGCTAGAGATGATGCATTATTCTATGAAGATGTTAATTATATAATTTATATACCTAAAAATTATGGTGAAGATTATTTTAATCATAAAAATCCAGTAATTGATATTAAGAAAAAAGATAGTTATAATTCAGAATTAGCTGAAATGATTTTAGAAAGATATTTAAAAGTATCAAATATTTATCTAAGTAGTATTAATGACGAAGATATGCTAATTGATAAAATAAATGAAACATTATCTAAAGATACAAAAGCAAATATAAAATCTAAATTAGATACAAATATATCTTCTAAAGCAACATTCTATTTTAACTTTGCAAGTTATGCTGTAATAGCGTCTTTAGTTTATATTATATGTTTAATATTATTTAGTTTTAATGAACAAAAAATAAAAAAAAGAACAATAATAAGTAGTATGAATTATAAAAAGCATAATAAGTATTTATTATTATCTAATATGTTATTAGCTTTATTTATATGGTTATTTTATGTAATAATTAGCTTTATAATTGTAGGTAATATTATGTTTAAAATCCAAGGATTAATTTATATAATAAATCTATTATTATTTACAGTTGTATCAACAACTATGGCTATTTTACTTAGTAATATATTAAAAAGTAAAAATGCTATAAGTGGTATAATAAATGTAATCGCGCTTGGATCAAGTTTCTTATGTGGAGTATTTGTACCACTTAATTATTTACCTAAAATAGTAGTATCAATTGCTCATTTACTTCCAACATATTATTATGTAAATACAAATGAAATAGTAAGTACTTTAGATATAATAAATATAGATACATTAAAACCAATAATTATAAATATGATTATATTAGTAATATTTAGTATATTATTTATTATAATAACAAACATAATATCAAAAAGAAAAAGAAAGATAGGGTAATATTATGAATTATAATGAAGGGATGCTTGAACTTTTTAAAGAATTAGGTCTAGATTGTGAATTAGAAAAGATAAAAGAAGAAGAAAAAGCTTCTTCCTATATTGAGTATGAAAATAAAATAAAATTAAAATCAATGGATAATGAAGAAATGATGTTTTTAAGTGGAATATACTTACAACATTCAAATAGTAAACCAAAAGTAAAAAGTACTAGAAAAAACTAGTATTTTTTTTAAATAACTTATATAATGTAATTAGAAAACAAAATAAAGAGGTAGTATTATGAAAGAAGTTTATAATAAATATATTAATGATGAATATAAATTTGATAAAATAACAATGTTAGGAATTGTATCTTTAATAATAGTAATTGCTGGTGTATTTGGTTTTATATATGAATTTATATTTTATTATTTAAATAGTGGAATGAAAACATTTTATTATCGTGGAAGCAATTTCTTACCATGGATAAATATATACGCTATAGGAGCAATTATAATATATTTATTAACTAGTAAATATAAAAAGAAACCACTAAAGATATTTTTAATAAGTGTAGTATCAACTGGAATACTTGAATTTATATCAGGATATGTTATGTATATATTTTTTAATGGGTTTAGATGTTGGGATTATAATACAGAGATTCTTAATTTTGGAAATATAGGTGGATTTATATGTTTAAGAAGTGTATTGTTTTTTGGAATATCTAGTTTATTATTAATGTATGTTATTATACCAATATGTTATTTTCTAGCAAGTAAATTAAATAAAAAAACATTTTTAATAATAAGTTTTAGTATATGTTTTATATTCTTATTTGATGAATTATATAATTTAATAATTGCTAGAATATTTAATCTATCTAGAGCATCTGATATTTATAAACAAATAGGATATAAATATATGAATTTTAAATAATTAAAATTTATGGTATAATATCTACTAAATTGTGGGTGGTTTTATGAATGTAATATTTTTAGATTTTGATGGAGTATTAGATACAATACACTATATGGAAAAAGAAGATGTTGAGCGAAGAGTTAAAATACTTGCTGATATATGTCATGAATATAATTGTAAAGTAGTTATTGAAGCTGCTTGCAAAATAGCAATTGATGAAGAAACATTAGAAATAAATGATAGTAAATGGGTAAACTTTGTATTTTCATTATTTAAAAAATATAATATTGAATGTATTGGAAGAACGCCTGATGTAAAAAGAAAAGTTTGGAATGATAGTTATCTTCCAATGTGGAAAGAAGATGAAATAAGATTATATTTGTTTAGACATCCAGAGATAGAACATTATTGTGTAATTGATGATGATGATTTAGCAGATTTACATCAAAAATCAGATTTAGATAAAGTAAGAGATCATTTAGTTAAAACAATATTTTATTCAAAAATTAAAAAAGAAGAAGAAGGCTTATTAGAAAGTCACAAAGAAGAAGTAAGAAAAGTATTAATAAAAGAAAACGAAATAAGAAAGTTTGCTTTAAAAAAATTAAGAAATAATATTAAAGAAAGTTTATAGGTGAAATTTATGTTAAATAAAGATAATATAAAATATATTTTGATTTTAGCACTTGGTTTTTTTAGTTGTAGTTCAATTTATTTAATACAAAGTTTAATATTAAAAAATAATAGTAGTGTAGAATTTGCTAATATAGTTTCTGTATTATATGGAAGTTTTTCAATGACACTTGGTGTATTATTATTTAGTATATTATTTAAAAAAGTAAAAAATATAAAATTGTATTATATATTATTCATGATATTGTATTTAACTAGTATAATTATTTCTTTTACAATTAAAAATTCAATATTAATGAGTATATGTTTATGTTTATCTTGTTTATTTGGACCAGCAGGTTTTATGGCAGGATATCATTATTCACTAATATCATCAAATATAGAAATGGAATATCAAGGAAGAATTTATTCATTTGGATATGCTTTAGGTTCAATTCTAACATATCTATTAACTCTAATGCCAAATTATGTACATAATATTATATCATTAATTATAAATATCTTATCAATATTAATTACATTATATTTAGTATGTAATAGTCAATCGTTAATAAAATATCAAAAAGAAAAATATACAATTAATTTAAAAAAATATTTATTGATTATATCAATTATAGTAATTTCTATGGCTACTTTAACTGCAATTTCACAAGATATAATTGGATTTTATACATTAAATAGTAAAAATAATTGGTTTGCTAACACTAGATTACATTATAGTCTAGGCTTAATAATAGGTGGAATTATTTATGATAAAAACCAAAAAATATTTGATATATGTCTTCTTATTAGTTTTATTTATCCACTAGTTTCAATAGTTTTATTAGAACAAAATATTTCGTTATTTAATATATCAGCTTTTTCATATTTCTTTTTAGGATTTTTCTCAGTATTTAAAGCACTTTGTTTTATAAATTTAGGAGTAAAAAATAAGCACTTTATTTCTATAGCCGCCTATGGATATATGTATGAAAGAATTGTAGAAGGTACATTTATGTTAATTCAAAAAATCATATTAGATAATTATATGTTACTTATAATTATTGAAGCTATCTTATTTGCAATAGTTTTAGGATTATATTTATTCTTCTATTTAAATAATCAAACAGAAACTGATAAAATCAAAAATCTTGCTATAAAAAATAGTTTATCTATTCAAGAAGAAAAAGTATTAAGATTAATGATGAAAGATTTATCAAATCAAGAAATAGCTGATAGTTTATTTGTATCTGTTAATACTATAAGAAATCAAGTAGCAAGTATTTATAAAAAAACAGGTATGAAAAAACAAGAATTAAGAGAAACATTTCATTATAGGACTAAATAGTCCTTTTTTAGTGCATACAAAATTTAGTAAATTATGTTACTATATTGGTGAAAGGAGAGTATTATGAAAAAATATTTTAAAAGTCTATTAGCAGTAGTAATAGCAGCAGTAGTTTTTGTACCTGCAGTAAAAGCAGAAGAAATAACTGTAACATTTGATACAAACGGAGGAAGTGAAGTAGCAAGTCAAACAATAGAAGTAGCAAGTCATATTACAGCACCTACTAATCCAACAAAAGAGGGAGTTGTATTTGCTGGATGGTATAAACTTCTTGGAGATGAAAAATTTCCAGTTAATTTAGAATATGATTATTTTTATGAAAATACAACTTTATATGCAGACTGGGTATCAGAAGATCACATTATTAAGACAGTTAATATTACAATGAATAAACCAAAAATAGGAGATGATATTACTCCTGAAACTGAAACAGAAATAACTGCAGAAGCAGGAGCACATTACAACTTAATGAGAGGGTTCTTTATAAAGGATTATTCTTCTAAAACTGGTGGAGAAGTAGTAGAATATTCTGGTAAATTTAAAGCTGGAGAAGCTTATTATTATGAATTCCAAATGGATACTAATGAAGGATATTATTTTGATGATAATGTAGTAATTAAAATCAATGGAAAAACAACTGAATATGAAGTGGTACATGGAGAAAATAATTATATAAATTTACAAGTAAAAATAGTTAATAGTGAAGAACAAACACCAAATGATAATAAAACTCCAACAACAGAAACTACTGAAACAGCAGCTTATAAAGTTTTAGATGGTGATAAACAAACATATAAAACAAATAGTGATAAAAATTTAACATTTAGATTTAATATTGAATATGCTGAATTCAAAGAAAGTGGAAAAGTTTATATGGATGGTGAATTAGTTGACCCAGAAAATTATTCTACTAAAGAAGGAAGTACATATGTAATATTTACTAAGGCTTATACTAAAAATTTAAAAGCTGGAGAACATACTATGAAAGTTACTACAGCAAATGGTGAAGCAACTACATCATTTACTATTGAAGCTACTACTGTAGCAAGTGCTAATAAAACTACATCAAATCCTCAAACTGGTGATAATATAATGTTATATGTATCAACATTATTAATAAGTTTAATTGGATTTGCATTAGTAAATGTAAAAAGAAAATTATTTAATTAATAATTAACCTAGAGAAATCTAGGTTTTTATTTGTATTAAGTGTAAAGTAAATGTTAAAAAGTAGTTTAAATCTACTTTTTTTGTTATAATATAAGTGATCAAGGAGTTGGTAGTGTGGATAGAGAAACAATAGAAAAATTACTAAATGAAAATGAATTAACAAAAGTAAAAAATGAATTAAAAGAAATGAATGAATTTGATATAGCATCTTTAATAGAAGATTTACCAGAAGAATTACTTATAAAAGCATTTAGACTTTTACCTAAAAGTAAAGCAACAGATGTATTTGTTAATATGGATGACGATGTTCAAAGAAATTTAATAACAGCACTAACAAATAAAGAAGCAACAATAATAATTGAAGACATGTTTTCAGATGATGCAGCTGACTTGTTTGAAGAAATGCCTGCAGTTGTTATTTCAAAATTACTTAAAAATGTTTCAAGTGAAACTAGAATGTCTATAAATAAATTATTAAAATATCCAGATAATTCAGCAGGGTCTTTAATGGCAATTGAACATATTCATTTAAAAAAAGGATTAACTATTAATGAAGCAATAAATCGTATTAGAAAGCATGAAAGTGAATTTGTTTCATACGAAGCTTGGTATGTTACTGATAATGAACGAAGATTACTTGGATATGTAGATATAAAAAATTTACTTTTAAGTGATCCAAATTCATTGTTAGATGATATTATGAAACCTTGTAAACATGTTTTATCAACCCTAATGGATCAAGAAGATGTAGCTGGTATTTTTAAAGATTATAACTATAGTACACTTCCTGTTGTAGATTTAGAAGCAAGACTAGTAGGAATTATAACAATCGATGATATTTTAGATATTATTGAAGAAGAAACAACTGAAGATATTGAAAAGATGGCCGCAATAACACCCAGTGATAAAACTTATATGAGAACAGGAGTATTTGAAACATGGAAAAAAAGAATACCATGGTTATTATTACTTATGATATCCGCCACTTTTACAGGAAAAATAATTTCTCATTTTGAAGATGCACTATCTACATATGTTGTTTTAACGGCTTTTATTCCTATGCTTATGGATACAGGTGGTAATGCTGGTTCACAGGCAAGTGTTTCTGTTATTAGAAGTTTATCACTTGATGAGATAGAATATCGTGATACATTTAAAGTTCTATTTAAAGAATTTAGAGTAAGTTTACTTTGTGGGATTACTTTAGCAATTGCTAATTTCTTTAAATTAATATTTATTGATAATGTATCAAATGAAATAGCACTTATCGTTTGTTCAACATTAGTTATAACAGTTATGGTTGCTAAATTAATAGGTAGTTCACTTCCAATACTTGCTAAAAAGATTGGATTTGATCCTGCTGTTATGGCAAGTCCATTTATAACTACAATAGTAGATGCTTGTTCATTACTTATTTATTTTAGAATTGCAAGTATGTTACTCGGAATATAATGTAAACTTTAAGTTGATTTTTATAAGTGCAACTCAAAGTTGGTAGTTTTAACCTCATAAAAATAATAAAATGTTTTTGAAAGGAGAATATTATGAAGTTTGGTGATAATTTAAGAACATTAAGAAAAAATAAAAAAATATCTCAAGAAGCATTAGCAGAAAAAGTAGGGGTATCTAGACAAAGTGTTTCAAAATGGGAAACAGGACTATTCCTTTACTTATGACACACAATAAAAAATTAACTGATTTGCTTTATTTTAAAGGGAAAATTGATAATACACATATTACTATCAATTTAACTGAAAATATAGAAATAAGAGATAATTTAAAAGTTATGGTATCAATTTATAGTTAAAATATAAAACTGCCCTCAATAGATACTATAATTATTAAAAATAAAGTAAATATTAAATTAAATAAAAATTTGGTTATGAAATTAGCAAAGGTATGTTTAACGACATATCTTTTTTAGTGTGTTTAAGGAAAGGAGAAATGATATATGAATTTAAATTATGCAATATTTAGAAGTGAGCCAATATTAACTATAAATGACTTAGCACAAATTGGATCACATAATAAGAGAGAGAAAAAAGCTTATAATTCTAATCCAGATATAGATATAGAAAGAAGTAAAGATAATATAGAACTTGTCCCCTTATCAGATAAATATGTTAAGGGGTTTTATAATGTAGTAAAAGATTATAAAAAAGAACACGAAGAAAGAATGAAAACTGAACGAGAAGATAGAAAAAAGACATTTAAACAAATGCTAGATAAATCAAATAATGTTGTTGCTGATGAATTATTATTTACTGCTACTAATAAATTTTTTGAAAATATGACAAGAGAAGATATTAAAGAGTGGGCTGATACTTGTATGGAATTTGTTTATAAAGATTTAGGTTATACTAAAGAACAAGTTTTACATAGTGTCGTGCATTTAGATGAAAAAACACCACATATTCATTGTGTAGTTGTTCCACTTGTTAAAAAACTTGATAAAAGAACTAATACAGAAAGATATACAATTTCTAAAAAACAATATATTAAAGATAAGATACATTTATCAGAATTACAAGATATGTACCATAAAAGACTTACTGATAAAGGTTATGATTTAGAAAGAGGTATTAAAGGTAGTGATAGAAAACATATTAAGATTAAAGATTATAAAAAAATTAATAGAAAGTTAGAAGAAAACTTAAATGTTAGAAACGATAGACTTGATAAAGCAATTAGTGAGTTTGATGAGAAGATGAAAACTACTAAAAATATACCATTTAATAAAAATCAAGTAATAGTAAATAAAGATACTTTTGATACTATGGAAAAGATAGTTAAAGAATCTAAAAAAGTTATAGAATTACAACCTAAAATAAATGAAGTATTCCAAGAAATAAATAGTTATGCAACTGGTTATAAAACACTTGAAAATGACAATAAAAAATATAAAAGAGAAATAGATAATCTACAATTTGAAAATGGACTATTAACCAGCAAAAATGCACAATTAAAAGAACAAATATCTAATATATTAAAAACAATAAAAGATTTCTTAAAGCAACTTTTAAATCGTGGTATGGAATATATAAAAGATTATGCAGAAGATGTTGTTAAGAAATTCTATGACAATAAAGATTTTAAAATGTTAGATGTTAAAGATGTAGCAAAAGGAACACCTAGAGAAGATAGTTTATTTGAATATGCAAATGTTCCAGATAAATATAAAACTATTAAAACACCACTATATGAAGAAGATTATGACTATGAATATGATGATTACGAAGAAGATAAAAACAAAGATGATGATATGGGTATGAGTTTATAAATCATTATTCAAATATTTTTTGCTAATTCCTCATTGGACAACAGGAACCTAGCAACAATTCTTTTAGAGTTTGCAATATCTTCAAAAAAAGATATTACAACAAGTATGGCGAATTATTGCTACCTATTATCAATGATTTGCTTATCAAAAAATATAATTTAAAACTTTTTGATAAAAAACTCTTGATTTTTTCACTTGCCAGAGTGATAAATAAAAAGACAGAAAAACGAGATTAAACCTAATTTAATCGCTCATATTAGAGTTTTAAGATAAAGTTTAATCTCTTATCTGGTCTTTAAAATAAAGTCGCTTAAAATGGCTAAAATGAAAGGAGTATAATTATGCTATTAGAAAGCAATACAGAAAAGGTAAAATGTTTAGTTGATATGGTTGATAATTTAAATGCTATTGATAAGATTAGACTAGCAATTCAGATACTTGAAAACTTATATTTTTCTACTGAATATGATGTTGATAGTTTTATAAAACTACTAAAAGGGGTGTTAGGACAACTTGATCCTGATTATAATAAAACTATCACTAATTTTGCTAAATATAAAAACTTATTATTTATATCAGCAAAGTATATGGAATTATCATTATTAGAAAAACAAAAATTTTCAGTAGAAATGTTATTCAATATATTTGAATACGACTTTAAGAATCAAGAAATTAATAATAAAATCAATCAACAATTAAATGTTTATGATTATTGTTATTCACTAAAAATATTATAAAAGCGAAGATATGTTATTTTATGTAGCATACCATCGCTTTTTTTATTTGCCAATTTTCTTATTATTTGTTCTACCAACTAAATAATCCATTGATACATTATAAGTTTTACAAATAGAGTATAAATTTAAAGTAGTTATTAATTTATAACCAATTTCATAATGGCTATATGTTGATTGTGGAATATGACATTTTTCAGAAAATTGTTGTTGAGTTAAACCTAAACTTTTTCTTAATTCTTTTAAATTATTTCCAATACTATTCTTATTAATCTTTTCAATCTTTTGTAGTTTCTTATTTGAACGAGTAAAACCACAAATGAAATCTAATGAAAATCCAGAATAATTACTAAATTTAACTAATTTCTTTAACGGAATAACACTATAACCATTTTCCCAATTAGCAACTGTTCCTTTTGATACACCAAAGATATAACCAAGTTCAGTTTGTGTCATTTCTAGTTCTTCTCTACAATATTTTAAATTACTTTCTATCATATACTTCACCCATAATAATTTTCCCATTATTGTTGAAATAATTACTAAAAGTATGTTTATATGACTAAAATGTGATATAATAATTTTGAAAGCAAATTTGCAAGTATTGGAGGTGTTGTTTGTGGCTAAAAAAGGTAAAGATAATGATTTAAATGAGAAGATACTAAAATTATGCCTTTGTAATGCAATAGAAGATTCAAACTTAACAATACAATTTATAGATACAAGAATAAAATTTTATACTACCTTAATAGAGCAATTAGAAGATAATAAACCTTTCTTCTTTCAAAAGAAAAAACTTATTGAATACAATAATAAGTTAGAAGAATATAATGATAAAATAAGTGATTTGTATAGGCAAATGGGAGAAGAAACAGAATTAATTATAAAAATGCACGAACAATTATAATTTTATAAGAATAAGTGATATAATAGTATCTGAAAGACAAATAGTAATTTGAAAGTGAGATGAATTATGAATAAGAAATCTTGGATTGGTATAGGAATAATTTTCTTGGGAGCATTATTTGTAATAGTTAAATTAGTTATATTACCGAACGATAATAAAGATAAAACTAATCAAAATAATAGTATAGATATAAATGATAATAGTAATGTTAACTCAGAAGAAAATGAGATTAATTGGGATGAAATTACAGAAGATGGTGTAAATGAAGAATTGCTACTTAATAATTTAGATAAAGATATATTAGAAAAAGTAGCTAAAAACTTTCAAGATGCACTTGATGAAGAACTTAAAGAAGAAAAAAATAATCCTGAAATCGTTATTACAGAGGGATGGACTAGAATCTTTGATAAAGTACAATATAAAGAAGTAATCAATATTGGAAAACCTGCTATGAAACCATTATATTATATCTTATATAAAAGTAGTAATAATGGGCAATATGAATATCTTTGTGCAACTGCTTTACAAGAAATATCTGGAATAAATTTTAAAAATGAAGATGATGGAACGATGGGATGGTCAACTGCAAAGGAATATCTAGAATTATTTACAAAAGAAATAATAAAGCAAAAATAATTCAAATTACAATTTATTAAATTGATTATCATAAATTTGATAATCTTTTTTATTTCACAAAAAAACTTTAGCAT
>ERZ842401.2698-NODE-2698-length-23380-cov-4.643130_pt1 | contig 23380 bp, 19 predicted proteins | sample MGYA00521270_ERZ842401 | MGnify/ENA primary metagenome ERZ842401 (study PRJEB31892, sample SAMEA3878208) | bioreactor metagenome | biome: Moose rumen | place: Sweden | collected 2011-10 | study: EMG produced TPA metagenomics assembly of the PRJEB12797 data set...
CTCTTTCCCTACACGACGCTTTTCCGATCTAACTGGCTCTCACGGTTCCCTTCACTGCCGATGGGGCAACCCATTCCGTCTTCTCCGTAGCTGTCGGGCGGACGGTGCGGTTCTCGCGGGGAAACCTGCAGTACAACGCCGCGCAGGACAGACACGCCGTGGCCACCGGAGGCACCGCCCAGGGTACATGGCGCTTTTCCGAACACCAGTGGGACACCATCGGACAAGGCAACAGCCGCATCTCCTCCACCTACGACGGATGGATAGACCTCTTCGGCTGGGGTACCTCGGGGTGGAACAGCGGCGCAGCGGCCTACCAGCCGTGGAGCTCCAACTACCGCTATGGCGACTACTGGCCCGGGGGCGATTTTGCCAACAGCCTCGAAGGTCGCTATGCCAATGCCGACTGGGGTGTGTTCAACGCCATTTCCAATGAAGGCGACCGCCCCGGCCTGTGGCGCACGCTCAGCCAGAATGAGTGGATCTACCTGTTTGAAACCCGTCGATGCTCAACGCTGGACAGCATTGCCAACGCACGCTATGCCAAAGCCTGTGTGAACGGGGTGCATGGCATCATGCTCTTCCCCGACCACTATGTACATCCCGCTGAAGTGGCTGTGCCGACCGGCATCAATGCCACAGGCGATGCCGGCTGGTTTGGCAACAACTACAGCGTCGACGACTGGGCCAGGCTGGAGGCGGCAGGATGCGTCTTCCTGCCGGCTGCCGGCAACCGCACTTCGTCCAGCATCAACAATGTGGGGAACTACGGTTACTATTGGGCCACCAACTATGGCGACAACGAACGCGCGCACTATGTGTATCTTTACAGCGGCCACCTCAACCTGAGGTATTATAAATATCGCAGCTATGGCCGCTCGGTGCGGCTGGTAATGGACTGACCCCCGCTGCACCTACGCCCGGCGACCACGGCACTTTGCCGAAAGGGACATTTCCTCACCAAGACCATTTCCCTTCATTTCTCCACCTCAAGACGCTGGGCAGGAGCCACTGCACGGAATTCGGGGGCGTACATGCATTGGGCCGACACGGTGCCGGTGAGGAAAGTCCCCGGATTGGTGATATACACCTGATATTCGAGGTAGTAGTCGCCATTGTCGATATGCTCCACATAGCAGTGGGTGGACACCCCGTCCACCGCCATGTAATAGGACAGACCATCGTTCCAATGCCAGCCGGAATGCGTCGAGAGCGGCTCGGCGCAAGCTGGACGGCCGTCGGAAATCTCAAGGTAGTCCATCGCCCGGTCGCAATGGATGTCGATGCGCACCTTGACGCGGTCGCCCACGTGCAGCGGCTCTTCGGCCAGATAGGTGCGACGGAGGGTGATGCCCGATTCGGAATGAGGCACACGGTCCATATCGTCGGTGAACTGATAGTAGACTGCCCCCCAGGCGATGCCCTTGCTCCGCTTGTCAACCACAATGTCGGCATTGCCCTTTTGCTGCAGGCGGCCGAGCGCCTCGCCCGTCCAGCGGGCAGCCTTATAGCCTTCGGCACCGCGACCTGTGGCCTCCATCGCCTCGCCGAAGACAGTGAGACTCACGTCATCGGCTCCGGCCCGGTGCAGTCCCTTCTCCCGACGACCCACCATCAAGGCCGACACTGCATCGACCGTGGACACTTCATTGCCCCAATGTGTAGTCTGCTTCTGCTTGAGGAGCCATTGCTGCATCTGCCCAACCGCTATGCTGTCGGTCGGGTCGGCGGCGGCAAAAGCACGGATGAGCATCGCCTGTGTTTCAATAGGCCGCTCATACCAGAACCAGCCGCTGGTATTGTCGCGCCAGTAGAGCCCCATTTCCTCGTTCTCAAGGCTCTTTTCCTTGAGGCGGCGCACAATCTCAAGGGCTCGCTTCCGGTCGCCGCTACGCTCAAATATCAATGCCAACTGGGCCTGGGTGTAGAGGTGGTCGCAGTCGGTGTAACTCCGCTGCGCATTCTTGTAGTAGAAGCCGTAGGCCTCGGTGGAAGCCTTGCCATAGAGAGAGCGCACATAGAGGTAATTGACATCCACCGGCTGCCACCGGTAGCCTTTTTTCAGATAGGGTTTGATGTGTATCTCGTAGTGGTGCTGCTGTTCACGGTCAATATACTCGACGGCACGGCTGACCATCGGCGAACCCTGCAGGCTTGCGTCGGCTGCAATGAGAGCCAAAATGCGCTGGGTCGCCCACAAGTTGCTCCTGCCCTCGGGCATCCATCCCCATCCGCCATCGCTGTTTTGCGAAGCCATCAGTTTAGCGCGCAGCCTGATGCCCTCTGCCGCCATCCGCTCGCCATCGAGGAATCTCTTTACCTCAACCATCTGCTCTGCCTCACCACGTGCGTCCGCCACCCAGGGTGAGTTCTTCAGCAGGGTCTGCTTGATGTCCTCGTTCATCGACAGCCTGCTTTCTCCTCCCTCTGCCAAAGCCTCAAGTGCCTCGGGGGCGATGTAATGCTCCACAATGTCCTGCCCCAGATTGTTCACATAGAGTTGGCTGGCCACATAGACAAGCGAGGGAGAGTCGTACTGCTTTATGCAGGGCAACGCCTTTACCGCGAGCCACACGGGGTCGCTCACCACTTCGGCTCCAACCAGTTCGGCATGCCGCGTATCGCTTTCCTGCAGCCACTCGTCCATGCGGAAACGCTTTTCCCCTACTCCATTGATAAAAAGAGCACGGCTGACGGTTACCGTCCCGCGGTTACCAACCACTGCCACCTGTCCTTGCTCGCCGTCGCTCATGCCCTCGGCACCGGCCACAATGCGGTAGGTAGCCACATGGATATCCTGGGGCACTACGAACTCGAAACGCACTTGCGACGTTCCCGTAAGCACTACCGTCTGCCTTTCGCGGCAAATCTCGCTTCCCGAGGCCGCATCGGTCAATTTAAAACTAACCTCCACCGTTTTCCCCACAGCTTCGGGGTCGTTTGCCACCACCTTGGCCATCCATTCCATCCTGTCGCCGCTGCGCAGGAAACGCGGCACATTCGGCTGCACCATCAAGGGCTTGCTGGTAACCAGCGTGCGGTTGAGCCCTCCCATCTTGATGTCGCGCGTAACGGCCAGCCCGCGCACGTTCCACCGTGTCAGCAGTTCGGGCACTGTGAAACTATAGGTGGCCATGCCGTCGGCATCGGTGAGAATGCACGGGGCAAAGAAAGCCAACGTGTTGAGGTTGGTGCGCACCTGCGGCTCGTCTGCCCCCCCTATGCCACCGTCCACGGCTGTTCCTATATCAATAGACGCTACTTCATCATAAGCCACCTCTTCCATTTTGTCACTTTCTTGCACCATGAGGAATTCCACTGCCGCCGTTGGCATGGCTATGCCATTCGCCGATTTGGCCATACGCATGTAGCGTCCCCGGAGGCGGCCATAGCGGTGGAGAGCCTCCTTCAAGTTCCACACCGTCGGATAGGTTCCCTTGAATGGAATAGAGCGGTGTTCGTCAAGCCAATTAAAGATAATATGATTTGTCTGCCAAGTGGTTGGATATGGACTGTAGTTGTGCCGCCACGGGGCAAGGTCCCATGAATAGTTGTAATCGTAGATGTTCAGCGCATCATCATACATGCCTAACACCACGGCAGCAGTCTCACCCGCCTTTGTACCGCTCACTTTGAGAGTCCATTGTTCATGCTCTCCGGGGAGCAATCTGTCGCGGAAAGTGGCTATCTCCACCTTGAGTTCCTTATGGCTGAAAGGAACCTCCACATTCTTCTCCCATCGGCTGGACACGCCTTCTTTCACCGTCATCAGCCTGATGCTGAAGCCGCCGAGCATGGCTTTGTCTACGGCAATATCGATATGCTTAATCTCGTCGTCGAGTTCCAGATGCCTGAAGTCCAGTTCTTCGTCTCCCAGCATCAGGCTGTAGTAGACATGCACGTCCGGGAAGCGGCTGCCCATGCGGAGCCTTACCACCTCCCCCACCTCGGCTTTGGGCTTGTCGACCTCGGCCCAAAGCAACTCGGTTGCAGGTACTTTGCGAGCCTGTGGGGGCACCACGGTGCGGTATTCCACCGCCGTATCGGCATCGGCAGCCGACAGGGTGATGCGGTATACCCCGGCCACGGTGCGGTCGGCCACCTCTCTCCCCTGCCATGCGTCGGGGTTGTTGTAGTCGGCCTCGTATGCCCAGAGGGGGAAACGGCGTTCAAACTCATCCTTGCTGAGGGTGTGGCGCACCTCCTTGTCGGCCATGGGGCAGTCGAGTTTCGGCACTGCGGGCATCTGCAGGCGCTCCACCTTCACCGCCACCTGTCCCGGCAGGTCGTTGCCGTTGAGGTCGAAATGGCGCACCTTTAGGTCGGAGGGAGTGCTCGATGCCTCCAAGGCCAGGAAGGCATTGACGAAACCCACCCTGAAGCTGGTACGCGCCCAGTGGCTTTCGCCTGCAAGGTCGGTTACATCCGCCTCCACCACATATTCAAACACGGGCTTGCCCGAAAGTTCCACATTGCTGTCGGGTTCGGGGACAAAGTGCACGGCAAATGTACCGTCGGCGGCAGTCCTGCACTCGCCCACCGCCATCACACTTTCCGCCTCTGCACGGGGTATCCACCACCACTTGCGAGCCAACTGGCGACGCAGCACCTTATACTGCACCCGGCCGTCGGCCACAGCCACACCGTTGTAGCCCACTGCCAAGCCTTCCACCGTGGCCTCACTGCCGAAAGCGGGCGCCTTGCCGTCCGCAGCCGACAGGCTCACCATGAAGGTGGGCTGCTTATACTCCTCCACTCCTACCGCACAGGTGCCGAAGGGCGTCCGAATTATGTAGAGACCCGGCAGCCGGTCCTTTGGCAGCAGAAAACTTACCGAGGCCAACCCGTGGCTGTTGCTCTTCACCGTGTCTGCCGCCACCACCTCCCCGTTGGGGTCGTACAGGCTCACTGTGAAGCTGCGACCGCTCACCGCCTCGGCCTCCAGACCGTCGGTAGTGTAGAGCAGCAGCGAGGCCTGCACAGTCTCGCCGGGGCGATAGACGGGGCGGTCGTGCATGATTTTCACTTTCGTTGTTTCGGTTGCAGCCCGCGAGCGCTCGCGACCCGGAAAGGGGATGGAAAGCCTGTAGCCAGCCCGTTCCACCACCAGCCTGTCGCGCCAGTTGCTTCCTTCGAGGCCGAAGCGGTGGCGCCCGTCGGCGTCGGTCGTTGCTACCCCGCGCACCACGGGCTCCTTGCCATATTCCTCGCGCACCACCTCCATGCGCTGTCCAGTTATAGGCTGCCCCGACCGACGGTCGGCCAGCTGCACCTGTCCATTGCTGTACACCAGATGCATTTCGGTGCAGTGGAGGTCGCAGGCTTCAAAGCCTTGCTTGAAGTCGGCGGTCGGCGACACCATAAGCACGTAGCGCCCCGCCTCCAGCGGCGGAAGGGATACCAGTGTGCTCCCGTAGCAATAGCGATCGGTGGCGGGCAATTCCACATCCACCTGCGCCACCGGCGTGCGCTTCAGCAGGTGTGTCTTCATGGCGGACTGCTCGCCATGGCGTACGCTTTCCAATTCACCCTTGACCACCCGCAGCCAGAGATGCCCCGCATTGCGGTAGCGTATGCCCTGCAGCGAATGCCGGCCGGGCATCACGGTCAGCCCGCTCTCGGCCACCTCAATCCGCGTCTGCTCAATTTCGGCCTTGAGGTTGGCACACGCCACCCCACCCTCGCTCTTGGCATCGTGGGCAATGCCACGCTCGCAGTAGGCCACGGCTTCGGCATAGCGCTGCCCGGCATTGCACCGCCGGGCCAGTCGTGAGTAGAGCTGGGCCACATAGGGGCTGTGCGACCCCTGCCACTTCTCGGCCAGCTGCCTGAGTTCGGCCTCCGGCACCTCGTGGTTGGGCACCTGCTCGCGCAGGTCGAGCCACCGCAGGAGGTGCCACAGGTACACGTCGTCGTTGTCGCCGGTGTGGAAGTCCACCAGCCGACGCTGCAGGTCGGCGCGCTCGCGGGGCTGCAGCGAGCCGCGATCCTGTGCGGCCAAGGCCAGCACGTCGAAGGCCGTTGGCGTTACGTTGAGCGTCCTGCCCCCTTCGCAGTAGTCGGCAATCCGCTCCACCGCCGTGGCTTTCAGCGCCGCCTCGTCGGCCAGGGCCGAGTCGTACTCGCCCAGGAAGGCATGGCACAACGCCCGTTCCAGCGGTTCGAGCGCGGGCAGCAGCTCGCGATAGCGGGCCGTCGAGGTCTCGTAGGCATCCTCCTGGTATTCGCCTGCCGCCAGGGCCATGCGGTAGGCCGCCGCCAGCCGCGCCGCGCTTGCCGTGCTGCCTTTATAGGCCTTCTCGGCACAGAGGTAGGCACTCTTGTAGGAGTGCGACTGCATCAGGCGGTCAAACTCCGCCCACTGGCCTTGGCCATACGAGAGAACTGACATAAGCGACAGGGTTACAAAGAGCAAAACTCGTTTCATAGCGGTCTGGATTGTGAGGGGCGGAAATCCGCCTGCCTTGCGTTCAGTGAGGCCGGGGGCAGGGCCCGTCCTCCTTATATTGTTCGGGGACAGGGCTGCACGCCCCATCCCCGAATATCGTGTCCGTGTGCCCTCCGCAGGGGGCGGATGCTATTGTTCCTCGCCGAGCTTGCCGGTGATGATAATCTCGGCCTTGACGCTGCTGAATCCCCCGCCGCTGTTGAGCGCGGCGGCGGCGGCGCGCTTAATCTCGTTGCGGGTCATGCCGGCGGTGGTGATGCGGTTCTCGGCTATGCCCTGCTTGACGAAGTAGTCCTTCACCGACTTGGCCCTCTCGAGCGAGAGCAGCATGTCGGCCTCGGCATCCACACCGTAGCTCTGCACATAGCCCTTCACCAGGAAGGTTACCTCGGGGTGGTTGCGGAACATGGCCACATAGTCCATCAGCACCGAGTCGTAGTTGCCTATCAGCGTGGCTTCGCCCGACTCGTAGTACAGCTCCTTGATCTGGAACGACGAGCCCCGCTCGGTGCGCTCCATCTGGTAGAGCATCACCGTGTCGTGGAGCATCAGCTCGCGCGAGTTGAACTCGCGGTAGACCGAGAAGTAGCCGTCGCGCTTGGCGTAGAGCGTATAGCCGAAGCCCGGTATGAACTTCACCTTGCCGCCCTTGAAATTGCTCTCTTGCAGCAGCTGACGCTCGCCGCTGGCTCCGCGCTCAAGAATCATCAGGTCCACATCGATATATTTGCGAGCCTTCTTGTCGTAGAAGAGCACCAGCGGCTCGTACATATCGCCATTGTTTTCCTCGTTTATCATATTAATATAGAAGAAAGCTTTCTTCATGGCGGCACCGATGTCAGTGTTCAGGTTTGTCGGCATCCAGCTCTTGATCTGGTGCAGGTAGTTTTTTATCTTTTCCTTGTCGTTGCTGAATTTAACGCCGAATGAATCCGCCTTGTCAGAGTTTGAAGCATCTCCGAGAGGGACGATGACGCAGTAGTCACCTGACTGCAAGCGCTTTTCAACAATCTCCTCGCAGAGCCCGTCGATAATATCATCGAGCTGTCCCTTGATGCTCTGGGAAATGTCCACAACCAGTACGATGATGCGTCCCTGCTGCACAGGCGCGCTTTCTTCTTCCGGTGCTTCAACGCTTTTGCCCTTTTTTTCTGCAACGAGCAGGCTGCATGGCAGCAGGGCGCAAACGAAAAGTATGATGGCGAGTTTCTTAATCACATCCTTCATCATAGTCGTTTTCTCCTAATCCTTTATGCTGGTTTTTAACAGATATTTTCTGTTCTTGTTTTTCATTAAGTCCGGCAGTATCTTCCCCGCCATCACCGTCACAAAGATGAATATGAGGACGGTTATCCCCAGAATGATATAGAGGGCAAGCGAAAGCGAAAGGTTGAAGAAGAGCGCCAGAACGATGAGTATTTCAGGGATAATCATGACGATAAAGAAAACCGCATCGTAGAGGTGGCGGAAATAGCTGTCATCGCTCAGAAAGACCTTCATCACCTGCGTCATAAAGATAAAGGACACCGCGCCGAGAAGGATGAAGAGGAATGCCTGCACCGCAAGAATGATGAGGGCGGGCGTGGCGCTTGTGCTCACGATGTCCTGCATCTCTCCCGTTATGTTGCTTATCACCGTCTGGGAAGAACCCGCGTCTGTGACAAGCTCGAGCAGCCCCATGCGGATTAAAAGCATAAACGGAGCGCTGATAAGCATCATCACGCCTATATATGCGAGTCCCGCACACAGACCGCATAAAACCGCTATAATCAATCTTTTCATAATGTAACCTCGCTTTGTTGTAGTTAAAATCGCTTGAAATTATATCCGTGAATAGAGAAGCCTGAACCCTGCGCTCCGGCTCTTTGCTTCCGGAAGGGCGCTTTCGTCGCTTTCAACCTGGCAGGAGTCCCTGTCGTCGCTCCAGGAGCCGCCACAGAGACACCTCTTGCCGCCGAAAGCAGAATCCCAGCACCACTCCCGCACATTGCCGCTCATATCGTAGAGCCCGAGCCTGTTTGCCTTTTTCTGTCCCACGGCGTGAACGTCGCCGCTGGAATTGTCTTTGTACCAGGCAACCTCGTCAGCGGCATCGCTTCCCGCATAGCGGAAGGAGTCCTGCTCCTTTCCTCCCCGCGCGGCATACTCCCATTCTTCCTCGGTGGGAATCTTGTAGCCGTCTGCGTTTTTATCGCAGTGCGTGTTCCTGCCGTCTATCCTGTAGCACGGCGTTTTTCCCTCTTTTTCGCTCAGCTTGTTGCAGAAGGTGACGGCATCGTACCAGGAGACGCTTTCAACCGGCTTGCCTGCGCCTTTTGACAGGGAAGGATTTTGCCCCATGACGCTTTCGTAGAGCTTCTGAGTCACCACGTATTTTGCCAGATAAAAATCCTTTATGCGCCCCTTTCCCTCGACAAGGACAAATTCCTTGCCCGTGGGCTGCACGCTTTCGCTTTGGGCTGCGCCTATAGCACAGCCGATTTCCTTGCAGTACGCGCTGATTTTTTCCGCAATGAGCTTTTCGCGCTCTGGCGTGTTTTCGTCCCAGAGCCTCAGCTTTTTGGCGGACTGCATTATGCGCGAGAACTCTTCCGTGCTGATAAAGCCGTCGAAAGCTTTGTCATCGATGAGCAGCTGTAGCTTTCCGAGCAGGTATGCCTCTAACGCTGCGCCATAGCCCTTCTTTTCGTAGTACCTGAAAAACGCAAGCAGCGAGCCGAGTGCGTCCTTGATGGCGACAAGCCTGGCTTCATCGCTGCGGAGCCAGCACTTCTCCGCAAGCGCACAGAGCCTGTCGCTCCAAGCGGTGAGGCGCTGCATACCTTCCGCAGTCGGCGCTTTGAACAGAGGCAGTGCGGCAACGTCGAAGACATCCGCAGTCGTCTTATAAAACTCCTCATAAGACGAAAACGACGCGGGCTTCTTCGCGACAAGGCGCTGGTATACGTCTTCGAGCATGGCGAACCCTTCCGCATCGCTGTCGCCCTTTGCCTCGCCGAGAGAAAAATCATTGTCATCGCTTTCTGCCGCAAGCTTGGAACCGCAGCTGACACAGAACTTGGCGCTTGGCGGCAGTTCTGCGCCGCAGTTTTTACAGACGATGCTGGCCTTCACCGGCTTTCCGCATTCCGTGCAGAATTTTGCCGACGAATGCAGTTCAGCACCGCAATGTATGCATCGACTCATGGCTGCCGCTTACTGGACTTCGCCGCCGTACAGCGTAACAAAGTCTGCAAGGCCGGTGTTGTAGCCGTCACCCCGTGCGGCAAATTTCCAGATGCCGTTGTGGCGGTAGATTTCTGCCATCAGCATGGAAGTCTGCGTGCTGTAGTCCTCAGACAGGTCAAAGCGCAGCTCCTCTTCGCCGAGGTTTGACTTGAAGGTTTCCGTCCTGACAAGCCTGATGTAGGCGTTGCTGACCTGCCCGAAATTCTGCCTGCGCTCCTCCGCCTCGTGGATTGTCACCACGATTGCCAGCTTGTGCACATTTGCGGGAATCTTGGTGAAGTCGATGAAAATCATCTCGTCATCGCCTTCAGCATCGCCCGTACGGTTGTCACCGGAGTGGCAGACGCACTTTGCCGGATCCGTCAGGTTGTTGTAGAAAACGAAATTCAGCTCGTTGGACAGCTTGTCATTTTCATTCAGCAGAAAGATAGAAGCGTCTAAATCGAAGTCGTTGCCGCTGTCATAGCGGTTTGTATCCCAGCCGAGCCCTACCATTGCGTATTTGATGCCATTGTCAATGGCAACTTTCTGTCCTTTTGAAAGGTTAATCATCTTCTGTTCCTCCTGTTTAACCCTGATAGCCAAATCTTTTGAGTATCGTACCGACATACGAAGCGTCTTTCAACGCTTCTCCCACTGCGGCAAATTTCCATTCGCCGTCGTTGCGGTAGATTTCACCGGCAATCATCCCCGTTGCCGTCGGGGACGTGTCGTCCATATTGAATTTGCAGATCTCTTCATTGCTGTCTGGATTGTAGAGGCGGATATAGGCGTTCTTAAGCGCTGCAAGGCTCTGCCCCTTTTCATCTCCCTTGTAGATGTTCATAAAGACAACGATTTTCTGGACGCTTGACGGAATGTCCGTGAGGTCTATCTCGATTGTTTCGTCATCGCCTTCACCCGCTCCCGTGCGGTTGTCTCCAGAGTGGCGGATGCCGTAGAGCTTTGTGTTGCCAAAGTAGACGACGGACTGAGGTACCTGCTGTGAAACCATCATGCCGTTTGCCCCGAGACAGACGCAGGAGGCATCGCAGTCAACAGCTTCTCCCTTGCCTTCCACCGCGTCCCAGCCCAGTCCCACGTTGATCCGCTTCAACTGGGTCTTTTTGGTAAGGTCAATTTTTTGTCCTTTAACAAGATTAATCATTATATTCCTCCGAACAAAGCTTTTGCCGTTTACTTCTTCCTAAAGAAGATTTTGTTCACCAGTCCTATGGGAATGACCGTCACCGCAAGAGCAATGCAGACAAGCCAAGACAGCGCGCTTATGGGAACGCAGCTGAAAATCCTTCCCAGTCCGCCGAATATGGGCAGAGGAATGAGGCCTATGCAGACGATGACAGCCTGAATGCCGACAATCATGGCGAATACTTTCAGGAAGTTTTTATTTTCGTCCAGTCCCTTGATGATGTCAAAGCCTTCGGAACGACAGTTGAAGCCGTTGAACAGCGAAGTCCAGATAAAGTAGACGAAGAACATGGTCTGCAAAAGTTCCTTGCCCGCAGCAGTCGCGCTGTCAACAGAAAGCCTGGCGTGGAGGGGATTGCATTTCAGCAGGAAGAAGCCTGCCGCCACCATCCACAGCGCGGGGATGAGAATGTTCGCCATCATGGATTTGCTGATGATGCTTTCGTCGCGCTTGCGCGGTTCTTCAAGCATATATTTTTCAAGCGCGGGCTCCGTGCCGAACATCAGGCTGCCGAGAGAGTCGCAGACGAGGTTCACGAAGAGCAGCATGACGACAGTCAGCGGGGTGATGGTCTGGAAAACCGGCGCGAGCAGGGTGACGAGCACCGCCACCACGTTTATAGACAGCTGGAATTTGACGAATTTAAGGATGTTGTGATAAATCGTCCTTCCGTACCAGATGGCGTCTTTGATTGACTTGAAGTTGTCGTCGAGGACAACGATGTCTCCCGCTTCCTTTGCCGCTTCTGTTCCACTGCCCATGGCAAAGCCGACATCCGCCTTTTTGAGGGCAGGGGAGTCGTTTACGCCGTCTCCCGTCATGCCGCAGACGAGGTTCATCTCCTGGCAGAGCCGCACCATGCGGGACTTGTCGGTAGGCAGCGCGCGCGCGATGACCCTGATATGGGGGATGACCTTCTTTACTTCGTCGTCGGACATGGCGTTCAAATCCGCCGAGGTGTAGACCAGATCGCTGTCGCTTGTGACAAGCCCTGCATCCTTTGCGATGGCACGCGCGGTTTCAAGCCTGTCGCCCGTGATCATGACGACCTGTATGCCTGCCCGCCGCACCTCCTTTATGGCGATGCGTGCTTCGGGGCGCACATCGTCCCTGATAGACGCTATGCCCACCAGCACGAGGTCATCTTGAATTTTGTTTTCTATTAACTCTGCATTTTCCTTGTAGGCGAATGCGAGCAGGCGCATTGCCTTGTCCGCCATCTCGTTTATCTTGCCGTTTATATCCGCCGCATTGAACGGCGCTATGCTGCCGTCTGCCGCAAGATACTTTGTGCACTTTGCGAGAAGCTTTTCAGGCGCGCCCTTGTAGACGAGTTTCTTGTTTTCAAGCTGCGCCTGGCTGAATTTGTTGGCAGAGTTAAAGCCCTGCGCGGCGACAACGCCGTCAGCCGTTATGTTTGTGCTGTGCTTCTGCAGGTATTTCATCAGAGCCTGGTCTGTGGCATTGCCGCCGACAACGCTGCCGCTTGCATCGATGACGGACTGGGTGTTTTTGGAAATGCAGTCAACCAGGCTGTCGTTTGCGGAAATTGTCGCGCCCTTTCCATCGAAGACTTCCACCACTTCGAGGTGCCCCTTGGTGATGGTTCCCGTCTTGTCGCTGAATAATATGCTGAGGGAGCCGGCGGTCTCAATGCCCTGTGCCTTCCGCACCAAGACATTGTGGTCGAGCATCTTGCTCGTGTTCTGCATGAGGACGAGGGAAATCATCAGCGGAAGTCCTTCCGGCACCGCGCAGACGATGATCAGGATGGCAAGGTCAATCGCTCCGATGACGGTGTTGATGATGTTCTGCCAGCCGGAGGAAAGGAAGTCTGCGGGACCGCCCGCTTTCACAATGCCTATGGCTATGTACAGCACGATGATGAGCACCGCAGAGATGTAGCCGAAGACGGAAATCTGGTTTGCAAGCTTGGCGAGCTTTACCTTGAGCGGGGAGTCCACTTCTTCCTCGTTCATCTCCTCTGCCATTTTTCCCATCATGGTCTTCAAGCCCACTTTCTGGACTTTCAGATAGCCTTCACCGTCAAACACGACGGCTCCGCGGAAGAGGGAGGAGGAGTCCACGAAGGTGTCTCCCGTGATGTTGTCGGGCACTGCGCCGTCGGGATTTGCCGTCTTCTTGCACTCTTCTGCCTCGCCGTTCAGCGCGGAGTTATCAACGGTGAGGTGGCCTTCAACCAGCGTGCCGTCCGCAGGGATTTTGTTTCCCGACTGCAGGAGGACGATGTCTCCCACGACGACTTCTTCCACGGGGATGACGCTTATCTTGCCGTCGCGGAGCACCTTGCACTTGTCTTTTTCTGTCCTGTTTTTCAGGTCGCGGTATTTCTGGTCGCTTGAAAGTCCTGTCTTTGCGGAGATTGTCGCGACGAGGAAGACGGCGACCAGCGTTCCTATTGGCTCAAATATGTTTTGGGAGATGCCCAGATTGGGAAAGACCTTGCTGACAATGAACATGCCTATCATCAAGAATGCTATGACAAGCAGGATTTTGATCATCGGGTCATCAAAGGTTTCTTTGAATTCCGCCCAGAATGTTGTCGGTTCGCTGTCGGGGATTTCGTTCGCTCCGTACTGCTTGCGCGATTCCGTCACTTGGCTTTGGCTTAAACCTACCATAAAAACACCTTGCTATTGAGAAAAATGCTAACGGCAATTCCAGAAAGCACTGCATGGCATGGCTTTGGAATTGCCTTTTTATTATAGCTTAGCTTGCTGTGTTTTACAAGCAAAATTCATGTGAGCAGCACGGAAATCAATGCGGTTAAGGAATTAAACGTTAATCTATCAAATATTTCATAATGCACACAGTTCCTCTTCGCTCATTTCCCAAAAGTCCGGTGCGATGTAAAAAACTTCCTCCAGACCTCAGAATTAACAGAATCATTAAAGGGACTTGAAATAAAGATTGTTCATAACGGATACTTCTGCTCTGTAAGAGGAGTACCTGACCGAAAAACGCTTTGCGGACGGGGGTGAAATGCCCACACTGCAACGGAAGCCGCGCGTTACCAGTGTGAGCACCGAAAGCCTGAGAACGGCTTTTTCAGTGCGGATAGAGCAGGGCTCGACCTTCTACTCGGACGGCGCACCTCAGTATGTGAACTTTGCCATGGACTTAGGCCTTGGTTTGCTTCAGCTTGAGCAGAAAGAAGGCAGGCGCGGGCTGTACAACATCCAGCATATAAACAGCTATCACTTAAACGTTTCGTGCCGCTACGCTTGTACTAGCCCTTGTTCCACGAGGAGCTGTTGCAGGTAGTCACTGTCGGTAGATGCACGACGCAGGTCATCAACGCGTCCTGTATCAAATAGGTGTTGGGCTAAAGCAAGAATAAGGTTCTTCCCCGAGGTTTGCCCGTCTGAAAAGCCTTCGTCAAAGCCTTCGTCGTGCCCCTCCGTCCTTATCTGTGCAAATACATCATACATGCTCGTTCCTCCTTTCCTCTGTCTCCGAAAGAGCCTTCTCGAATTCCCTGTTTCCTGACAGCACCGCCATCAGCTGTAGGACTTCGTGCACGTGACGGATGGTCTCCGGAGACGGGTTGTATTTCTGGTTCGTCCGCAGCTGCACGAAGTAGTCCGCCACAATGCGGAAATCGCTCTTGAACCGCTTCACCGTCTCCGGCTCCAGCCACGCGATTTCAAAGACATTCACCTTGTAGTCGCTCACGTAGGGCTTGAGTTCCGGCGGAATCTGCAGGCAGTCGAGCAGGTTCTTCGGCTTATTCCAGTGGCTCAGCCCGAAGTAGAGCACGAGCGTCACCACGGGGTAACGCGGCTTGCGCTTCTTCTTGCCCCCTTCATCCCTGTCTGCAAGCAGCTGGGCACGGTAGCCCGCGCCGTCATAGCTGATGACCCGCAGGGGAATGTCCATGTCAACCTTGGTCTGGTTCTCCAGACCGTAAAGACAGAGCCGAGTTTGGGCTTTGCCCAAACTCGTTAGCTGCCGCAGGCAGCGACTGGATGCTGCCGTCCTGCCAGAACTTGGCGACATCCCGCTCCTGCTCGTGGAGGGCGTCATCAGCCTTGTACTGGGAGAGGCTGGAGGTGTCGGATAAATCCTCCTCCTTGACGCGGTTTTCCCCGCCGAAGAGCAGTCCGTTCACGATGTCGGCGAAAACGTCATTGTACTCTTCCAGAGACTTTTCCGCGATGTCTTTTTCAGCCATAGCTACACTATACACCCGGCTGAGGATTTTTACAACTGGTTTGCCAACCTTCTGTGGTCAGCCCCCAGAACGCGGAAGGTTTGTCGAAGCTGCCTCGTTGCAAGGAGGGCCCGCAATACCTCCGGAGAGACTTCCCTGTCGTCGCGATGTTTAAAACCCTCTCCTTGGCGTGAGAGAGGGTCTCTCTCCGTTTTGCCTCCGTTAAGGGGATTAACGGAAAGCAATTTTATCTGTAATTTTTGATTTTTTTGCTTGCAAATGGGGAAAAGCTGCAATACAATAGAAGAAAGTTTCCAAGCTATTTGACAATTTCTAAAAGCTATAGGATGTCTCAAAAAATTCTACAGCTTCTCCCCGAAGTAAATCCCCGCCCACTCCCAGTGCCCGTGGATGTCCGGCTCGACGGGGAAATTCACCTTGCGGAAGTACAAGTACCAGACATTTACGTAGGTGTTCCAGCCCCAGGTGCGCAGGTATGCCTCTGTGGGCGTAGAGATGGGGTCAAGCTCGTCGCTGTAGTGGATGCGGTTGCCGCGCATATAGTTGCGCATGGAGAAAGAGCTCTGCGAGTTTTCGTCGTCCTCGTCCTGCCGCCAGGACATGGCAAAGAAGTTCACCTTGGACTTATACGAATCCAAGGTACGCCAGTTGTAGGTGGTGAGGGCGCGCTTGACCGCCGCGGTAAGATCGTCAAGGGATTCAAAAGTCCAGTCCTTTGACGAATTGCTGAAATCTATGAGCTGGCGGGCGGTGAAATAGGCGTTCGGAATGTCCGGCAGCTGCATGCTCGCGGCATCATCCCGCCCGAGGAAAAGCGTGAAGGTTTTGAGCGCCTGCCCCCATTCCCCCTCTTTTTCGTATTCAATCGCCAGACGGTAGTAGAGCTCGGTGATGCTCACATCGTTTGGAAACTGGGCGATGAGCTGGTTGAAGTAGGCGATGCGGTTTGCGGGCGTGGTACTGATCTGGGCGAGCCTTTGGAGGCAGATAAAGTGGATGGACTGCCCCTTCACCTCAAGGTCGGGATAATTCCTGATTATCCGCTCCAGATAGTACTCCGCCACCGGCTGCGCGTCGTTTTCCAAATAGGAGCTGGCAACCATGAGCAGCCAGTAGGCATTGTACGGGTCTTCGGGATGCTCCTCCACCCAGTCCGTCAGAAAGAGGACGAGGTCATTGGGACGCTTGGCAGAGCGCATGATGGCGGCAGTCTGGTTGACAATGCCGTAGCGGCTTTCGGCAGGGAGCGAGTCATCTTCCAAAAGCTGTTCAAGCTTTTCTATCGTGTCCTGATAGTTTCTCTTGTCCGTGGACTGCTTAAATGGAAGAAAATCGCATCCGCTGAGCAGGAGGGGCAAAAAAAGAAAAAAAACATATATTTTAAAAAATCGTGTAACTTTTCCGCTGCCAAACATGTTATTGATTGTAACAAAGCGAAAACTTATTGGCAAGAACTAAAAGTGGTTGTATAATGAGAAAGATGAGGCTTTCTGGTGGACAAAGAATTTAATTTTCCTCGCGCAAAATACGGCTGGAAGGCTAACGCCGTCCTTGCGGCAGGTTTTGTGCTCATCCTTGCAGGCATCTTTCTGATGGTGAAGCATTCCGCCCATGCGACAAAGGTCTTTGCTTTCCGTCCCATGGTCTTGCTCGGCATAGGGGTGGCTGCGCTCTTTGTGTCCATCGCCTTTACGGAAAGCGGAAACACGCTCTATGTGGGGCTTTTCTGCGTGATGATGGGCGTGGTCCTGCTTTTGATTGACACACACACAATCCGCTATTCTCTTAAGGAATTATGGCCGACAATAATGATAAGCAGTGGTTTAGCTTTGTTTCCGGCAAGTATATACAGGCTTAAAAGGATACGGACGGTGTATCTCTTTCCTGCCATCATGCTTACCGTGCTCGGAACGCTTTTCCTGCTGTTTTCCATGCATATTTTCCCGTTTTCGTTCGGGAAATTTATACAGAAGTGGTGGCCCTTGCTCATCGTTGCGGGTGGTTTTTCGCTTGTGGTGATCTTTTTTGTGCAGCGGGCCAATAGCAAACGATTTCCGTATATGGAGGACGATTCCCTCGTGGGAGGAGATGAATAAAACATGAAAAGAAATGTCGTGGCCAAGGCCGCACTCCTTTCAGCACTGTTTTCTCTTTCTCTGACACCGCTCTGCGCCAAAAAGAAAAAGACGGCAGCCGAAACTGCCCCTGCAAATGAAAAGACAGGGGTGAGCATTCCCGTGCCGGAGTCCGTCAAGCAGCAGAAGGGGTATTTTGATTCCATTCCGCCCCGCGTTCTCGCGCTTGTGGAGGACGGTTCCCCTCATTCCTTGAAAACGGCTGCAAGCCTGCTGAGCTACGCGAATGCTTCTGCCTACAGCGAAAAGGAAAAGGTGCTGCTCGCTGTCTGCGCCAACATCATGGAGCTGGCATGGCCGTCCGTACCGGTGAGCTGGCAGTCTCCGCGCCCCTCTTCGGGAGACCCGTACACGAGGGCTATCTACAGCGCCTCAAACGGCAGTTATGAAAAAAGCCAGAAATACAACGATTTTCTCTCCTTTGTGCTGCCCTCATTCGTCGTCTTGACGGAAAAGCCCTCCGCCGAAGTCCGCGCCAAGGCGGAAGCATCGCTGAAACAGGCGCTTAGCCTGCGTCCTGACTCCACGCTCGCAAACTATCTGATGGGAATGCTCTGTCTGAACGCTTCCCAGTACAAGGTTGCTTTAAGCTATCTTTCCCGCTCCGTTAAGACTGAGCCTGAAAGCAAGGAGGTGCTGACTGCCTACATAAAGGCGCGCAGTGCCATCCGCGACTATGATGCCGCTTTGGATGCAGGAGCAAGCCTCTTGAAGCTTTATCCGCAGGATGTGCGCACGATGGAGCTCTGCTGTGATGCCTACTTTGCCAAGGGGGACTTAGACAAGGCAGGCGAATATGCGGCAAAAATTCTGATGCTCACGCCGGAGAATTTTACCTACGTGCTCATGCGCGCCAAGATCGCCATGGCGGGCGGGGACTATGTAAAGACTTCCTCCCTGCTTGATGCCTATTCGCGCAGCGGCAGCAGCTCCAAGGATTACTACCTCCTGCGGGCAAAGCTGCAGAAGGACTGGAATAAAAACAACGGCTCTGCCGCGGAAACCTTGGGCAAGGCGCTCTTGGAATATCCCGCTGATGCCGACATACTGCTTTTTGCCGCAAAGGTTGCAAGCGACGGCAATATGCAGGTGGCGGGAAGCTCTGCGCTGGAGCTTGCCCGCAAAGTGCTTGCGAAGGACAGCCACAACCGCGAGGCTGTCAAGGTCTGCATCACCGAGCTGAGCAAGAACGGCGACTGGGAAGCTGCCTACCGCCTGAGCAGCAAGGCAATCAAGGACAGCATCCTTGCGGAAGAGCTCCGCTATATGCATATAGACATCTGTCTTGCGCTGCGCAAGAACGATGAGGCATGGCAGATGTCGCGGGAGCTGTATACAAAGAATAAAAATGTTGCCGAAGCGCAGAAAGCCTATCTCAAGGTGCTGGTGGCGACGGGCAGGACTGCTGACGCTGAAAAGATGATTTCCTCGCTCATGGCAACGGCGGATTCCCAGATGAAGAGTTTCCTCTATTATGAGCAGAGCTTCCTCTACGGCGATGAGTCCTCCGTGCTTGAAAACCTGCGTTCAAGCCTTACGCTCAATCCGCGCAACAGCGAGGCGCTTTACCGGCTCTATCAGGTCTACTACAACAAGAAGGACTGGCGGCGGGCGCAGTATTACCTGCGTCAGGTGGTGGCGCTCAACCCTGTGGACGGGAACGCGCTCGCAAAGAATAAAGAGTTGGACGCTTTGTTGCAAAAATAATCCCCCTACACCTTGCAATGCGTAAGAAATAATGATATTCTAACTTACTGATTTTTAAACTCTTAAAAAGAAGGAAAGTATCTATGTCTTTTTTACCATTATTTCTTCAGACTGCTCCCGGCTCTACCGCGGCGGGGGCAGGCTCTGCAGCCGTTCCGGGCGGCGGGCTTATCACCTTTTTGCCCTTCGTCCTTATCCTCCTGATAATGTACTTTTTGATGATTCGTCCGCAGAGCAAGAAGCAGAAAGAAACGCAGCGGATGCTTGATGCCCTCAAAAAGGGCGACAAGGTGGTGACTATCGGGGGAATCCACGGTACCGTCAGCTCTGTAAAGGAAAACACCGTGGTGGTGCGGGTTGACGAAGGCATAAAGATAGAGTTTAACCGCACAGCAATAGCCACTGTTTTGAACGACAAGCCCGTTACTGCCGCTCCCGCAGAGAAGAAGTCCCTCTTTGGCAAAAAGAAGGCTGCCGAGGCGGTGGAAGCGAGCACGACTGAGGATGCCGAAGCATCAGGGGAAGAGCAGCATGAGTAAGCGCAGCCGTCTTATCATCATACTCGCCGTTCTGGTGGTGTGTTTCTGGTTCCTGTGGCCTTCGATCCAGTGGTACGCGCGTACCCCCAAGGATCAGCAGGCTCTCGCACTGAGTTCTCTGGAAAATATCAAGGATTATTCAAGCCAGAAGGCTTCTTCCGACGTAAAGTCCCTGCTCTTCAAACTTAAGACCTACCCCGATGTGGAACTTGATAAGTCTGAAGACTGGTTGAAGAAAGCGGCAAAGAAGAATTACAAGGAGATGGAAGAAAAAATGCCCTCTCCGCTGAAGCTGCACGATGCCCTTGCCTCGTTCAACTCTCAGGAAGAGCTTGAAGCCCTCATCGAGGGACGCTACCGCGACAGGATTTTGAAGAACAAGAAGTATTACCAGAATTCGGTAAAGCTTGGTTTGGATCTGAGCGGCGGTATGAACGTCATCGTAAAGGCTGACCTCGACGCAGTAGTAAAATCTCAGGAAGGTGTTGTGGCTGACGCTGACGCTCTCAAACAGGCTGCCATGCAGCAGGCTGTAGAGACGCTTTCAAGCCGCATCGACCGCTTTGGTCTGAGCTCCCCCACAATCCGCCAGCAGGGCGATGACAGAATCTACATTGAGCTTCCGGGCAGCGCTGAAACTGACCAGATAAATTCAATCATTCAGGGACGCGGCATCTTGAACTTCCGCCTGGTGGACAGGGAGGCGACTACTGCCTTTGAGTCCTACTACGCGCAGCACCGCGACAGCACCTTTGATTCCAAGGGACGGCTCATAGATTCTTCTATTATACCTGAGGAGGACGAGGTCTTCGGTTATTACGAGACCGACGCCTACGGGCTTGACCAGCGCATCGGCTACCGCGTCGTCAAGAAGGAAATCGCCCTTGAAGGCAAGCACATCAAGTCTGCCTCTGTGGGAACAGAGAACCTGACCAACCGCCCTTCGGTGAACTTCACGCTTGATGCGGAAGGCTCAAAAATCTTCGGTGAATTCACTGCCGCCCATGTGGGGGAGCGGCTCGCCATCGTGAGCGACAACAAGATAAAGTCCGATGCGACAATCAACAGCGCCATCACCGGCGGACAGGTTGCCATCACGGGCTTTGGACAGCAGGAAGCGCGCAACCTTGAAAAGGTCTTGCAGACCGCGTGGCTTGACGTGCCGCTGTCTGTGGAAAGCCAGCAGGTAATCGGCGCCTCTCTGGGCGACAAGGCTATCCGTCAGGGCATCTGGGCTATCGGCGTGGGCTTGGTGGCAATCATGCTCTTTATGCTGTTGTGGTACAAGGGCGCGGGCGTGAATGCCTGCGTGGCGCAGGTGCTCAACCTGTACATCATGTTCAGCATTCTGAGCGCGTTGAACCTTACGATTACCCTGCCTATGGTTGCCGGTATGATCCTCACCATCGGTATGGCTGTTGATGCCAATGTCATCATCTTTGAGCGTATCAAAGAGGAGCGGGCATTGGGAAAGGACAGGGCTTCCTCTATCTCTGTGGGCTTTGACAATGCGTTCTGGGCAATCATGGACTCCAATATCACGACGTTTATAGCGGCTGCCTTTATGTCTCAGCTGGGAACCGGCTCCATTCAGGGCTTTGCCTACAGCCTTGCCATAGGCGTTGTTTCCACCCTGTTCACTGCGCTCGTTGTTTCTCACCTTATGTTTGACTTTGGTACAGAGGCAATGCATAAGAAAGACATAAGCATCAGCTGGAGGTTGAAGTAATGAAAACGAATTACAAATTTAGCAATGCTTTCCGTATCTGTGCAATTCTCAGCACCCTCATCATTCTGTGCGGCATTGTGGGCTTCTTTGTGCGAGGCATTAACTTTGGTATTGATTTCCAGCCGGGCTTGATTGAAGAGGTCCGCATTGCACCTCCCGCTATGGAAGTGACTTACAACGGTTCCGCCACGGTGAGCATCGACGCAAGCAACACGGGCATCGATGTGGTTATCAGCGGTGTGGGCGCGGAAAATGAGACCCGCAGCTTTACCTACGGGCAGAATCCTACTATAGAAGACATTGCCCGCGTGCTGAACGCCGTCGAGGGCATTACGGCAAAGGTTCTGGATTTTTCCTCTGCGGACAGCTACGGCATCTTCACCAACAACGCGATGACTTCGCGCCTGTCTGCCGATACTCCGTTCAGGCTCTACGTGGCTTCCGCCGCATCTGACGTGACGATTGACGATGTGAGGAATACGCTCGCAGGTCAGGGCGTGGAGATAAAGGAGCTTGGCAACGAGCAGAACCGCAGCTTCCAGATACGCGCAAAGATTTCCGATGATTCCAGTTCCAGTCCGGAGCTGCAGGAAAAGGTGCTCAGCACCTTGCAGGCTCGTTTCGGCGCTGACGAGGTGGTCATCGTCAAGACAGACTTTGTCGGCTCAAGCTTCTCTGGCAGCCTTGCAGGCAAGTCCATCCTTCTGACGCTGGTGACGGTCTTCTTGATCTGGCTCTATGCGACAATCCGCTTCCACTGGGATTTTGCTCTGGGCGCGGTCATAGCCTTGGTGCACGACTGTCTCATCATGTTTACCTTTATCTGCTGGGCACAGGTGGAGTTTTCTACGACGACGCTTGCCGCCATACTGACTATCTTCGGTTATTCTATCAACGCCACGGTGGTTATCCTTGACCGCGTGCGCGAGAATATGAAGCAGATGAACACGAAGGACTTTGACGACATCCTGAATGCGTCTTTGAACGGCACGCTGACCCGTTCCATCATCACGACGGTGACGACGCTCTTTGCTTCTATTTCACTGCTCGTGTTTACGACGGGAAGCATCCGCGACTTTGCCATTGTTTTGACGGTGGGCCTTATTTCCGGCTGCTATTCATCTATGTTCATCAGCTCTGGCTTTATCTCCTTTATGCGCCGCAACGGGAAGGTTGGCTCAAAGAATGCAAAGGACAAGCAGCCGCTTCCCGGAAAGCCTGCTCCTGCTCCGCATATCCTGACCATGCCGACAAATTAAGGGCTTTGCTGCCTTCTCTATGGAAGTGATTCGTGCGGCGGTGCTCGGCTACTGCATGGGGGTACGGCGCGCGGTAGATGCCGCGGCAAAGGCTCTGGCAGAAAAGCGGGGCACAGGGTGCAAGGTCTATACGCTTGGACCGCTTATCCACAATCCTTCGGTGCTTGCAAAGCTTGCGGCGGAAGGATTGTCCGTGCTTTCCGAGCAGACGCTTGACCGTGCGGACTCCCAGTCCGTGGTGCTCATCCGTGCGCACGGCACAAGCCCTGCCGTGATGGAGCGCTTGCGGCAGGCGGGCTGCGAGGTTGTTGATGCCACCTGCCCCCGCGTGCATCTGAGCCAGAAGCGGGCACAGGAATGGAGCGAAAAAGGCTACGAAATCATCATTGCGGGGGACAAAAATCACGGCGAAGTGCTCAGCATCTCCGGCTTTGCCGCAGCTCCCGTACAGGTGGTGCAGAATGCCGAAGAAGCGCGAAACCTTGTGCCTGCGGAAAAGAGCGTCTTAATCGCACAGACCACGTTCAGCCCCTCTGTCTTTGCCGAAATCAGCGGCATACTTCTGAAAAAAAATTCCTCGCTTCTTGTCTATAATTCCATCTGTTCTGCCACCTTGGAGCGGCAGGAGGCCTTGCAGGCATTGCATGGCAGGGTGGACGGCATTGTTGTCGTCGGGGGAAAGAATTCCGCCAACACGAAGCGCCTTTATGAAACGGCGCAGCATCTTTTTGACTCAGAGCGCGGCAGGGCGGTGCTGATAGAAGATGAGACACAGCTTCCTTCTGATTTCTGTGCGCTTAAGGCTGTGGGCATCACTGCGGGAGCGAGCACGCCGGAAGAGGTCATTGCCGCCGTCGAAAAGCGCTTGCTGAACGCACAAAATGCGTAAATTATCCTGTCATTCGTAAGCGATTTTGTCAAGTTAAGCACCTAAAAATTTAGGGACTTTTT
>ERZ842401.2699-NODE-2699-length-23376-cov-56.351443_pt1 | contig 23376 bp, 15 predicted proteins | sample MGYA00521270_ERZ842401 | MGnify/ENA primary metagenome ERZ842401 (study PRJEB31892, sample SAMEA3878208) | bioreactor metagenome | biome: Moose rumen | place: Sweden | collected 2011-10 | study: EMG produced TPA metagenomics assembly of the PRJEB12797 data set...
ACCATCTATACAGACAATGAACTAGCATATGCAGGTCTCTATGCAGACTACGGATAACACAAGCATCTTTGATGGATCTTACGGCCTATGCCTCTTGGCCATACGGGGTAAGGGGATGATGTACACAGCGTAACAACCCATATGGCCGTGTGAACTTACAGGCACCTGCTTACCGCTGTACGAGAGCGAAAGAGTACTAATACAAATTAGTTGCGGATTTTAGGATATTATAAAATTTCTGAAATCGTGCTAAGAAGGCTGCCTGGTGCGTTCCGCTCAATCTTGATGCTTGCTCTGACACCGGCATTGCAGCCTGCCTCGACATCGCTGTCGCTATCGCCTATCATAATGGATTGTGAGAGGTCGATGTTGAAATCGCGGGCCGCCTGGAGCAGTAGTCCGCCCTTGGGTTTGCGACAGTTGCACAAGACCTTGTATTCGGGGCGCTCGCCTTCAAATCCCTTGTCGGGATGGTGCGGACAGACATAGATACCATCGACAAAGGCTCCTTCCTTGCCAAGCTCAGTCTCCATTTTGTTGTGGATGGTCTGTAAGTCATCCCAACTGCATTCACCGCGGGCTATAACGGGTTGGTTGGTGACAACGATGGTAAGATAGCCAGATCGGTTGATGGCTTTGACAGTCTCGGCCACCTGAGGTATCAGTTCGAATTGGTCGGGCTCTGTAAGGAAACCTACGTACTGGTTGAGCGTTCCGTCGCGATCGAGAAACACGGCTTTTTGTGGCTGGCTCAGATTGCGTGCGCTCACTTTTCCTTTCTGTAGGTCTTCTTCCACTTCATAATATCTGTCAGGGGTACCCATGTCCTTTATATACTCGGTGGTGTCGTATGCATAGATTCGACCTGAGGCAATATTGGATTTTAGCACATCGCGGTCAAGATCTATCTTGTCGGGCGTCTCGGGATGCCGGGGCACAAAGTGCTTCATCGTCTCACGGAGCAGCTCGGGTGAGATAATCTCGATGCCAGCATTCACCCGATTCTTATAGTACAGGCGTTCATCCTCTTTGTTCATCCATCTGACTACCTTGTGTGTATCTTTGGGAAGGTCTCCGGCTGTTTGTGGCGGCAGTACTTCTGTCACCAGCAGCGAGCTGTCGTAAGGATGTCCGTTCGGGTGAGCCATCAAAGTGGCCCAAGCCTGATGCTCCCGATGGAATTGGACGAACCGGTTGAAATCCACGTCCAAGACCACATCGCCACACATCAAGAGAAAGTCGTCGGTCAGCTCCGGCATCTTGAACAGCGCCCCGGCCGTGCCAAGCGGCGAGTCCTCGACAAAGTAGCTTATCTGGACGCCGAAGCGTTCTCCATGGCCAAAATATTCTTGAATGACATGTCCCAGATAGCCCACAACCAAGGTGATATCCGTCAGCCCACACGCTTTCAGATTCGCTATCTGCCACTCCAGGATGGGTTTCCCTGCAACGGGAATCATGGGCTTGGGTACATCGCTCTTGACAGAAGCTATTCGCGTGCCCTTGCCGCCTGCCATGATAACTACTTTCATATCAGCCAAAAAATCTTTCTTCCAACATCATGCATAGACAGTGATATACGGGTAGGTGCAACTCCTGAATCTTATAAGTCTCCGTTTCCGGCACACGAATACAGACGTCGGCAAACGCCATCAGCTTATTCTCCTTAGCACCTGTCAGGGCAATGACTTTCAGTCCTTTCGACTTGGCTGTCACGGCAGCATACAGCACGTTTTTACTGTTGCCTGAAGTAGAGATGCCCAGGAATACGTCCCCGGGATTTCCATACCCGTTGACTTGCTGGGCAAAAATCAAATCGGGATTCGAGTCGTTCATGAAGGCTGTCGTCAGTGAGGAATGGCCCGTCAGACAAATGGCGGGCAGGGCGCCTTGAAGATGCTCTGCAAGGACATGCCCCATCTCAGGGTCTATCTTCATCAATACGCCGGCCTGGTCGGCATACACCTTCCGCTTCAGTTTGAATTCTTTCATCAGCTCGCCGACAATGTGTTCGGAGTCAGAGGCACTACCGCCATTTCCTGCTACCAGCAGCTTGCCATCGTGCTGAAAGGAGTCTTCCAGGATGTTATATGCCTTGACGAGCCCGTCTTTGCAAACGGCCAGATTCGGATAGCGGGCTATCAATGTGCTGATATGTTGTTGAATACTTGCTTCCATATTACTTTCCGTGTTTAATTAATTCCCTGACATACGCTGCCATCTTCTTGTCGTTTCCACTGGAGATATCAGAGATGAACGGAAGCTGATGCTCTGCATGGGTGTAGAACTGGAATTTGTCACGCAATTCCTCGGGAATATCAATAAGCTGGATATAGGAGTCCACGGGCTTCTTAGGAATGCATCCCTCCTCCATCATCGTGTTGACGACAATCTCGGCTACTTGGCGATGCGACACAGGATGATTCCCCCCTAAATTGTAAATGCCCGATGTCATATCCTCGCGTATCATGGCCTGATACATCACTTCTGCCACATCTTCAACCCAAATATGGTCGCGGATGATTTCCCGATTGAACAGGTCGATGACGTTTTTCTCCCGAATGAACGTGTAGAAGCGATAGACAATATTGGCATTCTTGCCTTTATGGAACTCGCCCCAGCCAAAGACATTGAAGAAGCGGAAGCCTATCACCTTGTTGTGAAACCGGCTCTGGTGAGCCAGCGTATATTGGTCGAAAAGCCACTTCGACCACGCGTATGTGTTATGGGGCTTCTCGTGATGGTCGTCTACACCCTGGCTGCCGCCATTGCCATAGACAGCAGAGGACGATGCATAGACAAAAGGAATGTCGTGGCTGTTGGCGTATTCGCAATACATTTTGGAGAACTCGTAATTCTCATTCATCATCTTCTTGGGGTCATAGACCAGCACGTCGGCATTGGCACCGATATGGAAGAAGCCCTGAGGATTGGAGAGAGTGTTCAGGTATTCGCTCACAGCCTTAATGCCATCTTGGTAATCAACAAAGTCGCTGAACTGCAAACCAAGAAGATTCGGCATCTTTTCGTCGCCATAGGAGTCGATGATGACAATGTCGGTGATGCCTTTTTCGTTCAGTTTCTTAACCATATTGGAGCCTACGAAGCCGGCTCCTCCTGTTACAATATAACTCATAGCTTAATCTCCTTCCTTGGAATGTATGCAATAGGATTGTAATAGATGACAGAAGACCCTTCACTCTCAAACGAGAACGGGACATACATCAGTTCGCTTAAGGCGTCCTTGATCTGCTGCTGTTTCTCCTTCTCCACATAGAACAGCAGGAAACCGCCGCCGCCGGCACCAAGCAGCTTGCCGCCCAATGCACCGGCTTTAAGGCCTCTTTCATAGAGCATGTCGATGTCGTTGGTGCTTATCTTGTCGCCCGTACCCCGCTTCAGTCGCCACGAATAATCCAGCAGTCTTCCGAATTCGTTCATGTCGGAATGCTTGTCTTCCAGAATCGCCTGTGCGTCGGTAACAAGACTCTTCATCTGCATGAGCTGGGCTGTCTTGTCTTGTTGATGACTCATGGTATCTTTCTGGATTTCAGCAGAGAACCTCGAGATACCGGTAAAAAAAAGCATCAGGTTGTCGTCAAGCAGTTTCTTACGCTCTGGATGGATGATTATCGGTGTCACCTTGAAGTCGTCATCCTCAAAGTCTATCCTGTTCAAACCGCCATAGGCGGCAGCAATCTGGTCTTGCCATCCGCCGGACTCCTTGCAGAGGGTACGCTCCAAATAGATGGCGTCCTGAGCCAATTGCCTCTTTCCCACGTATTTCCCCTTCAAGGCATAGAACGCATTGAGCATGCCTACTGCAAACGTGCTGCTTGTTCCCAAGCCCGTCCTGGCAGGCAAGTCGCCTTCGTAGGTCAGGCGGATTTCATGGATATCCAACATGCGCATGGCCTCGCGAATAGCAGGATGCTCTATCTCATCAAGCTGCTTGACTCTTTCGAACCTGCTGTACACCAGCTCTGAATAGTAAGGCATAAAGGGAGGGAGGTGCCTCACATTGACATAGCAATACTTGTCGAACGTCGTTGAAATGACAGCACCTCCATGCTCGTTGAAGAAAGAGGGCATATCCGTTCCTCCTCCAAAGAAAGACATACGAAAAGGTGTTTTGGTTATAATCATAATAATGAGGTGTTTCTTATACCATATTTCTAAACCAATAGGCGAAAAGCCTAAAGCTGTCGGCGGACAAGAGTGATGCATCTGCCGTGTCCATGCGGTAGAGCGGAATGTCGCGATACATGGCGGCAACCAAGGAGAAAGTGCTGGGCGGCCCTATCAGGTAGTCGCACTCGGAGAGCATAAACAGGTCCTCAGGGGCATTGCCCTGCAGGTGGTGGATATGCACCTGAGGGCAGAGTTGCTGAAAACGTTCTTCAGTGACGGAAGGGTCGTTGGTGGAGAGGTAGACATGCAGCGTCTTGTCTGTATGCATCTCCGCAAAACGGTTGATGTGTTTGGCATAGACGTCATCGCTGAAGTAGTACTGTCCGTCGCGCCATTCCTTGTAGTCGCCACGCCGAATGTGTACGCCGAGACGGAGTTTGTCCGTGAAGTCCGTTTCTGCCTTGGACATACGGGCCTTGACAGGGTCGGTAATCTGGGCGTCGAGGGTGAAGAGTTCGCAAATCTCGTTGCGGTATTTCAGGAAGAGGTCGTACCAGCGGGCAAACCAGCCGCTGACCACGATGTGGCGATGGCGCAGCATCTTACGCTCCAGAGCCTCGCGGTCGCAGTCCTTGTACTTGAAGCTGGCTGTCGGCAACAGCCTCAGCGCAGCGGCATACTTGGCCAGCAGGTACCAGCCGAAGCTGGTGAGGCCGGTGTGGCAGATGTGGAAATACTGGTACTTGTAGCTGAAGCGCATGGAGATGACCTTGCGCCCATGTTCCCTGCCCCAGGCATAGACGTGGGCATACTGCAACAGGTTGTTGCACATCTGGCTCTTATCGCGGGCAAATATCATAGCGGGCTGTTGGTAAAGTCAAGGTATTTCTTCATGACAAGCAGCGAGATGAGTTGCTCGCGCTCCTTGTCCTGAAACTGTGACACGTATTCATGGGCGTGGCGGATGATAGCCTCCGCCTCGTCGGGGTGCTCGATGTAGTACGTCAGCCGCTCCTCCAGGTCGGAGAGGTCGGGCTTCACCTCTATATAGTGGTAGTTGGGGACGAGTGTCCCCTCCATAAACCATGTCTCGCAGGTCAGTCGCGGTGTGACGGCAATGGAGTTCGACGACATCACCCATTTCAGGTTCGAGGCTACGTCGTTGCCTTCCAACGACATCACGAACTTATAGTCCAGGTGTTCGCCGATGGTCATCTTGCCGCTCTGCCACTCCGGGTGGCCGTCGATGCAGTCGATAGAGGCGGCATCGACCATGGGGGTGCCAAACCACCGCTCCATGAAGTGTGCCCTGTTGGGCTTGACATTGCCGTCCTTGGGATTGCCCACGTCACCCCGGAAGATGGCAATATCCCGCTTGTCGCGCCAGGCCTTGTGGTCATCGACAAACAGGAAGTGGCGCACCTTGTTCAGGTTCAGCACGACGGAATTATAGTTGTCGTCGCCGATGGGGCGGCTTTTCAGGATGGTAGGCAGGGGTTGCAGGTCGGCAACATCGCCCGGTGTCAGGATCCAGCGCAGGCGAGGGTCGAAGTAGCGTGCCGTCTCCATGGCGTCGTAATAGTACACCTTGGGCTTGATCAACGGCTGTTCCCGGATGCTGACCGCCTGACGGAGAAATGCCTCGCGGTCGAAGGGCGTCTGGGGCGTCAGCTTGCAGTAGTAGTCGGCCCGCCGTAGGATGTCGTCGCGGTCGGCCCGTTGTTCCAACTGTTGCAGTTTGCTCGTCAGCAGCTGTCGTGTCACCCATGTGGGCACACAGCGACGCAGGTATGCCTTGGCAAAGAATTTAGCCTTGCTATTCTTGCCGCTATGGAGCATATAATGGATTTTTCGCTTCTGCATCATGCTGCAAAATTACGATTTTTCCAGCAAACTGGCAAAAAAGAGGATGATTATTTGCTTATTAACCACGAAATCACTACCTTTGTGCACGTATATGAAAGTATTGTATTGTCTCCTCTATACAGTCTTCTACCTGCTCTCACTGCTCCCGCTGAGAGTACACTACGTTATCTCCGACATTTTGTACTACCTGCTTTACTATGTCGTGAGATATCGGGTGCGGGTGGTCAGGCAGAACCTCGCCACGTCGTTTCCCGAGAAGAGCGAGGCCGAGCGCAGGCGTATAGAGCACGACTTCTACAATTTCTTCTGTGACTATCTGGTGGAGAGCGTCAAGCTGCTCAGCATCAAGAAGGAGACCATCATGAAGCGGCTGGTGTTCAAGAACATCGAGGAAATCAACCGCTGCATAGAAGAGGGTCAGTCGTGTGGCGTCTATCTGGGACACTACGGCTGTTGGGAATGGGTGACGTCGCTCCCGCTGTGGGTCACACCCAAGGGACAATGCGGGCAGATATACCATCCCATCGAGAACAAAGCCTTCGACCGCCTTTTTTTGCGGTTGCGCCAGCACTTAGGCTCAGTGAGCATACCCATGAATGAGACCCTGCGCAAACTGCTGGAATACAAGAAAGCCAACCAGCCTGTCATCATCGGCTACATCTCCGACCAGAAGCCCCTCTGGGTCAACATTCACCACTGGGTGGACTTCCTGAACCACGACACCCCTGTGCTGACAGGTGCCGAGCGCATTGTCAAGAAGTTCGGGCATGCCGCTTTCTACGGTGAAATGCGCCGGGTGCGCCGCGGCTACTACGAGATGGAGATGAAGCTGATTACCCGCGAACCACAGGCTCTGCCCGACTACGAGCTGACCGATGCCTACTACCGGCTGTTGGAAGAGAGCATCCGCCGCGAACCCGGCCTGTGGCTCTGGAGCCATAAGCGCTGGGCCCGCACCCGCGAGGAGTTCAACCGCCGCTTCGAGGTCGTCGACGGCAAGGTCATCGAAAAGAAAAGTCTTGAGACTAAGGCATGAGGCGGTTCTGGGTCATGCGCTCCATGTACTGCTGGACGATGGCCTTCACCTCACGCTCCATCTGAGCCTGCATATTCACCTTTCCCATGATGTTATTTTGCATCAGGCGGTCGTCTAAGCGATAGACGGCCTTGGTCTTCGTGCCGTCAAACTGGAGGACATAGCCATAGCGCACATACTGGTAGATGCCGTTGAGGTAGTTGACGGCCCAGCAGTCGTCGGCAGGGGTGTTGAGCACGTCGATGCCAAAGGCGAGGTAGGGCTTCTGGTAGCCCAACAGTCCGAGGACGGTAGGCAGGATGTCTATCTGCTGTGCCACCTTGTCCTGCATGGTGCCCTCAGGTTTGCTGGGATCATAGATGATAATCGGTGAACAGAAGCCGCCAAGGTCGGTCTGGTACTCGGCATGACTGCTCATGTTGGTGTGGTCGCTGGTGAGCACGAAGAGGGTGTTCTGGAACCAGGGCTGCTTGGAAGCCGTCTGGAAGAAGCGGCCGATGGCCTGGTCGGTATAACGGATGCACTTGTGGATTTCAAGGCCCTCGTCAGGGAATTGCTTGCTGTATTGCTCGGGCACGACGAAGGGATGGTGACTGGAGGCGGTGAAGACGGCCGTCATGAAGGGCTGCTGCATGCGTGACATCTCCTCGGCATAGTACTGTAGGAAAGGCTCGTCCCAGATAGCCCATGTGCCGTCGAAATCATCAGTGCCGTGGGCTGCCTCATACTCCGTGCGACCATAGTAGTGCTGGAAACCTGTCTTGCGAGCAAAGGCCTCAAAACCCATGGAGCCATTCTGGGCACCATGGAAGAAGGCCGTCTGGTAGCCCTCGTTGGCGAGGATGCCTGCCAAGCCGGTGAAGTCGTTCATGGATGAGGGCGTCAGGATGAAGGGCTCGACAAACATAGGGATGCTACAGAGGATGCTGGGCATACCGTCGATGCTCTTTCGCCCATTGCAGAACGAGTAGCGGAAGGTGGTGCTGTGGGCGATGAGGGTGTCGACGCAGGGCGTGTAGCCCTGGTACTTGCCGTCATCCAGGGTTTTGTTCAGGGCACCGATATACTCGCGTCCAAAGCTCTCGACGATGAAGATGACGACATTCTTCTTGGCGGTCTCAGGGGAGAGCGTGGACGATGGATGGTGGACGGGGCTGTAGACGGAGGCGAGTTCCTGGGAGTCGCTGAAATAGGCAGGCACGGTGAAGACGTTCTTGCCGATAGAGCGGTAGAGCGAGAATGGCGTGTTGAGCACCAGGGCGGCCTCGATGGGGCGGTCGACATACTGGTTGGCATTGGAGATGGTGATGGGGCGCACGGCCGTCGTAAAGCCGCCGCGGATGCCGGCAATGATGAACGGCACGAAGACGGCCAGCATGCCCACCTGTACCAGGGCATACTGCCACCAGCGACCATTCTGACTGCGCACGCCAGCCTTGACGTAGAGTCGCCACAGCAACCAGACCATCAGCGCAAAGCCTAACACCAGGTACCAGTGGTTCAGAAACTCCGTGCCAATGATGCTGCCGAGGTTGTCCTCGTTCTGGAACTCACCAAAGACGGTCGTTGTGGTGCGGCGCATGGTATAGCGGAAATAGACGGCATCGGCCATGTTGAGGGCGAGGGCGAGGGCATTGACGACGAGGAAGTAATACTTGCTGACGCGCTGCCAGGGAGTGAGCAGCATGAGCAGGATATAGGGAATATGGGTGACGAGGATAGCTGTGGTGTCGAACATCAGTCCGCCGCCCAGCAGTTCCATCAGGTGGCTGAAGGTCAGTCCCTGTGAAAAATAGCTGTAGTTGACTAACAGGTAGATGATGCGTGCCAGCATATAGGTGGCGTAGGCCAGCAGCAGGTTGCACAGCGTGGCTGCCATCGGTGCGAAGTGTCCCAGTCGTCGAATGGTCATAGGAGGGGATGCTTTGTGTTTTGAGTTGAGGTTAGTCGAGTCCGCGCTCTTTCAGGTCCTTGGTCGTTGCCTGGAGGATGGCCTTGCCCATGCGCTCCAGTCGCTGCGGGTCAGTGGTCTCGTTGGCAATGACACGCTGGGCATCGAAGTCGTAGGCCCAGAAGCCTGTGGAGTCGATGACGGAGAAGCCGTTGTCGTAGGTATGCCAGACAAAGGGGTAGCGGTAGGACGGGCTGAGAACGTCGCGGCTCCAGCGGAAGGCGCTGTGGTCGACGCCCATCTGCGCCAGGAGCGTTGCCACCAGGTCGGTCTGGTTACAATAGCGGTCAAAGAGGTAGGGACTCTTGACAGCACCACCCGTCCACACCAGCGGGATGTGGTTGCGCCGGGCATGGGCCTGCGTCAGTCCCGGCAATTCCAGCCCGTGGTCAGGCAGCAGTACGATGAGTGTGTTCTGCCATTGGGGTGTCTTGCGCAGGCGGTCGACGAACTGTCCGATGCACTGGTCGAGGTAGTAGAAGGCATTGTCCATCTCGTCATCTTTCACGTGGATGGGAACGTCCCACGGCTCGTGGCTGGAGAGCGTTGAGAAACCGATGAGTTGCGGCTGGTCGTGTGGTGTGGTGATGAGGTCGTAGAGTGTCTGGAAGGTGATGTCGTCGCGCACGCCCCACTTGGCCGAATGACGCTCGTCGGCAGCATAGCTCTCTTCCCAGATAAGGTTCTCGAAACCACCAGCAATGAGATAGCTGCGCATATTGGTGAAGTTGATGTCGCCACCATAGATATAATGCGTCTGGTAGCCCTCCTTCTTCAGTGCTAAGGCGATGTTGGGTAGGTCACGCGTCTTGCTGGGCATCTTCATGACCGACGAGGTGGGGAACGACGGATAGCCGCTGAAGGTGCATGTCGTACCCCGGTCTGTACGCCAGGAACTTGCATAGCACTCGCTGAAGTAGACACCCTCGCGCTTTAGCTGCTGCAGTCGCGGCATGGCATCGGCAAAAGCCTCGCCGGCACTCTCCATCAGGATGATGATGATGTCGGGACGCTGTGTGGTCAGCAGGGTGGTGTCTGAGGGACTGAAGGTAGAGGGTAAGGGGTAGAGGGTCGTTATGAGGCTGTCGCATTCGTCTTGCGGCATGAAGTCGTAGTCGACGATGTGGTTGGCAGAGCGTTCAAAGGAGGCGAGGAAGCTGAAGACGGGGTTGACGGCAGCATGGTTGAGAAACTGGTTCTGCGAATAGTACACCTGTCCGATGTTGGTCGTCGACTCCCCCAGACCGCCCCTGACACCAATAATCATCAGCGGCACCAGCAGCAGACCGGCAACGGCCTCCATCAGGCGGTGGCTGCTGGGAGCAAGGTGCCAGCGCGGACATGTATAGCCTAAATAGACAAGATAGCCCAGAAGAATAAGGACTACCAGTCGGAGGAGCAGGTAGCCTGTCGAGACACTGGCCATCGCCTCAGTAGGAGTAGTCAGATACTGCAGGCACGAGGCGTTGAGCTTGAAGCCCCAGAAGGGATAGAGGCTGGCATCGGCTATGAAAGCCAAGGACAGGGCTGCCGCAATGACGGCGAAATAGACACGCAGCAGGATGTCCAGCCCGCGATGGTACCACCACACGCTCACCAGTGCCACCAACAGGGGCAGGAAGAGCACATAGAGGGCTGTCGAGGCATCGAGTGTCAAGCCATGGGCTATGACGCTGAAGGCGTCACCCATAGATACGTCGTGCGCACCGCCATTGTAGAGCATAAAGCCTATCTTGTCGAGCATAAACAGTGCAAGTGTCCACAAAAAGGTCCTAAGCAGGAATGTCAGTCGTTGTCGCATATTTTTTCTTTAGTTCGCTTCTGCATCAGGTTGCAAAATTACTACTTTTCCCGCAATCCGGCAAGAATCGGGCTAAATAATTGCTCACAAGTGACAAATCACCAGTCGGTGCGTCTTATATATAAATAAGGTATAGCTATCAATATGAGACGAACTGTTCTATTATCTTTTTTATTTTTTATTTCTTATTTAGCGAATGCGCAAGAGACCCAGCGCCAGTATCTGAGTGGTCACGGCTGCGACGATATGGTGCAGTGGGACTTCTATTGCACGGATGGTCGTAACAGTGGCAAGTGGACGAAGATTGGCGTGCCGTCATGCTGGGAGCTACAGGGCTTCGGCACCTACCAGTATGGCATGCGCTTCTATGGCAAGGCCACGCCGGAGGGCATTGCCGACGAGACGGGTAAGTATAAGACAGAGTTTACGCTGCCTCAGGAGTGGGCAGGTCGACAGATACAACTGGTCTTTGAGGCGGCCTTTACAGAAATCCACGTCCAGATTAATGGGCGCAAGGCTGGCAATGGCACCTATCAGGGAGGGTTTACACGACATACCATCGATGTGTCAGACCGCGTGTTCTTTGGCACCAAGAAGAACCGCCTGGAGGTGGAGGTGCTGAAGGAGAGCACCAATCCGCAGGTGAACCTGGCTGAGCGTCGTGCCGACTACTGGAACTTCGGTGGCATCTGGAGACCGGTATTCATCGTCTCAAAACCCGTCCTAAACATCCAGCGCGTAGCCATCAATGCCGGTATGGACGGCTGTTTTCAGGCTGATGTCTTCCTGAATCGGGCTCTGCCCGACGGTCGGCTATGCGTCGATATCATCGACACCAACGGGAAGAAGGTCGCTACCAGTCCTACTATCACAACCGCCAGCGACAAGGCCAAGGTCAACTTCAGCGTGAAAAGCCCCAAACTGTGGAATGCCGAACAGCCGAACCTCTATACGGCCGTCTTTACATTGAAAGACCAGCAGGGCAAGACACTGCATGTGGAAAGGCAGAAGTTTGGCTTCCGCACCATCGAATACCGCCATACCTACAACGGTGACAAGGAGGACGGCGTGTTTATCAATGGGCAGAAGGTTATCTTCAAGGGTGCCAACCGTCATTCGTTCCGTCCTGAAAGCGGGCGCACGCTGTCGAAGCAGAAGAACATCGAGGACGTGCTGCTCATCAAGAGCATGAATATGAATGCTGTCCGTCTGAGCCACTATCCTGCCGACCCGGAATTCTTGGATGCCTGCGACTCGTTAGGACTCTATGTGGAGTGCGAACAGCCGGGCTGGCACTGGGCGCATGAGACGATAATAGGCAGTCAGATTGTGGAGGAGATGGTGACGCGTGATGTGAACCATCCCAGCATCATCTTCTGGAGCAACGGCAACGAGGGCGGCTTCAACTATGAACTGGAGCCGGTGTTTGCCAAGTTCGACCCCCAACAGCGCGTCGTCCTCTACCCCTGGGCGAACCGCAACGGTTTCGAGACCAAGCACTACCGTTCGTGGGGCGAGACGGCTGAGTATATGCGCCAGAAGGAGATTTTTATGCCGACGGAGTTCCTGCATGGCCTCTATGACGGCGGCCATGGGGCCGGACTGAAAGACTATTGGAAACTGATGATGTCGAATCCGCGCTGTGCAGGTGGTTTCCTGTGGGACCTGATGGACCAGGGGGTTGTTCGCACAGACATGAACAATATCGTCGACTGCATGGGCAACTTCGGCTCTGATGGCATCGTAGGCCCACACATGGAGAAAGAAGGTTCGTTCTATACCATCCGCGAGGTGTGGAGTCCTGTGCAGGTCTTGTATTTTGACAGCGGTGCATTCACCATTCAGAACTGCTATAACTTCACCAACCTGAAGGACTGTCAGTTCAGCTACCGACTGCTCCAGATGCCTGCCTACGGGGAATCGGACGTCAAGGTTATCAAGGAAGTAAAGCTCCCTTCGCCGGATACGGCACCGGGAGAGCGGGCGCGACTGAAAATCGAAAGGACAGATGCCGACGTGATAGAGTTGAAAGCTATCGACCCCAACGGACAAGAGATTTTTACGTGGAGCCGCAAGCATACGACAAAGTTTGACCATTTCAACAAACCTTATCTGCGTGAACATACGCAGCAGTACTCGTACACAGAGGATGGTGACCAGCTGTTGGTGAAGCAGGGCAATCGGCAATTTACATTCAGCAAGGAGACAGGAATGCTGATGGGAGTTAGCGTCAACGGCCAGAAGCTGTCGTTCAGTAATGGTCCCCGCTTTGTCGCTGCCAAGCGTGCCGACCGTTCTCAGGATGGTTTTTATAACCACGACGACAAGGAGGCCTTCCAGAAGAAGACGGAGTACACGGAATATGCCGACCAAGGGACTTTCGCTGGCTTTGCCTTCAGCGACAGTACACTCGTGGCCAACTACCGACATGGTTCGATAGAGAAGGTGACGTGGCGCTTCCTTGCCGACGGCGGCGTGTTTATGAATGTCGATTATTACTTCAACGGTGTCGTCGACCTGTTGGGCATCGCGTTCGACTATCCTGAACAGATGGTGAAGTCGAAGACGTGGGTGGGCAAGGGTCCCTACCGCGTGTGGCAGAACCGTATGGAAGGTCCGCAGTATGGTCTGTGGAGCAACGACTACAACGACCCCATTCCTGGTGAGTCGTGGGAATATCCTGAATTCAAGGGATACTTCGCCAACGTGTCGTGGATGCAGTTGCAGACGACGGAAGGCAACATCGGTATCGAGGGCATCGGCCTAAAGGTGGGTGTCTATACGCCACGTGATGGTCGCGACCACATTCTCTATACCCTGCCAGAGACAGGCATCAGCATCCTCAAGGCCATCCCCGCCATCCGCAACAAGGTAAACACCACCGACCTCAACGGCCCCTCGGCCCAGCCCTACTGGAGTAAAGGTAAAGGAAACATCAGCGCTATTTTAAGGTTCGAATAGTATGAAGCGGGTCCTATTATCTCTTATCTCTTATCTCTTATCTGTTGGTGTCAGCGTGGCTGACACCAACAAGCCTTGGACCTTCTGGTACTGGATGTATGGTGCCGTATCAGAAGCAGGTATCAAGGCTGACCTGCAGGCGATGAAGAATGTGGGCTTGGGCGGCTGTTACCTGATGCCTATTCGTGGTACGCAGGAGAAGCCGGAGTATCAGGGTGAGGCCCAACAGCTGTCACCCCGTTTCTGGCAGATGGTCGACTACGCTATGCAGCAGTCGGACTCCCTCGGTTTGGAGATGGGCATCCATATCTGCGACGGCTTTGCCCTTGCTGGCGGTCCTTGGATTACTCCTGCAGAGTCGATGCAGAAGATAGTCTCAATGCAGACCAATATCACGGGTGGCACGGGCAAACGCTACATCCTGATGCAACCCGGCGGTTACGAAGGCTACTACGAGGATATTGCCTGCTTTGCTATTCCTTCAGAGAGTTGTGAATTGTGCGTGAACCCAGCTACTTTTACTCCCGTCATCACTTGTTCGCCTACTGTGACACGCGATGAGAACGGTACCTTCCGTGCCTCTGAACCTGGCTGGATTCAGTACGAATATCCTGAGATTGTCACCTTCAGTAGTGTCGAAATCATCCCTTCAGGAAATAACTTCCAGTCGCAGCGTCTCAAGATGCTGGTGAGTGGCGATGGCGAGGAATTTGACTTGGTGAAACAGTTTGAACCGGTACGTCAAGGTTGGCAGAATACCGATTACAACTTCACCTACTCGATTCCCAAGACACCAGGCCGCTTCTTCCGCTTTGAATGGACTCCCGAGGGTACGGAACCTGGTGCTGAGGACCTGGATGCTGCCAAGTGGAAACCTGTGCTGAGGCTGCGCGACATCCGGATGAGCGACCAACAGCGCATCAACCAGTGGGAAGGCAAGAGTGGACTGGTGTGGCGTATTGCCCCAGAGACCACAGCAGAGGAAATTCCCGACAAAGACTGCGTGAAGCTGAAGGATATCCGCCGCATACAAATCAGGAACGGACGACTGGCAGAGCCTCTGCCCGAAGGCAACTGGCTCGTCGTCCGCATCGGTCACACGTCCACAGGTCACACGAACGCCACAGCAGGCGGCGGCAAGGGCTTGGAGTGTGACAAGTTCTCGGAGGCAGCTGTCAGGAAACAGGTCACCAACTGGTTTGGGGCATTCAAGAAGCGTCCGCACAGTGATGTCGTGAAGTATATGCACGTCGACTCCTGGGAGTGTGGTTCACAGAATTGGAGCAAGAACTTCGCGGAAGAGTTCCAAAAGCGACGCGGCTACGACCTCCTTCCTTGGTTGCCCGTGATGGTGGGTATCCCCATAGAGAGTGCTGCCCAAAGTGAGCAGGTGCTCAGAGACGTGCGCAAGACCATCGATGAACTGAAGAACGAGGTGTTCTTTAAGACAGTTCGCGACTGTGCCCACGAGTATGGTGTGCAACTGTCTGCTGAGAGTGTGGCGCCCACGATGATGAGCGACGGCATGAGCCACTATCGCTATGCAGACGTGCCTATGGGTGAATTCTGGCTCAATTCGCCCACCCACGACAAGCCCAACGACATGCTTGATGCCATCAGCGGTGCCCACGTCTATGGTAAAAGTACCATCCGCGCCGAAGGTTTTACCGAGGTGCGCGGTGTGTGGGACGAGACACCGGCCAGCATCAAACCGCTCTTCGACCGCAATATTACATTAGGAATGAATTGCTTGGTGTTTCATGTATTCACTCATAACCCATGGCTCGACCGCAAGCCCGGCATGACGCTCGACGGCATCGGCCTTTTCTTCCAGCGCGACCAGACGTGGTTCCCTGAAGCCAAGGCATTTGTAGATTATGTCGCACGGTGCCAGAAGTGGATGGGAAAAGGCACACCTGTCGTCGATATTGCGGTCTATACGGGTGACGAGATGCCACGTCGGGCACTTACTCCCGACAAGTTGGTGCCCATGCTGCCTGGCTTGTTTGGCCCAGAACGTGTGGCTTCTGAGCGCAAGCGTCTTGCCAATGTCGGACAGCCCATGGTTGAATCGCCTGTTGGCGTGCGCCACTCCGCAGGCATCCTCGACCTGAAGGACTGGGTCAACCCCCTGCACGGCTACAAATACGACTCCATGAACCCTGACGGCCTGGCTCTCTGGGTAGCTGAAATGAAAGACCCAAAGAATTATTATATCCCCTACTATCGCGTGTTGGTAGTGCCTAAGGGAACATCCGTAAGTGACAAGGCCCGGCAACAGATGGACACGCTGAGAAGCTATGGTATAACCATCATCACCGAACCCTGCACAACCGACACACTGCCGGGTCTGCCACCTGATGCCATATTGCCCGAAGGCATAGACTTCGCACACAGAAAATCCAACGGCAGTCATTGCTACTTCATCAGCAACCAGACTGACAGTGTGCGCACCTTCCGTGCCAAACTGCGTGTAAGACATGTCTCAGCCATGATAGACCCCGTCAGCGGCAACCTGCTCAACTTTCACGAAGAGCAACAGGGCGACTATAGTTGCGTAGACATCACACTGCCGGAATATGGCTCAGTGATAGTCTTGAGTGGCTGGGGTTTCACCGACGCATGGCCCAAGAGCCAGCAGCATAATGACAGCCGACCGATAGCGCAAAACCCGAAATGGGACATCACCTTCATTGAGACTGGACAGCAAGTGAGTACTCACCAGCTGTTTGACTGGAGCAAGAGTGACGATAACCATATCAGGTATTATAGTGGACGAGTGCGATACACTACCACCTTCACCATGAAGAAGCAAGACCTAAAGTCCTGCACATGGTGGTTGCGATTGCCGGGACTTAAATACATCGCTCATGTCTGGCTGAACGGACAGGACTTAGGCACGGTATGGGCGGCACCCTACGAGGTGGAGCTTGGCAAAGTCCTTCACAAAGGCAAGAATACGTTGGAGATTGAAGTAGTAAACACCTGGCACAATGCCCTGCGTGGTGCCGACCAAGGCAAAGCCCCCTACAATGGCATCTGGACCAATGCCAAGTATCGCACCAAGGGCGACGGTCTCCTGCCTGCCGGACTGTTAGAGACTCCACTGCTGGTCAGGGAGAGATACAATAACTTCAGGGCTTTCTTTGAAGAATAGAACTATAAAAATACAGAACATGATGATGAACAGATTTATTTCATTCCTTTGCGTGGCCATTGTGAGCATGATGGCAAATGCCAAGGTTACGCTGCCACAGTTCTTCAGCGACAACATGGTGCTGCAGCAGCAGACGCTATGTAAACTATGGGGAACGGCAACGGCAGGGAAAACCATCGCCGTCCGGGCATCGTGGGACAGTAAGCCTTATTTCACCAAAGCTGACACCAATGGTCATTTTGAGATTGGCTTGCAAACACCAAAAGCTGGTGGTCCTTACACCATCATTATAACAGAGGGAGAACCTGTCAGTCATAACGTGACACGAGAGAAAAACAACACCCAGAATCCTTCGTCAGTAACCCTTCACGATGTCCTTATCGGAGAGGTATGGATTTGCTCAGGACAAAGTAATATGGAGATGCAGATGAAGGGTTTTAAGCAGCAGCCTGTTGAGGGAACGACGGAAGAACTGTTGCGCTGCAAGGATAGTCAACTGCGCCTCTTTACGGTAAAACGGCAAGCATCACTGACGCCTGCTACAGATGTTACAGGACAGTGGAGCGAGGCCAACAGCGCCAGCGTGCGCGATTTCTCTGCCACGGCCTATTACTTCGGCCGAGCCTTACGTTCGACATTAAACGTTCCCATCGGATTAATCGTCACCGCATGGGGTGGCTCTGCCTGTGAGGCATGGATGAAAGCCGATTGGTTGCGTGCCTTCCCGAAAGTTAAACAGACCATCACAGTAGGAGATGTCTCGAAACTCCAGCAACGCTGTCCTACCGCTCTCTATAACGGTCAGTTGTATCCCCTCATCGGCTATGGCATTCGTGGTGCTATCTGGTATCAGGGCGAAGATAATGTGCCTCGTTACGATTACTATGCCCCACTTCTGAAGGCAATGGTCGAAGGTTGGCGCAAGGAGTGGAAACAGGGCGATTTCCCATTTTATTATTGTCAGATTGCTCCCTATGACTACTCACTCATCGAGTGGAAAGGCAGTCAATATCTGCGTGAACAGCAGTTGAAGGCAGAGTCGATGATTCCCAATGCCCGTATGGCAGTACTGATGGATGCTGGTCTGGAGTATGGCATCCATCCCCGAAAGAAGCGTCAGGCGGGTGAGCGGCTGGCCATCCTTGCCCTTGCCAATACCTATGAGCAGAAAGGCTTGCCCGATTTTGCCGTCTACAAGGATGTGACCTTCCAGAACGATACTGCCGTCATCTCGTTTGACAGAAGCAAAGAGTGGGTTTATTTCGAACACGGTACTACCTCTAAGCATTTCGAGGTTGCGGGCCAAGACAAGGTGTTCCATCCTGCCACCAACGTATGGGTAAGCCGCAATCGTGTCTATGTGGTATGCGATGAAGTCAAACACCCCGTTGCCGTGCGCTATGCTTTCAAGGACTGGGCAGAAGGTGACCTCATGCATGACGGCCTGCCTGTCAGTTCCTTCCGTACTGACGACTGGGATACGCCTGCTATTGTGAATAACGGAAAGGAAGACTATAATAACCCTAAATAAAAACAAAAAGAACCTATGCGACGCATCCTTGCTTTTTTACCTTTATACCTGTTTACCTTTTTACCTTTAAAGGCACAGACCTCCGTTGCCGGGCTCTTCCCCTTGGAGAACAGCGGTCGCCTGTTGTGGAACTTCAATGCTGGCTGGCGCTTCCATTTAGGCGATGCCGCTGGTGCTGAAGCAAAGGACTTTGACGACAGGTCGTGGGAGGTGGTGTCCACCCCTCACACCGTCCAGCTGATGCCTGCCGAGGCCAGTGGTTGTCGCAACTATCAGGGCATTGCGTGGTATCGCAAGCACTTCCGCCTGCCCAAGGAGTGCGTAGGCCGCGACGTCACGCTGCACTTCGAAGCCATCATGGGCAAACAAACCATCTACCTCAATGGCCAAAAGATCAAGGACCACGAGGGCGGCTACCTCCCCATCACCATCTCACTCTCTAATTGTTCCGTAGGCGATGATGTCATTATCGCTATCAAAGCCGACAACAGCGACGACAAGACCTACCCGCCAGGCAAGAAACAGATGACGCTCGACTTCGCCTATCATGGTGGCATCTACCGTGATGTCTGGCTCATTGCCAAAAACAAGGTAGCCATCACCGATGCCGTGGAAGAAGACAAGGTGGCTGGCGGTGGAATCTTCGTCCACTATGCCAACATTAGCGAGAAGAGTGCCGAGGTATTCGTCACTGCCGAAGTGCGCAATAGCGACACCCAGCCTCGCACCATCAGCATCGAAAACAAGCTATCGCAGGCTGCAGTTCTTGTAGGTGGAGGCTTTGCCTCCACTAAGCTGAAACTCCAGCCTGGCGAGGCACGTACCGTCACCCAGCGATTCATCGTCAAGGCCCCCAAGCTCTGGTCGCCAGAGACACCTTATTTATATGATATCGCCACTCGCATCAAGGAAGGCAAACAAGCGCTCGACGGCGGCGTCACCCGCATCGGCATCCGCTCCTTTGAGTTTGTACGCACAGATGACGCCCAAGGGCGCCAGCCCGGCTTCTACCTCAATGGCAAGAAGTACCACCAGCTCATCGGTGCCAACCGCCACCAGGACTTTGCATACGTGGGCAATGCCCTGCCTAACTCGCAACAATGGCGTGATGCCAAACGGCTACGCAATCTGGGCTTTACCATCATCCGCACCGCCCATTATCCGCAAGACCCCTCGTTCATGGATGCCTGTGACGAGCTGGGACTGTTCGTCATTGTGGCCACTCCGGGTTGGCAGTACTGGAACAAGGATGTGGGCTGGGACGAGAAGGTGCACCAGAACACGCGTAGCATCATTCGCCATGACCGCAACCACCCATCCGTACTGATGTGGGAACCCATCCTCAACGAGACACGCTATCCTGAGGACTTTGCCCTGCAGGCCCTTCAGATTACGAAGGACGAATACCCCTATCCCTATCGCCCTGTCGCTGCCGCCGACATGCACTCCGCAGGAGTGATGGACAACTATGACGTCGTCTATGGCTGGCCTGGGGATGACTTCAAGGAGGAAAAGCCCAAGCAACCTATTTTCACCCGTGAGTTTGGCGAACTGGTGGATGACTGGTATGCACACAACAACCTCAATCGCGCCTCCCGCTCGTGGGGCGAGCGGCCCATGCTGACACAGGCCATGAGCCTCTATCGCTCTACGCAGGAACTATATCAGACAACAGGACAGTTCATCGGCGGCTGTCAGTGGCATCCTTTCGACCACCAGCGTGGCTACCACCCAGACCCCTATTGGGGTGGTGTCTATGATGCCTTCCGCCAGACGAAGACTGCTGCGGCAATGTTTGCTGCAACGTTGTTGCAGCAAACCGAACAGCCCGTCGTTACGATAGCCCACGAAATGACGCAATTCTCGGAGAAGGACGTGACAGTTTTCAGCAACTGTGACAGCGTTCGCCTGACGATGTACGGCGGTGAGCATGTCTGGACACAGCCCGTAGAGCACGGCCTCGTGGTCTTTAAGGATGCCTGGAACTTCTTCGAGGCTCGCGATTGGAGCTATACGAAGAAGAATTGGCAAAACGTAAAGATGGTGGCAGAGGGTATCATCGACGGTCAGGTGGTGTTCACAACGGAAAAGATGCCGTCGCGACGCAGTACCAAGCTCCGCCTCCGCGTTGATGATATGGGCAAGCCGCTCGTGGCTGATGGCTCCGACTTCGTTGTTGTTGTCTGTGAGGTCACCGATGACTTGGGACATGTGCGCCGCTTGGCCAAGGAGAATATCGTCTTCACTGTCGAAGGCGAGGGTGAGATCATTGGCGATGCCAGCATCAATGCCAATCCGCGTGCTGTTGAATGGGGCAGTGCCCCCGTCCTTATCCGCTCCACGAAAAAGGCGGGCACGATTAAGATGAAGGCCGAGGTGCAGTTCCCCGGCACTCATGCCCCTACGCCTGCAGCGTTAGAGATAGAAAGCGTTGCATACGACATACCTATGTGCTTTGTTGAACAGTCGCAAAGCGTGCACCAGGGACAACACTCGCAAGGTGTCCGACAAACTGTTCTTTCTGATGCAGAGAAAGCCAAGATGCTACAGGAGGTAGAAGCCCAACAGGCCGACTTCGGTCTGCAGAAATAGAAATGAATAGCCCGGATTTAACGACTGCCAAATCCGGGCTATTCATTTCATCTGCATTTAGTAAGATTACTTAGGCTGCTTGCCGATATAGGCGAGGATGCCACCGTCTACATACAGCACATGGCCGTTGACGGCATCAGAGGCGTGAGAAGCCAGGAAGACAGCGGGACCACCCAGTTCCTCGGGATCGAGCCAGCGGCCTGCGGGCGTCTTGGCGCAGATGAAAGAGTCGAACGGATGACGGCTTCCGTCAGGCTGCTTTTCACGCAGCGGAGCGGTCTGGGGCGTAGCGATGTAGCCCGGGCCAATGCCGTTACACTGGATGTTGTACTCACCATACTCTGAGCAGATGTTGCGGGTCAGCATCTTCAGACCACCCTTGGCGGCAGCGTAGGCAGAAACGGTCTCACGGCCCAGCTCAGACATCATCGAGCAGATGTTGATGATCTTACCCTCGCGGCGCTCCATCATCTCCGGCAGTACGGCGGCGGAAACGATATAGGGAGCCACCAGGTCGACGTCGATGACCTGCTGGAACTCGGCACGCTTCATCTCGTGCATGGGGATGCGCTTGATGATGCCGGCGTTGTTGACCAGAATGTCAATCTGACCAACCTCAGCATGAATCTTCTCGACCAGTGCCTTGACTGCATTCTCGTCCGTGACATCGCAAACATAGCCATGAACGTTCTCGATACCAGCCTCCTTGTAGTTGGCCAGACCGCGCTCCAAGGCTGCCTCGTTGATGTCGTTGAAGATGATGTTCTTGATACCTGCTGCTACGAAAGCCTTGGCAATGTTGAAGCCGATACCATAAGATGCGCCGGTAATCCAAGCGTTCTTACCCTCTAAAGAAAAAATGTTTGCCATAATAAATTATCGATAATTTGTTTTTATATATAGTTTCTCCTTCTGATAAGACGTATATCAGCGCCGTCTGTCATCATTTGGTGACGACTTTCATGCTGGACGGCTCATTCCCTGACGCCAAAAACGGTAGGTGATGTCTTCGAACTCACCATTCATGTTTTGGCGGAAGAGGCGCTGATTGGTAGTGGACGACTTCAGCGGACCTAAATGCTGTATATAAGGACCTATCTTGATGTAGTCAAAGTCGTTCTTGTTAACAACCGAGGGAATGCGGATGCGTCCACTATACCAAGCCACGTGGAACTGAGGATGATACTCATGGATATACTGTGCCAGTTGGTTGACAGCTTTGGGGTCGGCATCGCCACCCATGAAAGAGATGCAGGTAATGTCGGTGCCATACTCTGCAACGAAGTCATCGATGGCGTCAGTGGTCAACGGCATGCCGACGTCCTCCCACAGGTAGTGGCTATGACAGCCCGGACAGTGACACGGGCAATTAGAGATGTTAATTGCCAGTGTCACTTCGTCGGGTATCTCCTGAAATACAATGCCGGTATTAACGTACTTCAACATGGTTATTCAGCGTGTGCATAGTAGCGGCGTGCAGCCTCCTGCTGTCGTGGTTGCGAGAAGTTGGAGACGCGCTTCAGGTAGCCGATGATACGGGTCATGTAGTCGACATTCTTCGAGTGACAGTGAGGACACTCCTTCAGATAGCGCTTGTCTATATGTCCGCAGTCGTTACAAACGGTGTTGGGGATGTTGAAGGTGAAGTAGTTGCATCCTTCCTTGGCAGCAACCTTCAGCAGGTGCAGGTACTGTTCCTTCGACAGGTGTTCATCGAGGTTCATGTGAAGAGCTGAGCCTCCCGTCAGGTGCTCGATATAAGGTGCTCCATGCAACTTAAACTTGTCGATAACGCTCAGCGAGTCATCCTCCACGACATAGAAATAGCTGTTATAGCAATCGCGGGGAACGAAGTAGCCGTCCTCACGATCCCACTTGGCATGCTTAACACCCACATTCTCAGCCGGAATCATCTCGCAGTTGAACATGACGTCCTTCGTACGATACTTCTTGTTGTACTGCTCAATCAGACCGAGGATGCCTTGTACGAAATGCTTGTAGTCGTCGTTTGGCGTAATCTTCAGACCCATGAACTCCGCAGCCTCAACGAGACCGTTGATACCAATGGTCAGGTACTGGCGGCCGATGTTGATATAGCCGGCATCGAACAGTGGCAGCATGCCGTGAGCCTGCAGTTCCTTCAGGTTCTCGTTATAGGCCATCTGTACCTTGTGGCAGAGATCGATAATCTCACCGAGATACTCCAAATAGTCTATCTTGTGGTTGACGGCATACTGTATGCAGCGGTTCAGGTTAATGGTGAGCACGGACTTGGAACCCGTCGAAACGCCACCAGCACCCAGCGTATAGCTGAAGCCATTGTCGGTAATCTCGTTGCGCAGACGGCAGC
>ERZ842401.2700-NODE-2700-length-23368-cov-6.734226_pt1 | contig 23368 bp, 17 predicted proteins | sample MGYA00521270_ERZ842401 | MGnify/ENA primary metagenome ERZ842401 (study PRJEB31892, sample SAMEA3878208) | bioreactor metagenome | biome: Moose rumen | place: Sweden | collected 2011-10 | study: EMG produced TPA metagenomics assembly of the PRJEB12797 data set...
AAAAATTGTTGCAATTCCTGACAGAAAACTGGGGAATTAATCTTTACAAGTTACCTTTATTGACACTATAGAAGATATATAAAACAAATAATAGGATTTATATGCGAAACAAGATATATGTTACAAAAGAAATGCCTCTTTCTCAGCAGGAACAATGTTGTTTTATAGATGTTGGAAAAGTGTTGGCAAATGCATATAAGAACAATCCTGAAGAATTTACTAAGGAATCTAAATTTGATTCTTTTTATTACTTTAGACAAATCTTGGAGAGCTATATAAGCAAAGATAAAACCAGAATTGTCTTTTCAAATTTTGGAATTTTGCTTGAAAAAGACTTTGCGTTAGATGTTCCAAGGTTCTTTTTGGAATATGCAAAAGACTATCAGGTATTTGTACTTCAGGGACCGTTTAATATTATTAATGGAAATAAGCTTGTCTGGAATATTGATAAGCCAGAAAATAAAATTGAATTTGCTCAGGGTGTAATTGAAACCTTGAATCAAGAATAAAAGAGGGGAAAGATGAAATACTCAGAACTGATTGAATTTGAGCCGCTTACTACAGTTATTAAACTTGCGGATGATAACCAGGCAGAAAAAAGGAAGCACAATGTCGAGACTTATGTTTTCTCGGAAAAAATGATAAATCTTCTTTCATCTATTGTAGTTCCTAATTTAGACACAAGTGGAAAAGTAACTGAGCAGAAAGGTATTTCGGTTGTAGGTAGTTTTGGTACCGGTAAATCTCACCTTATGTCTGTCATTTCTTCTGTGGCGGAAGACGCAGGGCTTTTGCAGTATGTGCATAACGATAAGATTCGAGAGGCATTTGGGGCTTTTGCCGGGAAATATAAAGTTCTCCGTTTTGAAGTGGGTACAACCAAGCCTCTGTATGAGCTTGTTTGCTATCGGATTGAAAACTTCCTCAATTCAATCAATGTAGATTTCCATTTTAATCCTGATTCAAAAGACACCTACAAAGAGCAGCTTCAGCAGATGATGGCTGCTTTTGAAGAAGCGTACCCTGATAACTATTTTCTGATTGTAATCGATGAGCTTTTGGAATACCTACGCAGTCGAAGCGCCATGGAAGTAAACGGCGACCTTATGACATTACGCCAAATGGGCGAAATGTGCGACGGTTCTAGATTCAAGGTAATTTATGGAGTACAGGAACAGCTTTATCGTGATCCAATGCTGGCTCCTGCAGCTGATACATTAAACAAAGTTCAGGCTCGTTTTGATGAAGTCCTTATTACAAAAGAAGATGTTGCATTCGTTGTAAAGAATCGTCTTTTGAAAAAGACTTCTGAACAGAAGCAGAGAATCCGTGAACACTTAAATAAATTCTCACATCTTTTCGACGGGCTTAACACTAACCTTAATGATTATGTTGAACTGTTCCCTGTACACCCAAGTTATATTGCGACTTTCCAGCAAATTAAACATGGAAAAGACAAACGTGAAATCTTGAAGATTTTGAGTTACCGCTTTGAAGCTTTGGCAAATCAGACTGTGCCGGAGGACAATCCCGGGCTTATTACTTATGACAGCTATTTTGAAGATTTGAAAAAAGATTCTTCTATGCTTTCAATTGCCGATGTTGCTGCCATTAACGATAAGGTAGAAATTATAGAAGAAAAAGTAAAAAATTATTTTACTTCTAAACCGGCTCTTAAAAGCAAAATGCCTTTAGCAAAAAGAATTGCAAATGCTTTGGCTATTCGAGCATTGTGTGATGATTTGGATAAACATCTTGGTGCTAACGCTTTCACATTAAAAGAAGACCTGTGTTACACAATTATGGGGATTGATGAGCCGGATTTCTTGCAGGATACAATTGCTACTACAGCCAATAACCTTATCACTGCAACACAAGGTCAGTATGTTGTAAAAGATGATGAGTCTGAAGATTTCTATATCCGCACTGAAGGCGGCATCAATGTTGAACAGATTGTAAAAGACTATGCGGAATATATCAAAAAGGATTTGGCTTATATAGACCAGAGCTTCTTTAACTTATTAAAATTCTTGCTTGGAATTGAAGCTAATCCTTATAGAACCGGATTTAATATTTGGGATTATTCAATTGAATGGAAGTCTACAAAATCGTTCCGGTTAGGTTATATTTTCTTTGGTAATCCTAATGAACGTTCTACAACAGAACCTATTCAGGAATTCTATATGTATTTCTGTCCTTTGTTTTCTCAAATGGATAGAACTGATTTAGATGATGAAGTTTATTTTGACTTCTCTAATTTTGATGAGAACTTTAAGAATGAAGTTTGTTTATATGCGTCTAGTATGGCAAAATTAAACGATGCTTCATCTGACAAAAAGAAATTATTCCAAGACCAAGCTGATCAGCACAGAAATCGTGTAAGAGATATTTTTAATAAAAACTTTGCAGACAAGATGAATGTAATTTATAAAGGAAAGTCTGCACCACTTAGAAATTATCAGCTTCCACAGGAAGGTGGTAGTAAACTCAGCCTTTTCAGTGCTGTAACATCTACAATTTTGGATGAAAAATTTAATTCAAAATTCCCTGAATACCCACAGTTTAAAGATTTGCTAAGTGCAAATACTCCAGAGAATTTGAATACTCGTGTAAAGAGTGCTCTTACAAAAATTGTAAAATATAATGTTCAGAACCGCGATGGCCAGGCAATTCTTTCAGGACTTGGACTTGCAGGAAGTACATCAATTGATATACAAAACTCTAAATATGCTGATTCAATTAAAAAAATGCTTACAGAACGCGGACCTGGAAAAGTTTTAAATCGTGAAGATGTAATTTACACACATTACCAGGCATTGAATCAGTATTATTCTTGTGATTATAAACTTGAATATCAGTTAGAGTTTGTTGTTCTCGCTGCCCTTGTATTCAACGGCGATATTGAAATCACTTGGAACGGGGATTTAACTCTTACTGCAAGCAACATCGCAGAAAAACTCTTGAGCCTGGAAGAAGAAAAATTCTATCTATTCAACACAATCAAGACTCCGTCTGACTTGCCAGTTCTGCCGCTGAAAAAGCTGTTTGCTTCTCTTGGATTGCCAGATTTGACCGCAAGCCTTAAAGACCAACACACATTTACCTTACTTGGAGAGAAAATCAGAGAATATAGCGACAATGTTGCAAAGACAATTGCTGTTTTGCATGAGGGAATTCGCTGTAATGGTATCTCGTTAATTGATGAGACAACAAAGGCGGATTACAGCGCAAAGCTCCAAAATCTTCTATCTGTTCTTGATACAGTTCGCAATCTTGATACTTTTGGAAAACTTAAAGGGTTTAAATATACAGAAGAAGAACTTGATGAAACATTTAAGGCATATCCATATTGTGAGTTTGTTTCTACCCTAAAAACAAAAGCCGACAAGTTTGAGAGTCTTATCAGATATATAACTCAGGCAAAGTCCTATGTCGTTGAAAGCGAAAAGCCTCTGTATGACAACATAGAAAATGCAATAGACGGACTTGCCGATAAGATGCAGGCTGATGACAAAACGCAAAAGCAGTATGAATCATTGCTGAACAGCCTGATTGATTCGTATGCAGACTATTATCTTGCCCAGTACACGAAATACCGCTTGAATTATGCAGACGCTCAAAAACGCGAGAGCATTCTGAACGGTGAAACACGGCAGATTTGTGAGGTCTTAAAAGACATTGCAATCCTGAACAAAACAGACTTTGAAAACTGGCGGAACACAATCACAAACTTAAAGCCCGCCGAAGCCGATGTGACAAAAGAAAAAATCCGTGAGAATCCGTATCAGGATTTTAATCCGAGAGAAAGCTACGACAAGCCCTCGTATTCTGTCCGCGAGTTGGAAGACCAGTTGGATTCAATTTATGCACATTGGGAAAGCAATATAAAAGACTTATTCAACGACCCCGGAATTGACCAGAATTTGAATATGCTTTCGGGCGAACAAAAAATTCTTGCTATAAGTTTCAAGAACGGAAGCGCAAAAATCACGAGCGACAACTGCCGGATGATGCGCGATATAATCAACACTCTTTCCAACGGCTTTGAAAAGATTGAACTGACTGCCTCTGACTTTGCAAGCGTATTCAACAAGCCGATGAATGTTGAAGAAGCAAAAAATGCGTTCAACCAGTTTATTGAAAATCAGTGTGCTGGCAAGGAACGCGGAAAGATTCGTATTATTTTGAGTGGAAAGTAAACAAACGGATTGGTTCGTGCCTAACGGCACTCACTAAATTTTTGGAGTGAAAGAATGTTAAAAATTAAGAACTTACACCTTGAAAACTTTAGAGGTTTTTCAGATGCAACTATTGAATTTGGAGACCATATTACTTGTATTGCAGGCGTGAACGGTGCAGGTAAATCTTCTTGCTTAGAGGCAGTATCAAAATCTCTTCACGCATTGTTAAGACCTGTACTAAATCCAAAATTTGAAGGAATTAGTTTTGAAGATATTAAAGAATCTGATATAAATAGTAATGCAGAAAGAAAATATGCATCGATTTCTTTATCTTTTGATTGTAATGGTACAAATTATTCTCAAAAAATAGACTCCTCTGAAGAAATAACTAAGAATTTTCAGAGTTCAATCATATCTTCAGAAATAAAAAATGATTTTACTGTTGTTGCGTATTATTCAATTAACCGCTCTGATTTGGATATTGATGTATCTGTTGAATCAGAAAAGGACTTGAGCGAAAAAACAGAATCGGTAGAAGGTTCTCTTGCTCCTATTATTCATTACAAAGATTTTTTCCGTTGGTTTAGAGATAGGGAAGATAGGGAAAACCAAGAAATTGTTTCACGGTATAAAAAACAAGAAAATGATACTGTCTATGAAGATTATGCCTTAAAAGCCGTTAGAAAATCAATTTCCGTTTTACTTCCAAATGTTTCTCAGATGACTGTAGACAGAAAGAAACTCGTTGTTTTTGTAAATAAGGGTGATTCTGTTCTGAATTTTTCAACTCTGTCGGACGGTGAAAAGGGCATAATTACTTTATTTGGAGACATTGCCCGTCGCCTTGCCATAGCAAATGAAACGCTTGAAGATCCGCTCAAAGGTAACGGAATTATTCTTATTGACGAAATAGATTTGCACTTGCATCCATCGTGGCAACGTAAAGTATGCCATGCGCTTAAAGAAACTTTTCCCAATTGCCAATTCATCATCACGACACATTCTCCTCAGGTACTTGGAGAATTACAACCTCAGGAAATTCGCCTGTTGAATAACTTTGAAATTTCCATCCCAAGCCAAAGTTATGGACTAGATTCAAATTCAATTCTGGATTCCATACAGAACACAACAAGCGAGCCGCTTAGACAGAATTCCGAAGTTGCAAAAAGAATTGAAGGCATTAACAATCTTATCGACGAAGAAAAACTGCAAGAAGCTCGTGAAAAGTTGTCAGAATTGGAAAAGGATTTGAATGGTTCTACAGTAGACACTGTTGCTTTGGGAACAGAGCTGAGCATTTTAGGAGCATAGGCTATGGTTTACATTCAAAAAGGTTCTGCTCCGGCTTCTCTAACTTCATATTTAGTGGCTCATCCAACCGCAACATATGATAAGTTGAAGCGGCATAAAAATATAAAAGTCGATATTTATAATTCTCTTATAGCCGAGCAATACGGACTTTGTGCTTATTGTATGTGTAGAATTTTTTATAATCCTGGCACTGACCGCAATATTCAAATAGAGCATTATATCCCTCAATCTGATTCTACATTGGTTGTAGGATGTTCTTTAACTTTGGGACAAAAGAAAAGCCTTGATTATACGAACATGCTTGGTGTTTGCGATGGTGGAAAACAGTATAATAGGGATAATTCCCTTTCTGGATTAGAAAATCTTAGCTGTGATGCTCATCGTGGAAACACACCGCTTACAATAAATCCGCTTGATAATTCTTTTTTTTCTCCGAGAATTTTTGAATATAAAAATAGCGGAAAAATTGATTCCTCAAATTCAGCAATAAAAACAGATTTAACAGAAACTCTCAATTTGAATGTACAACGATTGGTCAATTTGCGTAAACAGGCAATTAACAAAGTTGTAACTATGATTTCTAAAGGTCAAATAACTTCTGCGAATAAATCCCAGAGAATTACAGAACTAAAAACACCAAAGAACGGCAAACTTGAAGCCTTTTATGATGTTTCAGCCTTTTTTATTGATAAACTCGTAAAATAACAAAGGAGTCCCCACAATGCCAGAACTATTTGAAAACGAAGAACTTTTGAACCTCGACAATAACAGCCTTTTTGCTCAGCAGCCCGTAACCGTCCTCGGCAAGACCTTTGCCAGCGACACGGAGCGCCGCCAATCCTTCCGCGAAGAGCTTCGCAAAAGGCTGCCGGAGCTGAAAAAGCTGGAAGGCTATCCGATTGGCGAGGACGACGACATCATAAATCTTTCCGACCCGCCGTATTATACCGCCTGCCCGAACCCGTGGCTGGGTGATTTTGTTTCTGAATGGGAAAGCGAAAAAGCTGCGCTCGAAGAAAAGGGCAAGCGAAAGAGCGATTTTGAGGTGAAAGATCCGTATGCAAGCGATGTGAGCGAGGGAAAGAACAATCCCATTTACAACGCGCACTCCTACCATACCAAAGTGCCGCACCCTGCCATTATGCGCTATATCCTGCACTACACCCAGCCGGGCGACATTATCTTGGACGGATTTGCGGGCACCGGCATGACTGGCGTTGCTGCCCAGATGTGCGAGAAGCCCGACATTGACCTTAAGAACAAGATAGAAAGCGAGTTTGCCGCCCTTGAATACAAAAAGCCTGTGTGGGGAGCGCGCCACGCCGTTTTGGGCGACCTTAGCCCCGTGGCAAGTTTTATTGCCTACAACTACAACACTCCGGTAAACGCCCGCGCGTTTGAGCTTGAGGCAAAAAAGATTCTTTCAGAAGTGGAAAAAGAATGCGGCTGGATGTATGAGACACGCCACAGCGACGGCACTATCGGGAAGATAAACTATGTTGTGTGGAGCGATGTGTTTATTTGCCCCGACTGCGGCGGCGAGATTGTGTTTTGGGATGCGGCAGTTGATAAAGAGAAAGGCGAAATGCGTGATGAATTTGCCTGTCCGACTTGTGGAGCAAAACATAGTAAACAACAATGCAAAGAAGCTCGTGTAACTATTTTTGATGACAACTTACAAAAAACTGTAGAACAAATAAAATCCATACCAGTTATTGTTTATTATGAAGCTTCCGATGGAAAACGCTTTCAAAAAGCTCCTGATGAAGTTGATTTACAATTGATAAAAAAAATTGAGAATTTAAAAATCTCAAAATGGTTTCCTATAGATGAATTGCCATTAGGCGATAAAACAAGTGACCCAATACATCATTTAGTAACTAATGCAAATCAATTTTATACAAAAAGGAATTTGATTTCTCTTTCTATACTGTATTCAAAAATTGAAAAAATAAATTCCTCAATGAAATTAAAATTCGTTTTTACAGGATTATTGAATCGTGCAAGTAAAATGAGCAGATTTAGTATTAACAATTATTTTCACGGTGGAGGAGGATGGAACAAAGGGATTTTAAATGGAACACTATATATTTCTTCGCTTAGCATTGAAACATCAATAATTGAGATATTTAAAAGCAGATTAAATGCTTTTAATTTAATTAAGGATTTTTTTACTGATAATATAAATCCTGTTGAAATTGCAAGTGCAACATCTCATTTTATAGACTCAGAATCTATTGACTACATTTTTACAGACCCGCCTTTTGGCGCAAACATCATGTATTCCGAACTGAACTTTATTCAAGAAAGCTGGCTCAAAGTAAAAACAAACAACAAAGAAGAAGCTATAGAGAGTAGAACACAGCAAAAAGGATTGCTAGATTATCAGAACATCATGCAAAAATGCTTTGCTGAATATTTTAGAGTTTTAAAACCCGGTCGATGGATGACCGTTGAATTCAGCAATACTGCCGCAAATGTATGGAACTCAATTCAGCTTGCGCTTAATCGTGTTGGGTTTATCATTGCAAATGTTGCAGCCTTGGACAAAAAATTAGGAAGTTTTAATGCTGTTACTTCTCCAACCGCCGTAAAACAGGACTTGGTAATCAGCTGTTACAAGCCGTCAGAGACATTCACCAAAAACTTCCTCATTCAGGACAGCCGCGCAAACACATGGAGCTTTGTAAGCGAGCAGCTTGAACATCTCCCGATACCTGCCGTAAAAGACGAGCGCACCACATCGGTCATCGAGCGCAGCCCAAAGGTTCTGTACGACCGCCTTATCACATACTTCTTTATGCGCGGTCTCCCTGTTCCGCTTGACGCCGCGGACTTTCAGGAAGGACTCCGCGCCCGCTTTGTAAGCGAGGACGGCATGGTGTTCACAGCTGAGCAGCTTACAAAATACCGCGACCTGAAAACGAAGCACAACATCTCTGCCCAGCGGAGCCTCTTTGTGGACATCATCGAAAATGAAAGCGACGCAATCCAGTGGCTCAAAGAAAAGCTCTCCGAAAAGCCGCTCAAATATCAGGACATTCAGCCCAACTACCGCAAGGCATACACAATCAACCGCAAGGGCGAGGTGGAAGTTGAGCTGCGCGATGTGCTTGCCGAAAACTTCATCGAAGAAGCCGACGGCTCATGGCGAATCCCCGATTTGAACGAGCAGAAAGACCGCGAGCTGTTGCGCACAAAGCAACTCCTCAAACTCTGGCAGGGCTATGTAGAGCAGATAGAAAGCGGCAAAGCAAAACGCCTTAAAGACGTGCGCCTTGAAGCCGTAAAAGCAGGTTTCAAAGACTGCTACCAGAAAAAAGACTTCAAGAAAATCGTCCTCATCGGCGACAAAATCCCGGAGAACCTGCTCACCGAGGACGAAACGCTGCTGAACTATTATGATATTGCTTGTAATAAGGTGTAAAGGGGGAGAAAAATGAACACACTTTCTGATGAACCAATAAGCAATGAAGAAGAAGATATTTTAAAGAGAGCCTCGTTTGTAAATAATCTAGCAGATTCGATTATTTCTTGGGATAAAGAAAAGTCTTTAGTTATTGGTTTATATGGAAAGTGGGGTGTCGGTAAAACTTCAATACTAAATTTAACAGAGAAAAAACTAAAAGAAAGCAAAGAACCTGTAGAAATTATTAAGTTTAATCCTTGGGGATATTCTGAAAGCGATGATTTATTAAATCCATTTGTAAATCAAATTTCGACACAGCTTTCAAAAAATAAAAAGAATAGAAAACTTTTATCTCTTTTAAAAAGATATGAGGCCCTGCTAAAACTTTTTCCTTCAAAAGATTCATTTGCTAAAACATGGTCATATGTAATATTAGTTGCAGATGTAATTGGAATTAACTTGTTTAATAAATTTCCAAACTTTATTCCAAAATTAAAATACTGTGTATTATTTGGATTAGCACTTATAGCAATATTATTATTTTTTAGCGACACAGTACTAAAATTCCTAAGTATTAAATGGCATGAAGAGAAATCACTTTCTGAAATAAAATCAAATATAAATAAAAAATTATTGTCGTCAAAAAAAATGGTAATAATTATAGATGACATTGATAGATTATCAGCCCAAGAAATAAGACAAATATTCAGAATCGTTAAGAACAATGCTGATTTTAAAAATACCATTTATATCTTATCATTCGATAGGGATATTGTAGAAAATGCAATAACAATAGACAATAAACTTGATGGAAGAAGTTACATAGAAAAAATTGTTAATGTTGAATATGACATTACAGAACCAGCTCAATATCTTTTAAAAACATATTTATTAAAGCAATTAGAAGAAGTTATTGATAAATTAGATAAAAAAGATACTATTTGCTTTTCTGAAGAAAATGAAAAATGGAGTTGCATTTTTCAACAAATTATAGATAGTCTCAAAACAATTCGTGAAATAAAAAGATATGTCAATTTGTTGTCTTTTAAATTAAATCAGTTTATTAATCGTAAAACTCTTGAAATAAATCTAATTGATTACTTTGCCATAGAGTTTATTAGATTTAAGTATCCTGATTATCATAATTTCATTCACAGAAATAAAACTTACTTTCTTAGTGAAAAAAATAGTTTAAGTTATAATCTTAGAGTACCAAATTCGGAAGATGATAAATGGTTTGAGAAAAGTATTGCGGAATATACACCTTATGAACAAATTTGTTTAAGCGAAATAATAGTCTGGATTTTTCCTGCTTGTAGATATGCTGTAAATAGCTATTATAAGATTTTAGCGTATTCAACTAATGCTGGCGAATATGACAGAAAAAAATGTATTTGTTCTAATACATTTTTCAATATATATTTTGAACACTTGACTGCAATAGATGAAACATCGGTTTCTCAGTATGATATTGATTTAATAAAAGAAAATTCAAAAGACTATGAAACTCTTACTAGATTGTTAAAGGATTATATCAGTAACAATAAAATTCATAATCTTTTAAAATTGTTAGAAAGTAATATTCGAAAACCTGAATTTTTAGATGCAAAAGAAGCAGAAATTCTTATAATCTGTTTGTTTGAAAATGCAGATGAGATACCAGACACTCCTGAATTATTTTCGAATATACCTTTCTCTATCATTTTACAGTGCTATATTATTCTATCAAACTTTGATCAACAATCTTCTTTGACTATTTTCTTAAATATTCTCCAAAAGTGTAAAAACATATATTATCCAATTCATTTTTTGGAACGACAAATATCAGAATATGAGGAAAGTTCTACGCATGTATTTGATAAAGAAAATTTTGAATTATTAAAAAACAAATGCATACAAAAGATAAATGAAAATAAAGAAATAATCATTACACAAAAGCACTTTTCTATATTAATTGAAATATGGAAAATGTTTGATGAAAATAGTTTTAACTCTTTTAAGAAAGATTTCATGACAAAAGAAGAAAATATTCTTCTTTTGTTTAATACAATGGTTTCTGTAGGAAAAATAAACACCGGAATTACTGTTTCACATTATAATGCTTTTAATTATAAATGCATGTCTTATTTTGGAGAATTGGAAGAATTCAAAAAGATAGCCATTAGAATTAAAAATGTACCCGATATTTATGAAAAGCATAAACTTTCAATCGATTTGTTTTTAGCAAATTATGAGCGAAGAAATAGTGACCAATTACCTTTTTTTAGATAGAGGAAACAAATGAAAGAACAAGCCTTAAAAGAATTCATCGCCAAATATTATTCTCGCGAAAATGAAAGCTGCGAATGGAAAGAATTCAAGGAATTAAAGCACGCTGTTTCTGGCAAAGAAATGGACGACATCATTTCTTATGTTTCTGCTCTTTCAAATATGAACGGTGGTACACTTGTTGTCGGCGTAAAAGACCAAAAATTGGACATCATTGGCATTCAGGATTTTTATAATTATACGCCAGAGAATTTAAAATTCCGTGTTCTTGACTTGTGCACTAATCTTCCTTCTGAAAACTTTTATGTTGACGAATATAAGACAGATGATACAAATAAAACTGTCTGGATTATTCATGTTCCAAAGCATCAGCCGCGCAAGCCTGTAATCGCCCATACAAAAGCATATATGAGAATTGGTGATTCGCTTGTTGAAATGAGTGAGGAACGCCATAACAAGATTCTGCATGAGCTTATAATTGATGATGACTGGAGTGCAAAAATAATTCCAGATGCTACAATTGAAGATTTGGACGAAGAAGCGATTTATAAAGCCCGCCGTGAATTTGTAAAGCGTAACCCGAAATACGCTGACGAAATGCGCAATTGGGATGACGAGAAATTTTTGAACAAGGCAAAACTTCTGATAAAAGGAAAGATTACGCGCGCCGCCCTTATTTTGCTTGGAAAAGGGGAATCAGAGTTCTATCTTAATCCTTCCGTTATGAAAATTCGCTGGCTTTTAAAAACGCCCAAGGGCTGGGATTTGGATTACGAGATTTTTTCTATCCCAATGCTGCTTGCCGTAGATGCAGTAGAGGCGAAAATACGCAATCTAAGAATCGTGGAGCAAGAGCCGCAGACAATGTTCCCAGATGAGTTTATGCGCTATGACTCATTCACAATTCGCGAGTCTATCAATAATTGCATTGCGCACCAAGATTACACGATGGGAGCGCGCATTGAAGTAGTTGAATTTGAAAACGAAAAACTTGTGTTCAAAAATGCCGGAACTTTTATTCCAAACTCGATAAACGAAGTTCTTGCAAGCGATAGTCCGGAATCTGTTTACAGAAATCCCTTTTTGGTTGAAGCCATGCGGAATTTGGGAATGATAGAAACTCAGGGAGGTGGAATTAAAAAACTGCATATTCTTCAAATGCGGCGTGGTTTTGCTTTGCCACAATACAACTTTGACAATATGTATGTAAAGCTCACTATCAGCGGAACTCAGACAAACAAGCGCATTCCTCCTGAAAAAATTGAAGAACTTGAACGCACCGATAATTTTGATGAGTACGCAGAGGAGTATACAAGGGAAACTGTGGAGAAAACTATCCCAGAAAATGTCCTTCAAGGACATGAAAATGTCCCTCAAGATAAAGAAAGTTCGAAGAAAATGGATAAAAAGTTCGATGAAAATGCAAAAAGTTCGATGAAAAGTTCGATGAAAATTATTAAGCTTATGGAAACTGATTCGATGATAACGGCTGTCGAGATTGCCTCAAAACTAAATCTTTCTAAAAGGGCTGTAGACAAACAAATTCAAAAGTTACGTGAAGCTAATAAAATAAAACGTGTAGGTCCCGACAAAGGCGGCCATTGGGAAATAATCGGAGAGTAAAATGCAATACAATAACCAGCCCATAGAAGTTATTTCCTCAAAAACTGTTTTCGGAAAATCTGTAAGTAAAATACGTATTCTATCTACAGGTCAAACTCTTGATGTCCGCACAGAAGAAATCACTGATGAAACACCAGAAGTAAGCTTACAAAACTTACAGTTTCGTGCTATGGCTGCCCGCATAAAAAATGAGATTGGCAGTCAGAGTATTCTTTCTCCATACGAAAGCAATGTTATTCCTCTTCCCCATCAGATTCTTGCGCTTGAAAAGGTTATGAACGGTGCATATTGCCGATACCTGATTGCTGATGAAGTTGGTATGGGTAAAACCATTGAAGCTGGTCTTTGTCTAAAAGAATTAAAACTTCGCGGAATTGTAAAAAGAACTTTGATTGTTGTTCCGCTATCTGCGATGACACAGTGGCAGTCGGAATTAAAAAAACACTTCAACGAAAAGTTCCATATTTATGATTCTGAGTTTATTGGTTCAATGGCAAAAACTTTTGGCAGACTGGATGCTGATAACGATATAAATATCTGGCAGCAGAATAATCAGATAATTGTTTCGATGGATTCTTTACGACCTCTTGAAGCTCGGCGAGGCTGGAACAAAGAAAAAATAGACGCATATAATAAATATCGAATTGAAAGCGTAATTAATGCTGACTTTGATTTATTAATTATAGATGAATGTCATAAGGTTGGCGGAAGCGATGAAAATGTAGGACGATTCCAAATGGCTAAGGAATTATGTTCTGCAATTCCGAATGTGCTGCTTCTTTCTGCGACACCGCACCGAGGAAAATCTGACCATTTCCGCCGTATTATGAAACTTTTGAATGATGATGCTTTTAGTGGCGAAGGAAAAACAACACTTGAAGAGCTTGAGCCGTATGTCGTGCGAACGGAAAAGCGGCAGGCTATCGACTATACCGGGAAACCTTTGTTTAATAAGCGCCGCACAGAATGTCTTTTGGCAACTTACGACAATACCCGTCACAAATTGCAGCAGCAACTTTATGAAGATGTTACTGACTATGTAAAAAAGGGATTTGACCTAGCAACAAAAACAAAGAATACATCGTATGCGTTTGTAATGACGCTTTTCCAGAGAATGATGTCTTCTTCTACTCAGGCTATTTTGGATGCAATTGAAAAACGCTCTAACCGGCTTGAAGCAGAAAAGAATCAGAATCTTACTCATGAAAATGTTGCACAAAAACTTTTGGAAGAAGATTCTGATGCACAGCTTAGTTTAGATTTTGAAGAGAAAGTAAATGAACAGATTCAAAATACTGCTGCGGCCTATGAAACTGAACTTACAGAACTAAAAGGTTTACTTACAGAAGCAAAACACTGTAAGTCAAATGAAGTAGATGTTAAGTTTGAATATCTTTTGCGCCGACTTGATGAGCTTAAAAAGTTAGAAAATAACATGGATTTGAAGTTCATCATTTTTACGGAATTTACATCGACACAGAATATGCTTTGCCAGGAACTTTCTAATCGTGGTGGATATACTTCTGTTGCTATTAATGGTTCTATGGATGCCGATGAACGTGGAGAAGCCCTGAAAAAATTCAAGGACAAAGTTCAAATCTTAGTTTCTACCGATGCCGCAGGTGAATCTTTGAACATGCAGTTTGCTCATATTGTTATCAATTATGATGTACCTTGGAATCCTATGATGATTGAGCAGAGAATTGGTCGTGTTGACCGTATTGGTCAGAGTCATGAAGTTCTTGCAATAAACATGATGATTGATAATTCTATCGACAGCCGTGTTTATGAAGTAATCGAAACTAAACTTAATACAATTCTTGCAGAAATGGGAATTGATAAAACAAATGATGTTTTGGATAGCACTCTTGAAATTAATACTGTAAATAGACTTTACAGAACTTCTTTACTTGATCCTAGTAAGTTTGAATCTGAAAGTAGTGAATGGCTTAGTGATATTAAAGAAAAGCTTGCAGATTATAAAGTGACAGAAAAGCAGCTGCCTACAACAAAAGATGGTAGTATTAATCTTACTGAAACTGAGAAAATTAAACACAGCCCAATTCCTGTTTGGCTTAGAAAGTTATGTGAAGCATATTTTTTTGATAAGAATATTAAATATGAATTAACCTTTGATGGGTTGTCTGCATCTTTATTTAAAGATGAGCCGCCAAAATATTATACATTTGATACAAAAGTTAGTTTGGATAATCCGGTGCCGGAACTTCTCACAATCCAAAGTGATTTAATTCAGAAAATGCTTTCTGAGGCAGTTCCGGTAAATGAAGATGTGGCTGTTCCTGTAATTAAAGTTCCACAGGAAGGAAATGCGGCTGGAACATTTATGCTATGGAATATTTCTGCTCATAATGCGTATGAAAAGCAAAGCAAAGTTGTACCTATATTTATTTCATTAGAAAACCAATACTTTGCGCCATATTCACAGGCTTTATGGACAAAATTAAGCATGGGAGAGCTTAGTGCGAAGGTTGATGGTCAGGATAAGAATTCTAAGGAATTATTTGAAAAAATGCAGCCTATTGCAGAAGAACATTTACAATCTGTTTATTCATCTATGGAAAACGAGATAAATGCTCATTCTATTACAATGAGAGAAAATAAAGAGAAAGCCTATAAATTCCAAATCCAACAAGCTGAACGCATTGGAATTGAACAGATTAAAAACTACAGAGTACGCAAATATAAATCTGAATATGAAACTTGGATTTCAAACTATGAAACTGATAAACAGGTTATACCAGAACTTGAATGTCTTATGATGTTAAAGGTGACTGTATGAGCAGATGGTTTGAAACAATAATTCAGAAGGTAACACCTTCTACAAATAAGCCTGTAATAGTAATTGATTCTCAAAGATATTTGGAAATTACAGAAGTTCAAGATAGATTAAAAGAAGAATACAAGCTTGTTTTTGTTGAACCTGGTATTAAAGTGCGAATGACGTATGAGCTTGAAATTAAAGAAAGAGTAAAAACAATTCTTGTTATTACAGGTAAATATTCATTAGTCGATGATATGAAAGAGTCTGCATTTGTGGTGGAACTCAAGCCTAAAGAAGTATTTAGAAACTTTGATGAAAATGCAATTAGCGGCTTAAGTTATAATGCTCTTTCTACAATTGATTCCATAAGTATCTTTAATGAATTATCTTATGAAGAAACTGTACAATTCATGTTAGAAAATCTTTATGGAATTGATTTTCAGGCATGGAGACTCAATAAATCAAAAGAGCGTTGTCTGGCAATTTTAATTTCTGTTTATACAAATAATGAAAAACCAAATAAGGCAATTAATGATTATTTAGAGACAATCGGAAAGCCTTATTTTGGAAATGCTGTAAAAGATTTTTCAGATAAGCAAAAACTTTTGGAGTTTGTAAATAATTTAAAACCTGATGTAATTAATTTTGATAATCCGATGCTTGCAAAAGAAATTGCGAACCTCAAAATTACTGGTGCGATTGAAAATAATAGTGAATCCAAGCAAGATAAAAAAATACAAAACTTGATAAACGATCTTTTTGAATTTATTGCAGAAAGAATTAAAACAATTGGAGACCAGTATAGAGATTGGTTTGAGATTGCTCCAAAACTTGGTGAATTGGGATATGCCATATTTGAGCTGAATGATAAAGCGTTAATTGATAAATATAATGAGGAATTAAACATCATAAATAACAGATTCCAGTTATTTATTAATAATCATTATGATTCGTTATTTTCAATGAGTGGGCTTAGACACCCAATTACTATTGATAAAGTTCAGGATTATATTGCAGCAAGTACAAAGAATAGTAAGATTGCTTTTATTGTAATTGATGGAATGAATTATTGGCAATGGACTTTATTAAAACATTGTCTTGAAAATGATGGTTTGAATGTTGAAGAAAAACCTTCTTTGTCATGGCTTCCAAGCATTACTGCCTGGGCAAGACAATCTATTTTTGCAGGAAAGAAGCCTGACCTTACGATAAATAACAGAACTGAAGGTGACTTGTTTAAGAAGTATTGGATTGAGAAACATCAAAAACAATCATTTCAAGTTTCTTATGAAGCTGTAAAGAATAATGAAAAAATAACTATTCCTTCGTCCGATGTAACTGTTGCCGGTTTTGTTACAAACGGTTTAGATGAACTGATGCACGGAAATATTCTTGGATATGAGCAACTGTTTATAAATACAAAACTTTGGATTGAAAAATCTTGTATTTGTGAATCTGTAAAAGAATTAAGAAATGCAGGATATGAAGTTTACATTTCTACTGACCATGGAAACATAGAAACTGAGTTGAACCTAAAACTAACTGCTGGTCAAAAGAGTTTAATGCTTTCTAAAAGTAAAAGATTTGTACAATTTGATACGGAAGATCAGGCTATATCATATATCGAAAATAATAAGGAATATCAATTGGGAAAGAAAGGTAAATCTGTTTATTTCAGAGATACAAACGGATTTGGTTCTTCCGGTGACAAAGTGATAACTCATGGCGGAAGTCATATTCTTGAATTATTGATACCTGTGGGAGTAATTAAATAAATGACTGAAAAAAAGAAAAGTATAGGAAACGAACAGCCGCTTCCAATTGATATTATAAATGACTCTATTATTGAATACCTTGAAACAAAAGATATTGATAAGGAAGGTTTACTTCTTAGAATAAAAGAACAGACTTCAAGTTCCGGGGATAACAGAGCTAAGAAAGCTGCAAATGCTATTTATTCCGTAATTACAAAAAAAAGTGCACTGAATAAAGCTATTGTTAAAAACTTTATGCCGGAATCTTTTTATAAACTTTCGGAAGCTGATAAAAATGTAATTGTAATGTCTATGATTTGTCTTAGATTTCCTTTTACCTTTGATTTGTTATTTGCTTTTTCTAAGTTGCTGAATATTCAGGACTTAGTAAACAAACAATACATCAATGAGAAAATGGCTTCAATGTATGGTTCTAATTTAAGTCTGGAACATGGAATTGAAGCCGCGTTGAAAACTGCGATTGATTGTAAATTTATTACACGAGATAAGCCTGGATTATTTTCTAAAGGAACAAATATTGTTACAACAAGTTTTGCAAAAGAAGCTTGGGTTTCGACATTCTTTGAATTAAATGGGAAGAAAGCTATTTGTATAAATGATTTGGATTATGAGCCTGTAATGTCATACTTATCTGATTTGGAAATTGACTGGAAGAATACGAAGATTCTTGAGACTATGCAGGATTATTCAAATCAGATTGTGATTAGTAAGTTAAAATGAAGATAAGCGGTATAAAGTTTATATATCTTCCTCCTCCTCACCTTCCTCTCCCTCCTCATATTCACTAAGCTTATTCTTCGTCTGCTCATAGAGCGCGTTGATTCCTTCTGCGGGAATAGCCATCAAGACAGACGGGTATATTTCAATCCGCGCGTCTCCTTGCGTTATGTCCGCGTCAATCACACGAATAATGTTGTAGCGTTTGAATACGGCAATTGCATCCCGCTCTGTGGTTTTGTCGAGTTTGGTTTTAGATTTTAGGATGTCGAATTTGCCTCTGACATCCTGCATGAGTACCGTGACTTCATCTGTCGAATTGGAAATGTCGTTCCGCTGTTCAAGATAGAGCAGGCGTAGAATCAGAAGAAGAATGCTCTGCATTTTTGTGAGCGAAAGCCGTCCTGTGCCCTGACGATTTTTCAGCGAAATCAAACCGAGGTCTTCGTTTATGATGATGTCGTAGGCGAGCAAATCAAAATATCCCTCGAACAGCTCCTTGTTCTGGCGGATAAAAAGGTAGTCTTTCTTTGTGTCTTCCTTGCGCTTTAGGATAAAGCACTTGTTCAGCAGTTTGTTTGCGGCAATGCGGAATTTTTCCTTTTGGCTTGGAGACTCCGATATTTTTTGCAATTCCTCAATCATCTGCTTTGCTCCTTTCGTATAATCCTAAAATTGGAAAACTCGTAATTTTCAGTCCTGATGCGGTCGTTTAATTTTTCTATGCGGAAAACTCTTGAGTTCTCTCCGTAAATGCGGATATAAATCGCATACAAAAATTCTTTATGTCCGTTCAGTGGCAAATCCTTTGCCTGCATTTCTTTGCGCTCCTGCAAGAGATTCTGCACATATTCGTCAATCTTTTTTAGGAATATCCTCTTTTGCGCTCGCTCAATCTCTGCCAAACGTTTCTGCTCGCGCTCTTCTTTGCTTATGACGCTTTCTTCTGCAACAATTCCAATCTCATCGAATGTTCTCTTTGACACAGCACTTCTGATTGATTCCTCGGCAATATAGCCCTGCGGGAACATTTCAAAGTAATCATCAAGATTAACAGTTTTCGCTTCTGCAATATCTTTTTCGTCTTCTGCAAGATAGCGTAGAATTTGATTTATTTTTCCTTCCTGATTCGTGTCGGAAGAAAGCACGAATTTTGCGCGGGAAACTGCGTTGGTAATATAGAATCGGTGCTTTCTGTCAATCTCTGCGATTATTTTGTCGAGGTTAAAGAAAGAGGACTTCACATCGTTAATCATGGAAAGAACTTTTTCGCAGGACTTTTCTTCGTCTTTTTCCTGCTCAATCTCCATGTAGCCGCTAGTCAGTTTTTTCAAGATTTCAGTGTCCTCGCTCAGCCGATCAAGGTTCTTTGTTATGGATATTCTGAATCGGGAAATATTCTCGCTCGTCTTTAGGCGCATGTACGATTTGGAGACGATTTCTTCCTGATATACATTGAACAAATCAAGAACCTCTGTCCATTCAAGTTTTTGAGTCTGCTTGTCTATATGCCGCTTTATGCTGATACTCAGTTTTTTTAGGCTTGAAATAAGCTGCTCTGTATTTGCGGCGACATTCTTTAAAATATATTCATAGGGCTTTGCGTACAGTTCCTCATTCTGCAAAATCGCATGAATCTGAGAGATAAGCCCCTGATACTCGGTCTCCTCACTTTTTATCGTTTCTATCATCGTGCGGATAAACGGAATTGCATATTCACGGAGCACTACATTGAACTGATAATTTTTCTCGCTTTCTATGTCGAGCCAACCGCAATCACGAAGATAATTCACCGTCCACAAAGCCTTGCTTCTTGAATCTTTCTCGTCATTGGCATCTTCCGCAAAGGTGACTTCGGTCTGGAGCGAATCAAAATAATTCGTAAGCGTTGAAATGATGTTCTCTTTGTTTACGCCGTAGGAAAGTTCTGACTTGTATGCGTTGTAAATGGAAAGAATGCAGTCTGCGTAGACTTCCTTGTTCGGAGAGGCGAGAGGATTAAAGAAATTTTGCGGTACGACAGAAAAGATGTTTTTCACCAAAAACATTCCTAAAAGCGAGATGTGTTAATTATACCCAAAAACTGTTATGTTTTCTAGATAATTATTTCTCCACCACCTCGCCCCACTCCACTTCCTTGAAGCCCACGCACACCGCACTGTCCGTCACAAGAATCGGTCGCTTCACAAGCATTCCGTCACTCGCAAGCAACTTGAATTGCTCGGCCTCGCTCATGGTTGGAAGTTTTGCCGATAGTTCCAGCTCTCGATACAACATTCCGCTCGTGTTGAAGAACTTTTTGAGCGGCAAGCCCGACTTTTCGTGCAATTCGCGCAAAGTCGCCTCGTCGGGGTGCTCAGCTTTTATGTCGATTTTTTCATATTTCACGCCGCTCGCGTCAAGCCAGGCAAACGCCTTTTTGCAGGTCGAACACCGGTCGTAACAGTACACTTTAGTCATAGGGCAATCTCCTTGAAGTTCATGGTCAACACTGAAAAATCCTCATTAGGATTTATTCTGAGTTTCCTTAGTATACACCATTTTGTGAGAATTCTACATTGTTTTCCAACTACAAATCATATTTCCCTAAAATCACCCCGCGCATTTTTCTTCCACAGCCTCAGCCCCGTCTTTTACCGACACGACCGCAATCTCTTCAAAAAGTTCTTTTTCGCCTGATTTCAGCATTTCTAATCGCGCAACAGGCTCGCCATTTTCCATGAACAGGATATGCCCGTTTCTTTCCCCTGCCCGCTTCAAAGATTCCGCACTCAGAACAGAAATATCCAAGTGTTCGGACATCGCATCCGTCAGAATGTGAGCAAGCACATTATCCACACTCTGATTCGCACAAAGCGCCAATTCATTCAGATATTTTATGACAGTCTCATCTAATTTAAGGCTCACATCCACCCATTTTTCAAGCGGAGTAATGACAACATTTGAAAAGTCAATTTCCTGTTTTTCTTCCATAACTATACACTCCTTTTTGTACTACAACTGACCGCAATTTGCGATCAGTCAATTTTTGAAGTCACTATCCGTTTCCCCACACCTACGCTTCTTCCCGAAATCCGATTTTCCGCTCTGATTTCGGCTCTTCAAGCAGATTGTTCAGAACTTGGATAATCTGACTGATTTTTCTGTCCTGTTCCGAAAACTTTTTGTCACAATGGTCGATATGAAGCAAAAGAAGCCGTCTGATTTCCGCAAGTTCCGTCTTGTCGTCCGTCTTAACGACTTGCTCGCTCACAAAATGCCGCAACTGAACAAACGCATTCATAATTCTGATACTCACCTGCACCGCCGTTTCACTGCGCAATACGGCAGACAACATAGCAACACCTTGCTCGGTAAAGACATAAGGTAGTGCGGAGGAGTGTTTCAGAACATTGAACCGGTCACAATTTGTGACCAGTTCATCCATTTCGTCTTCTGTCAGTTGAAAACGGAATTCTTCGGGGAACCGCTCCAAATTTCGTTTTACCGCTTGGTTGATAACTTTCGTTTCCACGCCGTACAATTCCGCTAAGTCACGGTCAATCATAACTTGCTTGCCACGAATGAGAAAAATTTTGCTTTCAATAAGAACGGGAGTAATCACATCATGTGTCATACAACCATTATAGTGGAGCGCAGACGAGAAAACATTAAGTTAGTAACTTAATTTCTTTTTCATAAAAATCATCTTCCTTTCTTCACGAGCCGAACAACGCCGCAAACGCATTTCGCGCACTTTCTGCCTTGCTCGCTCCAGTGCCCGCGCCTCCGTCAAACGCACGGTTCACCGAAAAATAATCGCAGAAATTTGCCCGTTCTTTGTCGCGTACCAGTTCCGCATTTTTTACACATACAGCCCCCATAAAAAAGAAAACCGCCAGCTTTTGGCGGTTTATAGTTTGCCTCGCTTCAACCATGTGAAGGGCAATTAATGAAGCCCTGCTTTTCCGCAGGTGGAGTGAATGTAATTACAAGACCCCTGAGGAGTCAGATCTTTTTGTCGGAAATTGCATTACGCCTCCTATCGTGCAGTCGGTGTGCGTCCTCATCTCGCTCCTCACTACAACTTAATAATAGCACACATTTGGTAGAATGCAAGCGTTTTTTTCAAAAATTTTGCATTTTTTTCAAAATTCCGTGTTTTTTGCAAAAAAAATCCGCCTCAGTGCGAAGTGAAGCGGATTTTTGGAGATGGGGGGAATTGAACCCCCGTCCGAAAGTGGAAGCCAAATACATCTACATGTTTAGTTATGCGAGGTAGTTGTCGGGAGCAGGTAGCAGCATAACAAGCGTCTCCTCCGTATTCTGAGTAAAAGTCCCGCCCGCACCCCAAAAATTACGAGCGGCAAGTCCCTGTTTGTGACGGAAGTCGTAAAGTTAGGAACAGCACCCTACGAGTTCCGGCTCAAGCTATGCAGCGAGAGCTTCTGCGAAAGAAGCCTCTTCGACTTCTTCTTCTTTTCTTTCGAAAATTGCAGTTATTGTTTTCTCAGTTTTGGGAACCTTGACTCCCACATGCCGTAAGTGCCTTGATCACAGTCGTCGAAACCGGTGCACCCCCGTTTGTATTTCGCCATAAATATACCGATGAATTACCGTAAAGTCAAGTTTTAAAGAATATAATTTTTCTCCGCCGTGGAAAACACATGGGTGATTGCGGCGGCTAGCGCGTCGGCGGCATGGTCGGGCTTTGGCTCGGTCTCAAGATTCAACAGAATTTTTACATACTGCTCGACCGTTTTTTTGTCGGCGGTCTTTGTGCCCGTAACGGCGTACTTGATTTGGTTCGGGCGGTACATGCACAAGGGGAGCGCGTTTTGTGAAAGGCACATCGTGACCACCCCCTTCGCTTCGGCAACGCTCATCGCGCTCGACACATTCCGCGCGAAATACAGTTCTTCCATCGCCGCCTGCTCAGGCTTGAATTCAAGCAACACCGAAACGAGGCGGTTGTAAATCGCCAAAAGGCGCGTGCCGTGCTCTTCGGTGGCAGGCGTTTCAATCACGCCGTAGCTTACGAGACGAATGCTGTTTCCGATTGCATCAATCACGCCAAAGCCCGTGTGAGCCAAGCCTGGATCAATGCCAATGACACGCCGTTTTTGCATCTTTTAAAATAAAAAATGTCACAGCAAAACACTGTGACCTCATCTTTAACAATCGGATTTGCTCAGATCTAACGATTTTCGCACTTTTTAAGTAAGTGTCGTTAGACACGAACAAATCCGTTTGTTTTTCTACGCTTCTGGGTCGAAGTCGTCGGGATATTCTACGGTTGTCCAGACATTCTGAACATCGTCGT
>ERZ842401.2702-NODE-2702-length-23349-cov-10.022581_pt1 | contig 23349 bp, 20 predicted proteins | sample MGYA00521270_ERZ842401 | MGnify/ENA primary metagenome ERZ842401 (study PRJEB31892, sample SAMEA3878208) | bioreactor metagenome | biome: Moose rumen | place: Sweden | collected 2011-10 | study: EMG produced TPA metagenomics assembly of the PRJEB12797 data set...
GTTTTAACGACATTTTTATCGCTTTTTGCTGTTCCGTTTTAAATTTGTCGTAACAACATAAAAATATCCACTTGACAAAAATTAACCAAAAATATATTATGCAGGCCGACTAAGCGATATAAGGAATATTCAAATATGTTGGAAGTTAAAAAATTCAGCGGTAAATGTCAGGAAATTTTATCTCTGGCCGATGTTTATATGCGCTCATACAATGAGCTATCAAAAGGGTATAAATCACCTGCAGAAATGAAACTTTATACCAAGGGCTCATTTATTCGCAAACTGAAAAATTGGGCAAATAAACAAAAAGATGGGCAAGAACCGTTTATTTTTGTGTTGCATAATGATAACAAACCTATCGGATTTATTAGGCTCAATCCGTTGCCGGAAAGTTATCGTCATTATGATAAAAATCTGACCTCTCAAGAATATGAAGGCGGTGAGCTTGACGGTTGGCGGATTGCACGTTATCGCAAAGTGCATTATACATCTCGCCCGCAGTTTGATGACAACGCTTTGATATTAAACCAAATTTATATGGCGCCGGAAGTACAAAAACAAGGTTATGGCTCCTATTTTATTAATCAAGTGGCGCAAAAAATGCGGCAAAAGGGCTTTGATCAATTTGTGGTGGAATATAATGACCATAATCTTAACGGTAAAAAATTTCACGAAGATGTTTTATGTGCCCAAAAAATTGCCGAAACCGATGATTTTGACCATATCACCGTAACAAAAAACAAAAATGCCGCTTTATGTATCAGTCCGGTTACTATAGGTTTAAGCCGCTTTTCCGACTTGATTGAAAATATCGCAACGAAACAAAAAATATTTGCCGCAAAAGGAAATATGCCCCGTGTTTAAGCTTGTTAAGACTATTTCTGATGCTTTCGGCAACGATATTAACCTTTATGCGCAAACTTGTACGACAGCAAAAGAAAACATCCTTTTAGTAGCGCGTTTTCACGGCGATGAGCCGGAGGGTGAGTTTTGTTTGCGCGAATTAATGAAAGAAGCTCAAGACCAAGAGCTTGTTTCACCTTATAACATTTATATTACACCTTGTCTTAATCCCAGCGGCAAAGAGCTTTTTACGCGTGCAAACGGGCATAAAATTGATCTAAACCGCAACTATCCAACGCAAAATTTTACCGATGTCAGCTTCAATCCGCACACCAAAGAATTATCCTCGGGTACTCCCGCTTCGGAAATAGAAACCAAATTTATGATTGAAACCGTTATTCAATATAATTTTGTGCGAATTTTATCAATACATTCGGATTTGCACTTGATTGATTATGACGGGCCGGCCAGAGATTTAGCCTTGAGGTTCAGCGCTATGTGCCATTATAAATTGGTTGATAATATCGGCTATGCCACCAATGGATCTTTCGGTACTTGGGTGGGAATAGAAAAGCAAATTCCGCTTATCACGGTTGAAACGTGGCACGCCGAAAACGAAAATGATATGGCTAAAATTTGGTCTGAACTTAAACCGGCAATCTGGGATTTTTGCAAGCTGACTTCCGCCTAATAAGAAAATTTCAGCTCCTTCTTATTGCCCGCAATTCCACGGACGACAACCGATGTCATCGCGAATCGTTTTCACCACATAATCATCACCTTTTTTATAAGCGCTGAACCCGATAATATCTTTAACATTGAATTGTTGCGCTCCGATTGTCACAATATCACCATCCGCAAAAAATTCGGGATGTGCTTGCAACATTGCTATTTTTTTGGATACCGGATACCGTGAACGCCAAGATTGTTTTATAAAACTTCCCCCGCGCGTTGAAACAAGTTCCAAATCACCGTTATCATTTTTAAAGGCTATAGCTTTTAAGTTATCTCCGAGAATTACATCGGGAGTTCGCACAAAAGCTATGCTCAGAATTCCCAAACCGATTAACCCCCAGCCGCCTATACGCCAACGACACTGCCAAATCGCTAACCATAAACCGCCGAAAACTATAAATAAAAATCCGATAAACGGCATCGAAGGAACATATAATCCGGCATAGGGAAGCGATGAAACCCAAGCGGTAATATTATTCAATAAGGCTATACCTAAACCGGCAATTTTAAGAAACAGCCAGTCCCAGCCCAAAGGCATAGCTAACAAAGCAAAAAGCACACTGGGCATAATTATAAATCCGATAATCGGACCAGCTGCCAAATTACCTAAAGTTGTATAAATCGCCACCATATTAAAATGATAAATCGCAAAAGGTAAAGTGGAAATTGAGGCAATAAAATCGGTTACAATAATACCATAGATGTAAATTTTGCATCCTTGCCAGAAATGATTACCTTCGGTGTAATAACGGTGTATCGTTCCGGAATAACGCTCGTAAAAAGCCACCAATCCGATTACAGCGGCAAATGACATCTGAAAACTGGCTGTAATTAAAACCTCCGGCGATATAAGCAACACCAAAAATGCCGCTATGCCCACCGTATACATCGAGATTGCCCGACGATTGGCTAATATTCCTAACAAGACCACTGCTATCATTATAAAAGCTCGTTGCGCCGGAACCGCCATACCGGAAATCAATAAATATACAAATCCTACCAAAAGAGCAACTACAGCAGCAATTTTACGACTGTCGATATGTAACGCCACCCACGGAATAAGTGCCAATATAAATCTTACCACAAAAAACATTAAACCGCACAACATACTCATATGCAAACCGGATATGGCTAAAAAATGCGCCAAACCGGAATTGCGATATTGTTCATATTGCTCAAAATTAACTAAAGTTTTTTCGCCGGCAATAATTGCTGATGCGATTGATGCTTGCGGAGGCGGTAACACTGCATAAATGTGTTTGGTGATATTTTGCCGCAAGCGTGCCAATTGCATTTTTATACCGCCGCTCGGCGTGTTTACACATTGGGTGTGAAAAAAATTACTTTCCGCGTAGCCGTTGCCTTTAATGCCGTCAAAATAATTTTTGCGGTCATTTTGATAACCTCCGACATTGGCTTCTGTTGGCGGCGGCATTATCGTCCCTACCATTTCCACACATTGTCCTATTTCAACCTTGCGTTCTGCTCCACGCGGGGTTACGCGATATTTGCCGGCATAATGATTACCTGCAAAATCTTCCAAACCATCAAAAGTAAAACGAGTTTTTCCCTTGTAGTTATGATCAATGGCGCTGATAACACCTTTAAAATAAAAACTTTCATTGTAAGGTATATGCGGGGCATTAGTATCTAAGTAGATGCTTTTAAGCTGAATAAGCGCAAAACCCAAAACGAACAGAAAAACACAGGCAAGACTGTAAAGCAGGTGCAACCGCCGCCGAAAAATTATCGCTAAGACAATCAATATCTCTATTACCCACATAGTAATCCATTTATTTGGTTCCTGCGGCAATAAAAAGTACAGACCTATACCGCAAGCAAAAATAACCGGCAACCACAAATTGCGCCTTAATTTATCAGCTTTCCAGCAAGAAAATATAAAATCCCAATTCAGCATCGGCATAACCCTAAAATTATCGCAGCGGCCTTGTCACTGGGTAATACTTCATTATCGGATAAATACTGCTTTATCTCATCGAAAGCTGTCATTTGATTGTTATAAATATCTCTTTGTTTTAACAAATCATCAATATTAAGAGCAATATTCTCCGGTGTACAATCATACTGCAAAAGTTCCGGTATTACCAAACGATTGAGTAAAATATTAGTAAGATTGACATATTTAATTTTAACCAAATGCTTAGCCAAAGCATAGGTTAAAGGTGAAACTTTGTAGGCGATTATATGCGGTATACGACAAATCGCCAACTCTAAAGCGACCGTACCGGATGCGGCTATGGCTGCCGATGATGCTTGAAAAGCCCCGTAGCGTTCGTCTTCACCGGTTACAACCAACAAAGGAAAATTCGTATTTTGCAACATTGCCCGCACTTTTTTCTCAACCATTGATACCGTCGGCAAAATAAAATATAAGTTATTATTTTGTTGATATAATAATTCGGCGGCGCGCAAAAAATCCGGCAACAACCGACTTACCTCATTATGTCGGGAACCGGGAAGAAGCGATATAATTTCAGCCGATGCCGGAATATTGTGTCTTTGGCGAAAAGCCTTGCCGTCAGCGTTAAGAGCGGCACTTTCAATCACCGGATGTCCCACAAAGTCAACCGTTAAATGGTAAGGCGTGAAATATTTTTCTTCATTCGGTAAAAGTGTCAATAACTCATCAATATATTTGTACATAGTTTTGGCACGGCGCTTCTTCCACGCCCAAACCTGCGGAGCCACATAATGTACTTGTTTAATCGGCAAATTGAGCTTGCGCAAAGCTTTGTGAATACGGCTAGAAAAACTCCAACTGTCAATAGTTATCACGACGTCGGGACGACGTTCTTTAATATCGGCAATTACTTGACGGATACGCCGTAAAATTCGCGGAATACTGGGAATAACCTCTGTCAATCCCATTACCGAAAGCTCCGATATATCAAATAGCGAATCCAATCCGGATCGGCGCATAGTATCTCCGCCAAGTCCGAAAAATTCCACCTCGCCTTTACGCTGAAGTGCTTTCATCAATCGCGAACCCAGCAAGTCGCCGCTTGCCTCACCGGCAATCAAATAAATTTTACTTTTAGTTGCGATAGTCATTAGGGTCTACTCCGATAATAAACATTCCGTATTTATCCGCCAAAGCAATGGTTTTATCCTGCTCAACAATCAATCCGTTGCCGGTGTGAACGGCAATACCCGATAGTCCGCTACTATGGGCATTTTCAACGGTTTGCATACCAATGGTCGGTAAATCTATACGCATATCTTGTTGCGGTTTGCGTAATTTTATCAAAACACCGCCTTTGCCTTTACGACGATATTCTTGACAACGGATAATTAATCTATCGGTTCCTTCAATACCTTCCATCCCCAATACTAATCCTTGTTGCACCACTACCGACTGTCCGACATCAAGTTGACCTAAAGTTAATGCTACTTCAATACCGCGCTTTATATCAATAATATCTTCTTTGGAAGGTTTATGTTTGGTCAACACCCCATCTGGAATTAACAAATCCGGCATAATTTCGTGAATACCTTTAACGCACATACCGTCCTTTTCAATTTCCGATATAACTGAACGCAACAATCCGTCATCACCTAAGGCTTTCAGACCTACTTTAGCCACAAATGAGGCTGTGCGAATATCCGGTAATAAATCGTGTAAAGAGGGGCGGCAAATGGTACCTATCATCACCACATCAGTAACTTGGTTTTGTGTAAAATATTTGAATCCGCTACCGGCTTGACCTAAGCGTATCCAACGATAATCGAAACCGGTTTCGGCGGCAAAAAGATTTTTATCAGCGTTACCATCTATCGCCAAAACGCAAAAGGGAACTTTTTCTTTCAAACATTTCGCAATCAACATTTGCGGTATAGTTCCTCCTCCGGCGATAATTCCCAGCTTGCGACCGCTATCAGTCATTTGCATTTTCCTTCTTTATATTAAAAAAACTTGATATTATGACAACCTAATATCAGCCAAACAGCAGCTTCTTATCATTAAGCACCATCTCTGATGCAAGCGACCATTCTTTTATGACTTAGGCTATCATATATCAAGTTTTGTAAAAATTGGCTTAACAAAAGTCAAGTCAATTTAAATGCCCGACAAATTTTATTTAAACCAAACAAAACTTGACGGGCAAAATTTCACTTCTAAGCAGTCATAACCTTGCGACGACCGGCCAAGCCGTCAATAATGAACTCAACCTGCTCCATCACTATCGGATTATCTTTATATTTCTCTTTGGCTTTCTCCAAACGAATATCAAAATTATCCTCTTCACTTTTGAAAATATACATAAAAGCGTGGCTTACCGCTTTAACATCAGCTTCCGACATACCGCTACGCATCATACCGATTTTATTTAAACCGCGTAATTTGCCTCTGTCACCGGTAACAATACCGAAAGGTATAACATCGCGAGTAACGCCGGAAAGACCGCCAATCATAGCTTTACGTCCAACGCGACAGAATTGATGTACCGCACAGTTACCACCTAACACAGCGCCATCGCCAACGCGGACGTGTCCGCCGATAACCGCGTTGTTGGTCATTATCACATCATTACCGACGACACAATCGTGAGCAATGTGTGAATTGACCATCAACATACAATTATCACCCACAATGGTGGTTTGTTGCTCCTTCGGAGTTCCAGCGTGGATAGTAACGTTTTCTCTGATAACGTTATTTTTGCCAATAATAACTTTGGCACCGGGGACAAACTCATTACCGTGATCCTGCGGACCGGTTCCTAAGCAAGCACCCGGAAATACTACTGTGCCTTCACCGATAGTAGTATCACCATAAATCGTAACCCTTGCCAACAAGCGAACATTTTCGCCAATCTTGGCTTGAGAACTTATCCAGCAAAAGGGGCCGATTTCAGCTGTAGAAGCAATCACTGCACCATCTTCAATGACGGCTGTGGGATGAATTTTTGACATTTATCTAAAATCCTTATTCGTTAAACTAATCCCCAACTTAAATATTTTTTCTGCCAATGGCAAAACACAAAAATTTAACAAATGTTACATTGCTATATCGCATTGTTTTTACATAATTTTATCATAGTTTAAGTGTTGGCAATTATGATAATTATAACTAAAAAAACCTCTTAAAAGCCTCAATATCTTTTAAGAGGTTTAATTATATAAAACTTCAATTAATATCTCTTAGCCATCTCCGACATCGGGATAACTTTGATTTTATCGGCATAGCCCGCCGCACCGAAAGCAATATAACGAGCTTCGCAAACTTTTTGCATTTCCTCAATTGCCGGTTTTAAGTATTTGCGCGGGTCAAACTCCTTGGGGTTTTCGGCAAAAATCTTGCGAATAGCACCGGTGATGGCCATACGGCAATCGGTATCAACATTGACCTTGCGCACACCGGATTTAATGCCGCGAACAATCTCTTCTACCGGCACACCATAGGTCTGAGGAATCGCACCGCCATAAGCGTTTATCAAATCCTGCAACTCTTGCGGGACTGAAGATGAACCGTGCATAACCATATGAGTGTTGGGTAATTTTTGATGTATCTTTTCAATGGTTTCAATTGATAAAATTTCACCGTCGGGTTTGCGGGTAAATTTATAAGCACCGTGAGAAGTGCCAACTGCAACCGCCAAAGCATCCAATTTGGTTTCTTCAACAAAACGAGCCGCTTCATCGGGATCAGTAACCAAGCGCTTTTTATCAATAGTACCCTCGGCACCGTGTCCGTCTTCTTTATCTCCTTTACCGGTTTCCAAAGAACCGATAACCCCTAACTCGCCCTCAACCGAAGCACCGACAGCGTGAGCACGCGCCACAACTTCCTTGGTAACCTTAACATTATATTCATAGGAAGATGGTGTTTTACCGTCAGCCTCTAATGAACCGTCCATCATTACCGAAGAATAGCCGTTGACAATGGCAGATTGGCAAATATCAACCGAGGCACCGTGGTCTTGGTGAAGACAGATCGGCAATTCGGGAAACATCTCGATGCCTGCTTGAATCATATGACGAATCATCGGATCACCGGCAAACTTGCGGGCACCGGTTGAGGTTTGGATAATCACCGGAGCATTGACTTTGCGAGCCGCTTGTAAAACAGCTATAACCTGCTCCATATCATTAATGTTAAACGCCGGAACACCATAATTGTTTTCGGCAGCGTGGTCAAGAATTTGACGCATTGTTACTAAAGGCATTATTTTCTCCTTAAATCTAAACTAAAAACTGTAAGTATAATAGTTAATCGCTTGTTTTTGCGCAAGCGAAAATTATTTTTTAAGCGCGACTTTTACCGCTTCGATAATTTCCTCTTTAGTAATACCGAAATGCGGATACAAATCTTTGGCTGGTGCTGAGGCTCCAAAGCCGTCCATACCGATAATATCACCTTTTAAGCCAACATATTTTTCCCAACCGAATTTAGAGGCTGCTTCAATAGCAATACGCGGCTTGTTGCCCAAGATTTTGTCTTGATAGTCAAAAGGCTGCTCATCAAAAAGCTCTTGACAAGGCATAGACACAACAACTGTTTCAATACCTTGGGATTTGAGTTCATTGTGTGCGGCAACGGCTAAAGACACCTCTGAGCCGGTGGCAATTAAAGTTGCTTGGCGCTTGGAAGATGAACCTTTGATAATATAAGCCCCCTTAGCGGTGAGATTTTCTTTGCTATCTTCACGCAAAGTAGGTAGATTTTGCCGGCTTAAAGCTAAAGCTGACGGGCGATTGTCTTGAGTTAAAGCAAGCTCCCAAGCCTCGGCGGCCTCTATCACATCACAAGGGCGGAAAGTCAATAAATTTGGCATAGCTCGCAAGGAGGCCAAATGCTCAATCGGTTGATGAGTGGGACCGTCTTCACCCACGCCGATAGAATCGTGAGTGAAAACATAAATTTCTTTTAATCCCATTAAAGCCGCTAAGCGAATCGCCGGACGCATAAAGTCCGAAAAGACCAAAAATGTGCCGCCATACGGGGCAAATCCGCCGTGCGCCGCTAAACCGTTCATAATGGCGCCCATAGCGTGTTCCCTAATGCCATATTCAAGATAATTACCGTTGTAATCCTTTGATGTTATGGTTTTAGAAGAAGCAACTTTGGTCATATTGGGTGAGCTTAAATCAGCCGAACCGCCTATCAATTGTGGCAAATTCGGCACAATTGCTTCCAAACACATATTGGAGGCTTTACGAGTAGCGATTTCGGGCTTTTCTTTCAACGCATTTTGTTTTAATTTAGCAAGCTCTTTATCCCATCCTTTAGGCAATTTACCGGTAATTATATCATTAAATTCTTTACCTTTAGCCTTGGCTTTTTGCGCCCAATTCTTATCTTGCTCGACACAACGCAAACCTGCCTTACGCCAATTATCCAAAACATCTTGCGGAACTTCAAACGGCTTATATATCCAGCCCAAATTTTGGCGCATAGCGTTAAGTTCCTCTTCACCCAAAGGTGAGCCGTGGCATTTCGGCGAATTACATTTGGTCGGCGCACCGTAACCGATAGTGGTTTTAGCGGCGATCAAAGTTGGTTTATCCGATTTTTGTGCTTGGGTTAGAGCCTCTTCAATCTGAGCAAAATCGTGACCGTTGATAGCAATAACATTCCATTTATTAGCCTTAAAAGCGGCTTTTATATCTGTTGAAGAGGCAATATCGGTTTTGCCATCAATGGTGATTTGGTTGTCGTCCCATAAGACGATGAGTTTATTCAATTTCAAGTGACCGGCAAGCGCGATTGCCTCCCAAGCCACACCCTCCATCAAACAACCATCCCCCATCATAACATAAGTTTTGTGATTGCAAACATCATCACCATAACGAGCCGCTAAAATACGCTCGGCCAGAGCCATACCGACGGCCGATGAAATTCCCTCGCCCAAAGGTCCGGTAGTAGTGTCGATGCCCAGATAATGTCCGTATTCAGGATGACCTGCAGCTTTAGAGCCGAGCTGACGAAAATTTTTCAAATCGTTTAACTTGGCATCTTTATATCCTAACAAATAAAACAGCGAATAAAGCAATGCCGAAGCGTGACCGGCAGATAAAACAAATCTGTCCCTATCAAACCATTTGGGATTTTGCGGATTAATTTTGATAAATTTGGTAAACAAAACCGTAGCCATATCCGCCATACCCAAGGGAGCCCCCGGGTGGCCAGATTTAGCTTTTTCTATCATATCAGCGGCCAAAAAACGAATGGCATTGGCCATTTTTTGCTCTTTGAGATATTTCACCATAAAATAAACTCCTTTAGTTGCAGGGGGAAGACTTAAAACTTTTTTTAACTACCATCGGTTTTCCGGTCTTTTCACAATAAACTACTTTTTCATTAGCACCGATTTCCAAAAATTCTTGGGTAATTGGTTCATCAACAGCATTAAGTTCTTGATTTGATAAATACCTGTAGTCAATATCAAACATTTGATTGGTTTTAGCTTTAGCGTAATCCGATAAAGCTAGACCGGTTTCAATGGCAAAGTCATCATATGGCGGTTGCGCAATGCGTAAAGATACACTCTTGCCTTTAACAATTTGTTCTCGCGTATCAGGCGATAAACTTAAACTTTGCGGATAGACTTTGGTGCCGATGTAATTTCCTTTACCGACTGTCTTAACATAAAACGTCACATCTGCCGCGTTAATTGAGGTTTCCTCCAGACGTCTGATTTTGAAATAGGGGGTGATAACCATATATCGCTGACCGTTAGCACCTTGAGTATAGCAATAGCTATCGTGCCCGCTTAAAGTAATTTGCAAGGCATCATAATTACCATTATTAACATATTGGCGCGAGGCTTCCCGTAACGTTGTAATTTTCGGGCATCCATCAACAATAACAGCAGATGAACAAGCTGTTAACAACCATAAAAAAACAAAGCTGATTTTTTTCATAAGCAACCTTAAGCAATCTTATAACTGCTTGATAATATAATTCAGCGAATATTTTTTGTAAAGCTTCGGAGGACATATAAGCCGTTCTTTTGTGCATAAAGAGTATAAATTTAAGATTATTTAGCGAATTACTCTTCCGTGCCGGTATCTTCGCCGGCCTCAACTTCTTCTTCATCGGCAAACTCTTCGTACTCGCTCTCATCAGCATTGGGATCATAATCTATGCCTAACTTGGCCAGCATATCATCGTTAATATCTTCGCGTTGCGCCACAATCCAATCCGGAACATTGGGGCAAGGCGGAATTTTGGCCAAAGCTTTCATTTTGGGATCAAGATACCAACGCGGAGCATCGGCCATAATGGGACGATCTATAGAACCTTGCATCAAAACTACCTGTTTTAACATCGGCAAACTTAAAAGTTGCGTCGCAGAAATGGCAGATACGCCTTGCAATTGATAACTTACATTCTTGGCAAACGGATTAGAGCCTTTAGATAAAGATAATCCTTCATTTTTGGAGTAAGATGTGGTTTGTACGGTCTTATTGCCGATCATCTTGGAGAAACGTTGTGCGGTTTGTTCGTTGTTCTGTGACAAAATAACTTTGCACGCCGTAGTTGAAATAACGGTTTCCAAATCATCTTTACCATATTTACCCGAAATTTGCCCTAAATCTTGGCCGATTAACAGGTAAGAAACTTTTTGTCCGCGTCCTACTGCCGGTCCGTCAATTACTGCCTTCAGTTTAGGCATAGTCGGAAACTCGTCCAATACGAATAAGGCGGAATACGGCCCCATTTTACCATCGGTGGGATTAACAAAGTTGGGCGGATTGGCAATCAGATATGATGACATCAAATCAATAAAAATACCGGAAATAACGCTCAAGGCACGTGCATCAACTTGGTTGACCGACAAATAAACCGAAATCGGTTTCATTTCTCCGGTAACCGGATCTTTCATACCGCGTAAATCCTTAAAGGTTAAATCCGAAAAGCTGGTACGCGCTACCACCGCCGCGTTTTTAAATATACCGATACCGGCAAAAGCGGTTGACATAACCGAACCGCGCTCTTTATCCGGCATAGAACTTAATTGGCTTAACTCAATAATGGAGCGTTGTGAATAACCAAACTTACGTGCCTCTTCAATTGCTTCTTCCAGCAGGTCACGCATCGGATCTGCCATAGCTGCCATTTGGTCACCTTCTTCCAATCGGCGTTTAATGTCTTGCGATTGTTTGATTTGAGCTTCGGTAATCCATTCCAGAATCATCGCAATACAAGCTTCGTGACCGATCCATTTTTCCGGTAATAATGCCCAAGTACCAATAGGAACATAATTGTCAATATTGAGAGCATTGTTGCGTAAATTTTGAATAGCGCGAGCCGCCATAGGATCATTCATTTCGGTGTAATAATTTTCGAGGGTGCGTTTATCTTCGTCATCCATTTTACCTTCATAAATACGACCGATAAAATAATCATTGGCACGTGCGCGTTCGCATTTACAAACAATAAAATTAATAAATCCGGTCAAAGCGGCTCTACCGGTATTTGACCAGTGCGGGTCGGCTCCGCCTTTAGGGTCTTCCACCAAAACTTTACACATAGAATCGACGTACATATCACGAGCTGGTCCGGGAGCCGGAATTGCCGAAGGAGAAAGCGGATTCCACGAGGGATAATAAATACCTTCGGCCGGATTATCTTCCATACCCCAATTTATGATAAATACCGGGCCGACCTTAGCACGAGCTCCGGATGTGGAAAAACACAACTCCGGTTTAGGGTCATTAACAATGATACTTAGTTTGGGCGAATTAAAAATGGTGGGAATAACCACACCGGCAGTTTTACCGGTACCCGGAGGAGCACAACATAATGTTGACAAGGTCTCTTTTAACATCAGCAATTTACCGTTAAATTTACCGACAACCTGACAAAAACCATCGAAGCCCAATAACGGCATTTTCTTAATATCACTCTCGGTGGCAAGACGCGCCGAACCGTGAACATTAGATTGGAATTTATAAGGATTGGTGGCAACTCCTAAAATAAACCCGAATGGTAAAGTAATAAACGGTAAAAGCGGAATCCACATACTTAAAGAGAAATCCCCTTGATATGTCCACAATTGTTTAATCCAAATATAATAACGATGATAAATAAAACCGGAGCGTGTAAAAATAAGATTAAAAAAGGTGGAAATATCGGTAAAAGTGTCTTTGGAAATACCTTTGCCCACCAAATAAGCCAACGGCAGGGATATAATAAAAAATACTATCGTCAAGGTTATAGTTATAATGGCAGTTATAACCATCCAACGCACCGCGTTGTTATATTCTTTCCATTCCTCACCTTCTTTTTTGGCCATTTTATCCTCTTAAAAATCAATCATTTCCGCGTAAAAGTTTTTTCAATTTTTCCAGATTGTCTTTATCAACACCGGTCTCGGCATCTTCTATTTTTTTGATAAATAACGGGATTTCTTTGGGAGTTCCCCTATCTATACGAGTAACATTAATTCCCAAATCTTTCCAAATGTCAAACATATCCTCGGCATTAATGATATTACCTATTTGCTCAATAACATAACATTTAATATCAAAATGCAAATCGCGTGAAGCTAATTTATCTGCCAGTGCAGCTTGGGCAATGGCGATTTTACGTACCGGTGAAATACGATGTGAACTTTCGGAAAACCATAAAGGCTCTTCATCATTAAAACGCTCTTCATCAGCCAACCAATCTCCGGGTTCTTTATCGTTAATGCACAAACAAATTTGGTGGCCGGCAATACCTACAAAATCAACCATTACATCTTTTATGGTAACGCCGGATATAATTTCATAGCCTTTCTGTTTCAAAACCTCAAAAGTTGAATTGGTATGATAAGTCTTACCGCTCTTGTTTTCACTAGGATTAGCAGTACTGCGTTGATTATCCCGATTATCATTTTTTCTCTTCTTTTGATTGGAGGAATAGGAATTCTTTTCTTCACGTTGTAAAGATGTACTCGCTGGTTCTGTGGCAATTTTAGGTTTATCTTCAATCAAAGGCTCGGCGAAAAGGTCAAAATCCGAACTGTCATCGGGGCCTTCCAACTCAAACAAAGAATGAGAAAATTCTTTAGGTTCAACGATGTTCGGTTTGGGCTTGGCGGTTATCGGTTGCGGCTTATAAGGAATTCCGGAAAGCTGAGCGCGGCGCTCGGCCGAAAAAGTTGAGTTACTTTCATTAATCGGTGCTTGCAAAGGACGCGGCCGTACCTCTTTGTACGATTTCTTTTTAACCACTTTGGTAACTGCCGGCGTCGGAGCGGCAACTTCATTGAGTAAATTGCTTAATAAATTGCGTAGAATGTTTTTAATGAAATTTAAAACTTTCAAGAAAATTTCTTCCCACTTAATAATACTTAAGGCCGCCCACACGGTTGCCCAAACAGGAATAGCGGTTACAATTATCAAGACAAACGCCCACTCTTTAGGCTGATCAATTACCCAGCCGGATTTCCATAAGTTCCAAGCGTGCTGCCAGTGAAGGGAACGGAAAATATCGAAATGCCAATTAGTCAGCAGAATAACCCGCACACCCTCGATAAACAGGATACTCCATATGATGCCGACTAAAACTATTCTTAATAAAACAATCAACGGTTTCACACCATAGACTCCATTTCACACACTCTTGCCCCATAATAACTTAAATTAGTTAATAAGAGCTTATTTTTTTAATCCGTTTGTAACTTTTTCTTGCAAATTCTGCCTAATTGTATTTGTTTCTTTAGGTTTCTGCGGCTTAAGCGATGACAATTCATTTTTAATCTCTTCCGCACGCTGAGCGTTAGACTTAATATTGCGGATAACAATGCGCTCGCTATTATCGGAAGAACGATTAATCACATCATAAACCAAGCTTATCGGTTTAAGCACCAAGACAGTATAATTAAGTTTTAGCGCTTTGATATAACCCCAAAACCACAAAACCGGTAACAAAATTAATGCAGATACCAAAATAATATCTGACGTGCTTTCAATAACTCCTCCGGAATTCCAGTAATCGGACATAATCTGCCAAGATGTTGTATGCGTATAATCAAAATTCCATAACTTAATATACAGAGTATTAGTGATATAAACAAACACCAACGACCAAAGTATCATCACGATGATGTTGCGAAATAATTTAAATATTTTTTTCATTGACGGCTACCATCGTTCGTTATCGGCATCTTATTTTTTCCTGATTGAGGTTGTGTATTGTTTCCTCGAGATTGTGAGTCTTGACGCGGCGGCAATCCTAACTTAGAGCGCAAATCAGCACAAGCTTTTAGTCTTTCTTGACAATCTTTTTGTTGAGCTTCAATACCTTTTTGTTCCGTCGCTAAAGCTGCTATATCCGCTTCATATAAGGCAATAACTTTTTCCGAATCCTTGGCATAGCTTAGCAAATCAAGCGGTTCTACCTCTTTATACGGACTTATCAATGGAGTAAGTTCATCTGTTACATCACCTTTTTCGTTTCTCTCTGCTTTTTTCGTTGATTGTTCAGCCATCCTTTGAATTGTATTCAACATCTTATCGCTTGAAGGGACTTGCTCGCCGTGAAGACGCGCAGTTTCTGTTTGCAAGAATATCTTTTTACCCTCGTTAAAGATATTGCGAAAATCGTCTACACGCGCCTTCATTTTATTTTCATCCTTGAAATTGTCGGAATTAGCGCGATATTTTTCCGCCATCACATATTGTGCATAATGCTCTGCAAAAAGAGTTGTCTTAACGTTCATATCATTAAGCATTCGAGCGATATGACCTTCACCATTATTATGCGAACTTCCTATTTGTGTCGCGAGATTATTACATACCTCATCAAAGTTTCCGTTTTCTTTTAATTTAGGAAAATCCGGTTTGTCGGGGTTATCTCCTTTTTGCCGAACCACACCATAGTTCCGAGCTTGTTCAATAAATCCTTGCAATTGCTCATCGTTATATTTATTTTTTTCTTCATCGCTCAATTCATTTTTTATAAGCGCAACCATTTGAGCATCAATATTTTGTTTGATGGCGGTATAGGCTTCTTTGGACATTTTATTAGGATATGGTTTATTATCTGCCAGAGATATAAGCTCTCCTGTATCTTCATTGTACTCAACACAACCTTTGGCAATTTGCCGATATAGTTGCTGCATAGCATCTTTGGTTTCTTGATAGCCGGCGGCCTTATGGTTAATACCGCGTAATTTGCTAAGTCTATCAATTTCTCCAACATATCTTTGAGTAATAAGCTTAAAGTTATCCTCCGGATTATTAGCATAATCTCCTGTAGAGTTAGCTGTCGAAGGAGGTACCGAAGTAGTAGGCGCAACAGGTGCGGCTGATCCTATGGATGCAACCGGAGGAACCACTGTAGCATTACTATCGGTAAGAGTATTCCATACTTTTTTAGGCATTTTTTTAGCACCGTCCCAAGCCCAAGAAGCGGCACTGCATCCCAATCCCCATAACGGCTTAACTATTGTGTCGTAACCCAGTTTACAAGTTTCGTAAACCATAACACCGGCTAAACCTGAAACTTTATTTAAGCACCAAGCTGAGGATTCTAAAATTACCTCTTTCATAAGGTATTCAATAATATCGCCATCTTGAATCTTAAATTTATCATCATCAATGTGTCCCCAATCCGGGTCAGGTTTCGGGTCGCCAATTGTGGCAGTATTATCTTTATTAGCGTGATTGGTGACAGGGGTATCATTTTTCGGGGCTTCAGCTCCAGTATTTTGCGGCTGCGAGTTTTCCGCATTTACCGCCGGATTATTAGCTTTAGGTTGTTGCTCGTATTGATCGACAGTAATGCCGTTCTTCTCCCTTTGTTCATTAACTCCAGCTTTTATTTCATCAACCGTTGCCATTATCCTGCTCCTTATTTACATCTTTGATTAATTCTATTATACCAACTTATACTCTTTTTGTCTAGACTTTTTTGTCAAAAAATTAAACTTTTAATTGGGATAGAAATTTGCCGATTTTCTTATTAACAATCTTGCCATCAGACGGCTTAGCCTTAATCAGCCCGAAAAACCGTGAGGGCAATTTATCGACCTGTATCGGCGCAAAAACCGCAGGATTATTTTCTAATAATCTGGCGGCATTTTCGGGATCTTTAGATGAAGCTTTAAAAAAATTGGTTACCAATAAATCAGCATCTATGGGAAAACTTTTTTCTCTAATGGCTTCGGCATAAGCCCTTTTTTTTGCCAATATGCGTTGTTGTTCCTCATACAATGCCTTTTCAATCTTATGTTTTTGATATTTAACACGGCGCAAATTATAAGCCGCTTCACAAGCTTCCGTTTCGATTAAAATTTCGACATAAGAAATTAACGACAACTGCAAATTAGGGGCAGAAATTCTCTCAGCAAAATTTAATATTTGTTCATCAGTAGGATTATACGGTAATTGCGATAAATACTCTGTCTCACTACTGATTAACACATCCCAACAGCTAAAAATATCGTGCTTCAAATTATCCGTGCGAGATGGCTTAAAACGCGGCATAAGATCTGCTGAAGTGAAATGTAACTCCGGCATCGCTATATCGTGAGAAGCTGCGCATTTCCCTACTGATTCAACAAATTCCTTGTAAGATGTAAACAGCCGTTTCTCTTCTTCGGCTAATTTTTTAACCTCTTCATCTTCCGCCACATACTGCAATAAATCGGTATCATCACCGGCGGCCTCAACACCAGGCAACACATCTTCCGGCGATGAAGACCGTTGAGGCTTCTTCTTATTGTTGCGAATATCATCCTCAATAATAGCCTGTTGCTCATCAATATCGGCCAATTGTTGATTAATAAAATCATCTAACAGCGCATCAAAATCCGAATCGGCTTCATCTTTCATTATAGCTCTCCTTTTTAATTCAGAGTGATGGTAGAAAGCACATTCTTACCCTTAACATCTACACTAATCAATCGTTCGCCTAATCGCCCGCCTTTTAAGTGTATAACAACAATACCGGCATCGGTCTTATAGTCGACGATAGAACTGCCCTGCGGCTGGTTAAGATTAATCATAGACGACATCTTATCCCCGCCGGCTCGTTTCACTTGTTGATAAATAGTGCGTCCTGCCAGAATCATACCGAAAATAATGGCGAAACTCAAGCAAAAAACTAACAATTTAACCAATTGTAATTTACTCATTTCAAAAACCTCTCTTGCAAGTTTATTTTTTTGTTTATATTATGGGATAAATTCACCATTTAATATTTGAAAATAAAGATGTCTGACACTGCTTTTGTTTATAACACGCCAATAGTTAACAAAGATTTTAAGGGTAAGCGGATTGATAAATTTTTAAGCGACTGTTATCCGGAAATTTCCCGAGCCCAAATCCAGCGGTTAATTGAACAAGGAAATGTCAGTACCGATGATGTAATCATCAGTGATAATGCTTACAAAATAAAATTAGGCGAATCATATACACTGACAGTGCCTCCTGTAGCGGATGCCGAACCGCAGCCGCAAAATATTCCGCTTGATATTGTATACCAAGATGATGATTTGATTATTGTCAACAAACCTGCCGGTATGGTGGTGCATCCGGCGGCCGGAGCTATAGACGGAACTATGGTTAATGCTTTGTTGTACCACTGTCGGGATTTGTCAGGTATCGGTGGCGTCAAACGTCCGGGAATAGTTCACAGAATCGATAAAGAAACTTCCGGATTATTGGTGGTTGCCAAAAATGACCGCACTCATAAGTTTTTATGTGAGCAATTTGCCGAGCATTCAATTGAGAGAACTTATGAAGCTTTTTGTTTCGGCTGCCCTAATCCCTCGAACGGAACAATAGAAGGTGACATCGGTCGCAGTCCTTATGACAGAAAAAAAATGGCTATAGTGACCAAAGGCGGTAAGCGAGCGGTTACGCACTATCAAACCATTGAGAATTATCGTAATTTGGCGGCCAAAGTTAAATGTAATTTGGAAACCGGACGCACTCATCAAATCAGAGTACATTTATCGTCCAAAGGATATAACCTTTTAGGAGATAAAGTTTATATTAAATCCAAAAAAATCACTGATAAACAAACTCCCTTATCAATAAGAGACTATCTCAACAATTTTCCGCGTCAAGCTCTGCACGCGCAAAGTTTAGGCTTCATTCACCCAAACGGAGAAAGAATGTTTTTTACCTCCGAATTGCCGGAAGATTTACGGCAACTGCAAGAGGTTTTGCGCAACTTATAAGCTATTTGGTATTATCATCGGAGAGGATATTGCTCCAATTTTCGGATAAGCGCGCCAATTTGGCGTTAATAACTTTGAGCCGATGTTGAGCGGAATTTTTAAAAATCACCGAAAATAAATCCGGCAAAACATAAAACAAAAATACACCCAAAGCCGCTGATAACAACATAATGATAATATTGGGAATATTTTCGGATATGGAAAATGACAGCCCGGAAGTGTGTTGCTGGAATAAACTTTTGGCACAAATCATTACACCGGAAATATTAAGACAGCCGATGGTAGTTATTTTATTAATGTTCTTAGTATCGGTAAGCACTATGGTTAAAGTTGGCAGTAAACCGATAAATAAAACAACTACAACCGGTAGTGCCGTAAAAGCAACAATCATCAGACCTAGGAAAAACAAAAACTTTTGCAGGGAATTAAGCCTAGAAAAACCGGTTTTATTCTTTTTATTGTTAACAGGAATCGGAGCTTTCATTATTTTATCATCCAATAAATAATGCTGAACACAAAAGTGCTTAGCATAGTTAAAACAGAAAGTATGGAGGAAAAACGCAGGGCTAAATCTCTGGCTTCCTCATCAATACGGTTATCACCGCTTAATATTTTATTTTTTTCCGCAATAAGGAAATTAGCCGTTTTAAGTGCCTCGGTAAAATCCGTCTTATCTTTGATGCGGGCTTCCTCATTTTCCAAAATATCAACTATATCCATTATTTTACCGCTTTTTGAAACTTTAAGCAGTTCTTGTTCAAGATATTTTTGATACTTAATATTATGATAACTGGCGATTATCGGTTTGGCCGAATTTATCAACCACTGAGTAAGATTGGTTAACTGTGCCGGCCCCTGTTTATTCTGAATATTAGCATAAAGACGAATAATCGCTGCAATCTTTATGGCATCTTGATTAGCATTGACATCAACAATAATACCATCAATTTTTTTGCCCATCTTGCAACGCAGATACGCTATAATGTTACCGTCAAACGGCGGGTGGGTAAAATTGGAACGATTGTTATTTAAGGCCGCCAACAGTCGTGACGTATTATAGACAAATGCTTTGCCGATAATCGGACTTATACAGGGTAAGTCTTCATCAAAGTCATACATAATGCGATCCAACCCGTAACCTAAATCGCGACGCGATAAATAAATCTTAAATTCACTGGCATTCGAGGGAGCCCGCAAATAAGGCTGTTCTTGATACCATAATTTGATAATATCTGAATTAATCAAATTATTAAGTGCGGAAGTAGAAATATTATTCTTTTTGCAATAAAAAATCGTTTTAGCCAAGCCCTCGGGGAAAAGGTAAGAATCTCCGCATCTTAAAGGAAATGAGCTGTCAAGATAAATACAAACTTTAGCCAACAACTGCCGCTTGTCGGGATTTTCTTTCTCTGCTGACAATAAATTACTGATTTTACCGTGCAATTTTTCGTTACCCAGCCCGCTTTTTACCCATTCCAGTAACTTACCGCTTTGAATTACTTCCAGCCCAAAATCAGGATTATTCAAAATAGCTAAAGCCGCACTTTTGCGAGTATAACATTTTTCCGAATTAATAATTAAGGCTTTGCTGGAACGATCATTGCTATCAACTGCCGCCAAATTCACTGTCTTGCCGTCAAAATAATTAATTATTTGACTGTAATCAATGCGTTTTTCGGGATTATCATCGAGCAAAAATCTTAAAACCGCTGTCATACGGCCGGGGATTTTTTCATTGCCGGAAATAAATGCAAATGAGCCGTTGCGAAGTTTTTGTTTAATCATTTCTTGAGGAGAAAATTCCGAAGTTATATTATGATTAAGCGCTAAAGCCGTCAGTACCACGCCACAGGCATATATATCCATATCTACGGAACCGTTACCTCGCGAATAAGACGGGCAAAGGGTATTTTCGACAGTTTCATAAATCAACGGTTGGTAGGTTGAGGGGAAAGCTGCCGAACAATCACCTACAACCAATTCTTGTTTGGTCGAATCTTTATAAAATATATTGTCTAAACGAATGGCGCGATGTGTCAATCCGAAGGTTTTTAAAACGTCGCAAGCATTCAGCAATGATGTGGTTAAACTTTTGAAAGTTTCCACTGACATTTTTTCTTCATCGGAATTAAAAATATCGGCTCGCGCCCCCGTCGGTCTTTGATAAATCAATGCTATGATTTCCGCATCACGATAAATTACCTGACCATACTCAACCAATTTCAAAATGTGAGGAGAATCGATTGATTTAAGATATGGCAGGTAGGATAATCGCGGAAACTCTTTATCACAAACAAGGGCAAATAATTCCCGATTAGAATTAGTCCGATCCTTTGCCTCATAAGCGTGGGCTCCGTTGGTATCATATTCTCTCAGCGGTAAATTATAATTAATTTCATAGCGTTCTTTGAGTAAAAAAAGATTGTCTGACGATACTCCTGAGGAAACATCATCAAGCTCTTTATGCTCATTTTCATTTACATTTTCTTCTTCTATAAGTTCATCGACCATAGTAAAATCTTTCTTTTATGGATTCCCTTAATATCTGCTTCATCATAACAATATATTGTTAATAAAATACAAATTTTTTGATAAAAATTGCCGAAAATTATATTCTTATTTTCAGAGTAAAATGAAAAATATGGTTAAAATGAACGAGCTTGATTGGGATAATATCTTAGAGCCGAAAGAAAAAATGCCGATGTCGCAGAACGTCGATGCAACGGTTTTAGCGCACGCTCAAGAATATAATGTCGATTTAGACAGTCTTGAAACTGTTTCTCCCGCCGACGAAAAAAAAACTAAAAATCCCGATACCTTGCACAATGACATTAAGGCCTTGGCGGATATGGATATAAAATTATCCGATATGATTAATTCGGTTTTTAATGTGGCGGAATATCCGGTATTTATAATACAAGATGATGTCTTAATATATGCCAACTATGCAGTATCTCAACAATTAGGAATCGATATAAGTAAAATTACGGGGCGGCCGTTTTTGGAATTGGTTGATCGGCAAGATTGGAATCTGCTGGCAGAAAATATCGGCGAAATGTTAACGGGACATCGGCGATTATCCATTCGTTTTATTTTATCAAAGCAAGGTAATATCAATATGAACTTGCAGGCAATATACCTGCCCGACATTGAACATTTTTCTTTCATCCTTATAGGCGAAGTTAAAGCTAAACCGGTTCGTCCCATCGGCGGTGTTTTATATGATGATAAAACCGGTCTGCCGAGTTTCTTTTTATTTGAAGACAGATTGCAGATGGCATTGCTCGGTGAGCACGCCAAAGAAAATCCCGATGAACGCAGGTTAACGGCAGTTGTCGGCATTAATATCGACAATATTGAAGATTTTGCCAAACTTAATCTGGCGGCAGTGGTATTAAAAAAGACCGCTGATAATCTGGCTTTTAATCTGCCGAAAACCATAACCGTAGCCATCGGATTAAAATATCATTTTTGGTTATTGATCAACGGTCTTAAAAATGAATTTGAGCTTGATTTTTACTTGCGGCGCATTAAAGAAATTATGGATGCCGGTATACATGATAATTTTATGCATCACGATTTACTGTACTCCGGAGGAGTTAGTATCGCCCCCAAAGATGCCCAGACGGCGAAGAAAATGATTGAACACACCATTGAATCCGTGCGATTGGCACAGGTTAAACGTGACAACAGTTTTATAATTTATAATGAAAAAAAATAGCCGCAAGAAAAAATCTTGCGGCTTAAATTTGGCCTCCGTTTAACGGCGATCACCCATAAAACGCAGCAAATATAAGAATAAGTTGATAAAATCAAGATATAATTGCAACGCTCCCGAAATAGCTTTTTTGGAAGCAATTTCGTTAGAATCGGCAGGATGATACATCAATCTTAATACTTGAGTATCATAAGCAGTCAAACCACTGAAAATGCCGACTCCTAAAATGGATAGTACCCAATCAAGTCCGGAACTTTTCAAAAAAATATTAACTATCATCGCGATAATTAATCCGATTAAGCCCATATATAAAAATGAACCTAAGGCTGATAAATTACGTTTGGTAGTATAGCCGTATAAACTTAATCCGCCAAAAGCTCCGGCAGTAATTAAAAAAACTCGAGTCAAACTTGAACCGGTATAAATCAGACAAACGGGTGTTAAACTAATGCCCATCACTGCGGCATAAGCCCAAAACAGCATCTGCGTTTGCGCCAACGTGCCGCGGTTGACTACCCAACCGAAAGCAAAAACCATTATCAACGGTGCAATAAAGGCTATCCAGCCGAATGCCGACATACTGACGTAACCCTCGGGAGAAAAGTTAAAGAACAGCCCCAAAAGGGAAGTATTGGCAACAATCCAGGCTGAGAGGGCGGTTAAGCATAAGCCTGCTGCCATATAACCGTAAATTTTTTGCATATAACTGCGCAAGCCTACATCGACGGTTTCATATACTGTTTGTTCAATAGTTTCATTTTGCATATCATTTTCCTGTCATTAATGTTGTTATCTGATGATAATATAGGAAAAGATGGTTAAAAAATCAATAAACTTGCAATAAAAAATACCCATAAAATGAACTGTATCCCGAAATTTGGACAGTAAAAAAAGTCCCGAGGGGAGTTCACC